>Ga0307951_1000788_pt1 | contig 18617 bp, 15 predicted proteins | sample OrgLakmetagen374_FD_201842 | JGI IMG/M metagenome (GOLD analysis project Ga0307951, IMG submission 201842) | Saline water microbial communities from Organic Lake, Antarctica - #374 | ecosystem: Environmental > Aquatic > Non-marine Saline and Alkaline > Saline | place: Antarctica: Organic Lake... | reverse complement strand
GTCTGTCTGTCTGTCTGTCTGTCTGCCTGTCTGTCTGTCTATATGCGATGTGCGGTGGGCACTGTAACACTCTATTCTGAAGCATCGCATTACCGACTTCATGCCGCCTCTGGTTCTGCAAAAGCGCCTGCCTTATCTGTTGATTAAGGCACATTCAGGCAGATTAAGGCTACAATTCTAGCATTCGCTGCATGTCAGGAATTGTCAAGTCTATCCTATAAATGCTTGCTGGTAACGACTGCTTCAAGCCAAATAAGATAATGCAACTTAATTGGCTTGCAGTTGGAACAAGCGTGTGAGTGTAGTCTGAGTGTGTGTGCGTTTCACTCACAGCTTGCGAGTTATTACCCATATACTTTGCCTTCCTGGATTGCAAACAACCTTGCACCTGATAATGAGCTTGCATCGGATGAGCTTGCATGATCTGAAGTTTGGAAAAATAAAGACTCGGGCCGCGCAGAGAAATTTGGACAGGCCCCCTGGGGCCCTTCTATTTGCGATGTCCGGGCTTAAGCCGATTCGGTTTGGCGCATTTGGGGCCTGAATAGCTCCACGGTCGGGCGTCCGTTTCGCGTAAGATTTTGTAGACAACTAAACTGGCCTGGTTTAAGTCTGTATGTCCAGTTTTGCGGCGAGTTGTGAGGATCGGACTTTTGGCGACGAGAAGGGCTGGAAAGCGGCACGCTGTGACAACGTAAAAATGCGGATTTACTAATTCGATTCTGACTTGATTCCGTTCAGGAATTGTGCAGTTCTCATGCGCCGTCAGTTTGCTGATGACCGACGAGGAGGAGAAATTTTTGTTCGGCGACTTTTTCTGGGCAGTTTGATTCCGCTTTTATAAACTATTAATTTACAGCGAAGTTACGCACTCTGTATTGTACTTCTAGCTCGAACGAGCTCGAACGAGGAGAGACTTGACTGCAAGGTCACTTGGCACATGACGTGCATCTTCCAGCCTCTGCTGTCAAGACAGGAATCTAAGGCACACATACCGGTATAGTGGCTACAAACAACACATGAAGGACACAGTGATTGACCATGTATCTGCTTCCTAAATCTGCAAGAATTCCAAAGAGGTGTACGCATTCCACATGACGTTGCGTTGCAAGGTCGAATGCATGTCACATATTGGAGCAATCAATGCAAGGCAGCATGCACGCGGCAGGAAGGCTAAGAGACAATTGTTTTGCACGTAACTCAAGATGTGCTCTTGCTTCGCACAACAAAACAATAGCATATGTTCCATAGCATACATGCTTTGCAGCAACATTTAAAGCAACATCTTTTGAACCTTAAGGATGTTGTGTCTCTTTCTTTGCGAAGAGGCTAGTACTGAATGTCGTTGGCACATTGCAGATACACACAATAAGCACTTGGCATGCTACTACTTCCAGCACTAAAACGTCTGCAGCGCTTGCATGCATGTTCACGTTGCTGGACCTAGCAGGACAATATAAGAACAAGAAGCGAAAGCAAAAAATAAGCCCACGAGCGGAAAAGTTTGTAAAAAAGAGAAAGAAAAAACAAGAGGTAAAAGCACGGAAAATTTGGGCGGGTGGAGCCCTTCTATACCTAGGAAACACACCTAGAGGCAGGCTTAAAGTTGAAATAGCAGTTGAAGTGGTTGAATTCAACTGAGCGGTTGATTTTCACCCCGTTTCAACCGCTTCAACCCCTGGCCGTTTGTCTGACGTTGTTGTAAAAAGCATCCTTAGACTAGTGAGAAAGATATGCTTGATAGAATGTTCACTAAGCTTGGCATACATGTCTTTGTAGAAATAATGTACTGTCAATCCTAAATTTAAGAGAGGATACATCCAATTTTTTTATCTAGCATTCTTATATTCTTATAGACCAGGTTGTTCCGTGATTCAGATTAGAAAACAGCTACTGAGTCAGATAGACATGAATCCGTATTTCAGATTAGAAAACAGCTATTGAGTCTGAATAGAAAAAAGCTATTGAACCCAATGACTGTACTCCACCACTTGCACAGGGAACTACTCAAGGACGTTGTAAATTTAATCCAATCCTCACCTTCTACTGTCACTTTCTACAAAGTTAAATCTCACTCTGGTATTACTGGCAATGAGGGTGCAGACCACCTAGAACACAAAGCAGCAGTCAATCAAATTTCTGACGTTTCCCTCCCGCCAGCTACTGACCCCTTCTACGACCTGTTCTGGCTAAGCGTTCGAAACAAAGTTGGCTCCCATGCAGAAGAGCTACGAGTTTTAACTGACCTGCAAGACAATCAAACTAAAACATCACATGCACGCCCACCATTACCTTGGTGAAGCTAACACAGATACACTGCTTTACAAGCTCCGGCAAAAATTGCATGATACGCCTCAGCGTGCAGCACAGCCCGACTCTCACACACGGCAAGCTTCTGCAAAAACCTTGCGCATGCCCAGTTCAGTAACAAGTTTTGGTCCATGCCAATTGTGACTTTTAAAATACAGGAACAAGTCCTTAAGTACAGGACGGATATGATACACACAGACAAACACACCAAAAGGTTTAGCCATACGACAGGTCCTGCCACCTGCCCTTTGTGCGGAGGATCAGGCAGAGCTCCACACATACTTCTTAGGTGTAACAACCATACTCTGAAGAGAATGCACATAAACCGACACCACCACGCTGTAAGCCTTTGTGGTGAAGAGATCAGCAAAGGCAAGCTGGGCTCAGCAATTGTTACAATGGATGCTTGTAACAGTGAAAAGTTATCTGACCTATACATTGAACCCCCTGATGACATTGAAAGAAGCATTCCTGACTGGGTTTTCCCAACACAACAAAACCTTCCAACTAGACATCAAAGCCGTCCAGATGGCGTGTTAGTTATGCCCATTGAGGGATGAGGCAGGCATTTGGATCCCAAACAGATCCCCCCGCCCAAAGGAGAGAGACATACATCTTGTAGAATTCAAATTCTGCTCAGACATAAACCCGCAACAGACATTTGAAAAAGCGCACAACCAGCATCAACCCCTTATTCGGCGTCATACGATCCAAACACACCTGAGGCAGACTACCCACACTCCCCTGACTGAACCCTAGAATCGAGGGTCTGCTGTGCGATGATAGTTCGTTGTGATAGTGCAGCAGAACAAAAGATTTGAGCACATCGTCGGAAATTCCTGGCACTTTAGATTTTTTGTTCCGCTGCGCCATCACAACGAATTTTGCAATGGCGTTTGGCGTTTGGGGTGTCAAAGTGGCCCGTTCTGGCCCGTCCCTGCACCATCCGCCGAGATTTTTGGAGCAATACACAGCTGAGAACGATTTATGACATCCTGCGTCAAGCGTGGGGCAATCCGTGGACTAGGCGGGGAGATACTGGCCGGGAAAGATGGCATCAATTTCTGGCTTCTCTAAAATGAGGTTTATAGAGGTTTTACAGGCCCAGATGAAGCGCCCCCGGCCAGAAAACACATCAGCTTTACTTATAATAGTTCCTTATGCTAGGCCAGTGTCAGAAATCCCCATTTCTGCTCCTCGGTTTTGGCCAGGGGTTCAACAGCAGACGAGACGCCGAACGCATTTTTTGGCCTCAATAGACCACCCCTTTAAACAAAAATTGGCACATATTTGATAAACAAGGTAAAATGAGAACATGATAATAAAACGCCATAATATGGCAAGTGTGCTGATTGTCCAAGCCCTACAAAAGGGACCATGTGGTGCCAACCAAATTGCCTACACTGATGTAGGCAGCGCAGATAACTATCAGAGCAAGGCCTAGATCTGAGAAACCCTGCCAACAAAACCCTGCCCTCTTGGTTGCTACCAAATCTAACAGCACATGCTTTAAAAGCCTCTTCTCGTCCTGACGCCATCCAATTTTCACCTAGCACTGTGTGCTCCTCTCGCGTAACCACCCGCAACCCAAACTTTCAACAGCTTGCTAAAGACAAGTAATTAAAATTTAAACCAGTGGGAGGTTCGCCTGATTGAGTTTAAATTCTGTAAAGACACTAGGCCTGATCCCCAACTCCAAAAAGCAAAAGCACAGCACAGCATGCTTATTGCCAACCTAAACAGACAAGGATATAGGGAAGTCAAGCTTCACGTGATCCTTGCTGGAGCTATGGAAACTATCTACAAAGGCTATACAGACAAACCTCTGACAGACCTTAGTCTGGATTACCACAAGCTTAAAAAATTGACACACAAACTGAATGAACACTCCATCAGACATGCATCTGCACTCATAAAAACAAGGTATGCACAGCAATGTAACACAAGCAACAACAGTCAAGGAATGGGTCCGTGTGCTGCGGCACACAACCCCCCTGACCCACATTAATTTCTTTTAAATTGTTTGCGCGGTGGGGGTTGCCTGGTGCGGGCACCTAAGTAACCATCTCCCTTAAATCATGATGGCTGTGTCATCACTACCAGCGGAGTCTTTTCTTTTCTTTTCGTTAAGAAGGTGCCCTTTGAAATGTGAAGTATGAATTGGGTAGCCTAGTGGCCCGTGGTCAAGCCAGACTCTTCGGGTCGCGGGTTTGAATCCGCCTGGTAGCGTGAGCACTTCGCTGTCCGACAGCTCCGTCTCCGTTTCATTAATCCAAGCTTGTGGTGGTATCACCCCTTGCGTATAATTCTTTGAATTGGGCAGCACCTCACATCCCCCCCCCGCTCGAGAGCCCTTCGTTTCTTCGTAGGGCGCCGACAACCAGCAGCAGCACCAGCGCGGGGAGCCGGGCGCCGTGTATCTCCACAGGGGCTCCTACGCGGGTAGGCTGGTGGGTCGCGAGTTTGCCAAGCCTCGTCTTCAGCGCGTGCCTGTCCCCCTAGTCAGTGTGTGAGTTGTGCTGCCTGGTGTTGTTGCAGCCGTACGCTGCCTCTCTGTGTGCAGCCTCCCCTAGGTATGGTGTTTTTGCTTGGAGTTGTAGCAGCCTTTTTAGCATTGCCTCCCTGTGCGGAGCCTCTTCCTTGCTTGCTGGTCAGCCACGCTCTTTGTTGTACATTGGTTTGGTACTGCCTCCCCCCTCTTCCCTTTGCCTGTTTTCCCTGCCGTCTGTTTTGTGTAGAGGTCTCTTTTTTACTTTGGAGAGAGTAGGTCGTAGACCGCTACTCTGTGCCCTGGATCCTCAGGTTTCTTGTGCTGTCCTTCTCTTGACTCTCTCACCTAAGGGTTTACTGTAAGGCTATTCTGTTTAGCTAGGCCTAAATTTTGCGCTCTTTAAAGGGGTGTCTAGAAGGGTGCCTTTTTCGTCAGGGGGGGTTGTGTTGGAGCCTGTTTTGGCGCACCAGTCATTGCTATGGCTTAGTTTGCTCTTATCCTGGCTGGCTCCTAGCTTCTCTTGCCTTCGTGTCTGGTTCCTCTTTTGTTAGTGTAAGTATCTAGGCCTCAGTTTTTTCAGTTCGCCCTCTGTTTTGCTCTGCCACTCTAGTCTTCCTCGCGCAACTTCCTCTGGTTTCTTCCGCCTGGACCTTTTCCCCTTAAAAGCCTCCCCCCTCGCCTCCTTTTTTTCCTTTCCAACCAGCTTTTCTTGCTGCCTTTCTTCTTCTTATTTTTCTTTATTTTCTCACGTAGTAGGGAGTTTGCTATCTCCCCTTAATCCATGTAATACCCTTAAAGTCAAAATCAAAGGAAAAGCAGGCAGTGAAAGCCACTCCCCACATTATATAAGAAGAGAAGCCACTTTTGTATCGAGTACCGTAAAGCCCCTCCACCGCAAATAGGAAAGGAAAAATTAATGGGGATCAGGAGGGTTGCAGGCTTGGCCTGAAACCGGCTCCTGATGAGAGTTGATAACAGTACTGGAAAGGGCACGGCTGGTATGGACAAGTTTAGCAGTAAAGTTCACAGAGTGCACATGGAGCTTAATGGCAAGCTTCTTAACTCTTTGAGAATCAAGACCCAGTTCCTTGAAAGGCTCCAGAGTGTGAGTGTTGTAGATGGTGCCACCCACACCCAAAAGGATGATGTGGAGAGTAACGGAGGCTCTTTGGAGAATGTTGCAGATATCTTTGTGCTGTTCCTTTGCGGCGTTCAGCTGGTTCTGAGGTATGGTGTCCTCACAGTACTTGATCTCGACAAGGTGGATGTCACGCCGAGTATTGCTGAGGTCTTTAGGTCAGTGCTATCTGGGGTTGGTGGCTCTACTGGTGGCTGGCGGTGCTGCTGGGGTGCTCCCAGTCTCCCTCTCTCCCCCTGCCACTTCATAGAACCCACCTCCCTACATTAGTTTGCTGTTTTTGTGTTTTTGCAGCGATGGGAGTGACCAGCACAGAATCTGGGCGGCTGGATTTAAATCTGTCTTTATCTGGGAAGCGGGGTAGGAAGAGCCATTTGTGAATGATTCTACTTTCAGCTGTTTCAGGAATCTGGAGATTTTGCATGGTCATCTGTTCGTTGCTGCCTATATCCATGGAGACAATGCATGACCCTAAGGATCCTGTTTTGGTGATAGCCTTGAATATCATGCGGCATGCTAAGTTGTGTCTTTCGGTGATCATGCTCCTTAATAGCGTGTTTTGGCACCCAGAAAGGACGTGCAGGGCACTGTCTACTTATGGGCAGAGGGGGCAAGTTTGACTTGTTGAGAGTTTGAACAATACCGCATGTTTTTGATTATAAAGGGTACCTGTTCTGTAATTCAAAATAATACATTTGATCTCAAAGGGGACATCGGATGATGTTAGGTAAGCATTGCTAGTGGCTCCAGCCATTGGCAGTGCCGTACTTTATGAGGGTCTGTTAGTACAACTAAGCGGTTGGTTTCAGTTGCATTTCAACCGCTCCAAATCCATAATTCATCTGTGGCCTTTTGTGGCATTTTGTGGCTGACGTTGTTGTTATGTAAAGCATCCTTGGACTAGTGAAAAAGATACACTTGATAATATGTTCGCTAAGCTTGGCTTACATGTCTTTGTAGGAATAATGTATGGTATGCTTAAGCTGGTACCATGATTCGTCGTGACATCTGAGAGAGGATTTGTATTATCTTTTTATCTGGCATCTTGGTATAGACCAGGTTGTTCCTTGACTAATAATTATTGCTTCTCTCTACTGCAAGCCTGATTGAGATCAATCAATTATAGGCTCTCATCAGGAGCCAAATCTTGGCCAAAACTCTGCAACCCTCGTGCTCCCCATTACTGTTTCCTTTCCTAATATGAAGTTAATTACCACGCTCCAAACCAAGTAATCTCCAGTTAATGAATGTCGGGGGTTGGTTTTCTGCTGCCTGCATTAACTGCAATCAACATCCTGTTCACAGAAGGTAAACTACAATAATGCAGCAATTGCAGGACATACCACCACGTACTCTTGTAGCTTCTGTGCAGCTTACGCAAGCAATAATTCCCCGCCTCACTAACATAGGGCTGGGCATATGAGTAAGGTTAGAGCAAGTTTGGGTGTACCACAAGAGATATTTCACCCTGCGTGCATAACAGACAGCATAACACTAAGTTTGCTGTAGGTAATATGTCTGTATTGCTGTGGATGTGTTAGCCTACCGTGACATCTGCAACATTATATTTGCTAGAACTGCTGCATCATTGGAGCTGCAATGTTGTATTTTTACTGCTTGCTCCTCAAGGTGCCTGCCGAAATCGGAGTACAACATAAACGAGTACGCAACAACTCTGCAGCAACTCTTGTTTAGGTCATTCTCTAGAAAGGCTGTCTGTTTCTGATATGCGTACATGAAATTCCTCTAGGCGCCAAACAGCTTAATGCGCACAGTAATGTGCTTCCTGCAAAGCAAGAAGGGGCTTCATATAATTAGTAAGCGCAATGCCGATAGAACAATTGCGGCATGAAGTAGCATAAAGCAAATGGTAGCACGAAGCATAAAAATGCTTGAACTGCCCAGGGACTACTGTACACCTTCATCGGAAATCATAAGCACTTGTAGGAGACAAATCAGACGATTCCTTTCTCAACTCTCTAACCTGCAGAAGGGGCAGTCTGCCTTGATCTTGGCAGAGCAGCTGGAGCAGACCTGGGGCAAGGAGTAGTGATGAATCAATTTTTGGCGTGATAGACTCCAGATCTGGCGTGCTCGATTCTACATCTGGAAAAGAGAACTATGACGTACGTGCGGAGCACACAAAAGCAAGAGGAGGCTAAGAGTAAGCCAGGATAAAAGCACCTAAGCCATTGCGATTACTGGTGCACCAAAACCACCTGAAACTCAAATCAAGCCTACAAGCAAAAGTTCCTGTAAGTTTAAGCTATGAAAGATCAGCAAGTCCCTCTCAAAATCCAAGTCCATAGTGGGAAGGACAAAAAGGGGACGCGCAGTGAGCTAAAGTTGGCCTAGGCAATAATAGGCTAGGTTACACAATTTGCTTAAATTGAAGATGCTAGAATCAGGACTTTTTAACAAATAAGTAATGTTGCCAATGAATTTCCCTTTGCTTGCATCGCACCTGGTGGCCACACTGGAACGCCATGCTCTTTGAAGCGTCCTGAAAACAAATAGCTGGTTCAGTAAGAGTGTGTTGAAAGCAACACATTTCACGGCCAACCTAGATCTACGCGCTAAGTCAATGCAGCAATTGCATAGCAGTACGAGTAGCAAACACATCACACAGACCTGGCAAACACCGCATTGAAGCTGCTGCTTGATCTCATCATCTTTTTCTTTCAAGCGCGATTTGCAGGCGTCAAATACTCTGGAAGAGGAGGACAAGGTGGAGCATTCAAATAACAAATAACCAAATAAATCAAAACAAGTTTGATAGCCTTCCACCACAAACTCCTACATCTTACATGAGTGTCTTACACAAGTGTGTGCAATTGAACCTAATTGATGATTTTGATTGTGGTGATAAACTTCTGGAGCAAAGACCAACTTTTTGTCCTCCTTGTTTATTTAAGCTACAGTCATCTTTCCTGTAGGCTGAGGTGAAATCATTTGAACAACTTCAATTAGAGGGAAGATCAGCTAATTGTCCTACCGGACTTTGGCTTTCTCCAGGTCCTCCACAATATCATTTAGGGCTGTAGAGGTAAGCTTGCTGATCGCCTCCGGCCGCCCTTCCAGCTTTGCCAGCTTTTCTTCAGCTGCCTCACGTGCCTTGGTGGCCTGGGACTCCCTCAACTTAAGGCCTTTCTTTTCTTGCTTGTTATTTCGCACCTCCCGCTCCAGCTGCTGAGACGCTAGATTCCTTTTACGTACGTAATCCTGTAAGAACAGGAACGTGATAATTTCAGGTTTAAAACTTGCGAGCATTCGAATTATTTGCAAGACATCGTTTCTTCACACCTTCACTTGGCTCATCAGCACTGCGCCATCTTCCTCAGCAACTTTCTGTGATAATAAGGTTAGCACAACATGTGTATGGTTTCATGGCACATTGCCCTACAACATGCTGTGAACAGGGCATCACCATGGGACGTAGCAGCACATGCTGGTAATCCTTTAGGTTGGCATCTTCCAGAGATTTGAGCAGTCTGTTCTCCAGATCGTCGCTAAAAACCTTCTCATTATAGTAATCAACCAGCTCAAAATCTTGCCATTCAATCCAAAACTCTGCAAGTGCACGCGCTTTTAATTCAGAAACCTTGCTCTGTGGAAGGAAGGCAAAGGCAAGATGTTAACTGGTTCCGCGCATGTTGTGTCACCTGTGCCCCCCTCTCCTGCAGGCTTACCTTGCTGTCAATCCACACCTTACGCAATTGCTCTAGTTTACCAGGTTGCTGTAAAACTACGTATAGTAAAAATATCATTTCACAGATCCGGTGTGAATTGTCGTATAAATAATATATAACTTTGGACACTACCAATATTAATCCACAGTGCGAGCATTCCGGTACTCCCATCTATTCATATGGCATGCAATCTATACTTTTCGGTTGGAATATTCAAAAATTACCAGTTATAACATATTACGCCTCATACAGCCAAAGTCAGCACCTCCCGTCTTTCGCAATGGACCAAGTAAAAAATAAGAAATATCCAGGGGGGTAGAGGGGCGGGAAGAGCCTTGTTTCATGAGTGCTGTAAGGTGCAAAGGTTCAAATTCGCCTGAATTGGTTGGCCAGGTGCCGAATGAAAAAAAAGAATCCTGATTTGCATCCGTTTGAAGGATTTTAAAGGTAGAAATTTCCACCCACGCTGGTTTGCCGGTTGTTCTCTATTGTTGTGTTATATCTGTTCATAACTTATTTTAATTTAGCTAACACTATTTCACTAAGCTAAGTCAGTCAACACAATAATGCTGGATTTCTGCACCGCCCTCTTCCCCTCCTCCCTCTCTCACCTGGAAGAGAGAACATATGAAAGCATAGAAGAGCGTAGGCGGAAGGTAAGGGTTGCCAAAATGCATGAGTCGTGGCAGGTCAAAGATTGCACATTGTGGCCAAACCTAAATTTTCCATCTGCGACTGAAACCATCACAGGCCGCTTCAGCAGTGAGGCAGCTAAAGTCTCGGGCCCTATCCATGCAAACTTCGGTCAGCGCAGCAGAAGCTGCCGTGAGGTGAAGGAGGAGAGGTGATGTGTAAGTTAATGCGTTTGACTTGCTATTCTCAAACGGGTGCCTTACCCTCGCTCAATGCAGCTCACAAAAAGCAATAGTTACCAGCCTGAAAGAGCTTTATGCAGCGCATGCATACTTGGCAGTGTCGCTGGAAAAAAAGGCGATTCCAAATGCTGAGACTTGTGTGCAAGGAGCAAAGGTAGGTGTTTTCACATCAGTGTATTTTGGGGTGTGAAATCACAATCTGCACTGTATAAGAACGGATGGTCTGCATTTAGGGAGCTCGCTCTGTATGGTACCTGAAATAATCATTTGCCGGACTTTCTTGCGACTTTTCTACTTTGCAGCTGCTGTCACATGCTTACCCTGACACGTCTTTCCTGCAAAGGGAAGCATCCCTTCTGGTCCATGGAATGCACAAGTAAGTAATGTAGTGTGCAGGTTTCATTCAGTATTTTTTGGCAGCGATTCCCATCGGCAGTATGCAGGTTTCATTCAGCATTTTTTTGGCAGCGATTCCCATCGGCAGTATGCAGGTTTCATTCAGTATTTTTTGGCAGCGATTCCCATCGGCAGTATTGCAACTCAGCCCCATGCCCTCTCACTGCCGACGGAATTGAGTCCGGGAACGCATGTAAATATTGTGATTGTATCCTTACACAGTCCCTGCTGAAATAGATAATACCTGACAAATTGTGTGAAGCAGAAATACCTCACAATCCCCCTTAGGGTTCCCTGACAGATATTTGGTGCCACTGAGAGTTGCAAATGCGCATATTTATACATTGTATTGTGAGGTAGAAATCACCAGGCAGATTTCAAAATAATAAGTGCCCAAATGTATGTTAGCAGGTAATATGTATATTTGCATATTTATGCTAAAGAGTAGTAACGTAAAATAAGCACTACTACACTACCATCTTATAATAGTTATCTGACTTTCACCTCTAAACTGCGAATGTGCAGGAGTGTAAGACAACAGAAGGACCTTGCAGCGAGCTGCGCCTATGATATAGCACTGCTTGCACAGCATTTAGCAGAAGCACAGGCATACTTTGATGTGTTAGAACGTCAACTTACCCTGGTAAGTGGTTGCCATTAAGCATGCTTCAAGCAGAAGTTCTTGTAATTTTGACTTTGCAAACCTCCGAACACATCAAACAACTTGTTTTTAATTTTGCACCTTGAACTTGCAGGCAACCAGTGATTTACAGAGCCTGCAAGGCGAGCTGGCCGCAGCACGTGCCTCTTATAACTTGTTGCTCATGCCGAAACAGTGGTCTCGTTATAAGTGGTGATCTATAAAGTGATATTGTGGCTCCGGTGCCTGGTGCACAAACTAGTACAAATAATTCCCCTTTAAGACGAGACTTTGGACTGATAATAGAGCCCCCTCCTACTGCTGTCTGCAAACAGCGTTTTTGGGGGTGGGCTTTTATTAAGGTAAGGTAAGGTTACATCAGTTACATCACTATACATGTCTCAAAGGGCATCTCAGCGGAAGTTTGGAAAAAGCCTGAAACTACACCTGGCTAACAAAAGAAACAGGAGCTAGAGGAAATATGAAACAGATGTATGTAGAAGAGAAAGTGTATAGAGGTGTTATAGCGGTTAACCATATGTTTGTTGAACTATCTTGCCACTGCTTGCGCAATGAAAACCATCCTCTTTACACCTGGTCCTTAGTCAGTTTTAGTTTCAGTTTTTCCCTCTTCCTTGCCTCTTGACTTCAGCTTCTTGCTGTCTTAATTGGTAGGTATGGGTGCCAACAGCCCAGTCTCAGTCTTAGCCACTTCAGTGTTTCTTAGTTTTTTGTAGGCTGGTTTCTCTCTGCTCAGTTTTTCTTTAGGCAGAGTTTTTGGGGACCCCCCCCTCCAATACTGGATGGAGCTGAGCCGGAGTAGAACTACCATCAATTCTCATCAGGAGCTGGTTTCACTGCCTGTGTAGTTTTTTCTTAATTATGCGCAAAATGCTCATGAAGGAGCATAAAACATAAAAATGTAGCTTAAAGCATGAAAATGTGTACCGCTCTGGGACTACTGTCATCTGTCACGCCCAATTGTTGACAGCGACGAATCGTGTGACAGAGCAGTTAAGTTGGTTGGCAGTTGAGAGTTCCTTTATGTCTTGTTCAATAAGGTAAGGTAAGGTTACATCGATATATATGCCTCTGGTGGGCATCTGAGCGGAAGCTTGGAAAAATGCCTGTAACCAAACCAAAAAAACGCTAGAAAAATCAAGGGAACAGGGCTAGGCACTTAGCTACAAAAGAGGCAACACTGTAGCTATTTTTGGTGTTGCTGTTGCCGCAACACCAAAAATATCAGGTCTTGTTCAGGTCTTGTTCAAAATTATCAGGTCTTGTTCAATAAGCTGGATGGCCAGTCTTATTGATAATTGGTCTTTGTGCTGAGTCTTATACTTTGCAGTGACGGTAATTTGATATGACACATCACTTTCCATAATCACCTGTAAATATACATATCTGGGGACTCCTTTCTCAAATCTCTTACCTGCAGAAGGGGAAGTCTGTACCGATCTTGGCAGAGCAGCTGGAGCAAACCTGGCCAAAGAAATAGACACATATGATAGCTGGTGATAACAGGCTAGGAAACATAAAGTGCAAACAGGAAGAGGTTGAATCCGGGGGCTGTCTTGATGCCTTCTTAAAACTCTTACAAAGGTCGAAATGCTAAAATCGGGATTCCTTCTGGTAGCTACCTGGTGGCCACACTGGAACGCAACGCTCTTTGAAGCGTCCTGAAAACAAGCACTCAGTCCATTAAGAGTTTGTGGAAGAAAAGCATTTTCAATAAATACCGACCTAGGTCTGCATGCTAAGTCATTGCAGAGGAAACAAGGTTATGCAAAGTACTTACTGGCTACGAGGAGTCGCAAACATTTTTTACGGACCTGGCAAATGCTGCATTGAAGCTGCTGCTTGATCTCGTCATCTTTCTCTTTCAAGCGCGGTTTGCAGGCGTTTAAGATTCTGGAAAAGGACAACATGGAACATTCATGATCAAAGAAGTCAAAACAAGCTTGGTAGCCTCCCCCACCACAACCTCCTACATCTTACATAAGTATGTGCAATTGAACCTATTTGATGAATTTGATTGTGGCGATTGAGTTCTGGTGCACAGACCATCTTCGTGTCCTCCGTTGAACATTTATTTAAGCTATTCTCATCTTTCCTGTAGGCTGAGGTGAAATCATTTGAACAACTTCAACTAGAGGGAAGATCAGCTAATCGTCCTACCTGACTTTGCCTTTCTCCAGGTCCTCCACAAGATCATTTAGGGCTGTAGAGGTAAGCTTGCTGATCGCCTCCGGCCGCCCTTCCAGCTTTGCCAGCTTTTCTTGAGCTTCCTTCAGTGACTTGATGGCCTGAGACTTACTGACCCTCCGCTCATCATTGCTTTGCTGAGTTGCTGAACTTTTCTTCAAACAGAGTTTTTGTTGTGCAGGGTTAAATCCTTTGATTTTGTAACTGCTGGAAAGTTTGCAGTTTGCAAACACAGGGGTACAGCACAGAGCCTCACCGATGTACGCAGCAGCACATATTGGTGATTCCTTAGGTCCGCATATTCCAAGGATTTGAGCATCCTGTTCTCCAAATCTGTGCTGTAAATCTCCATTCCAAAAAAATCGACCAGCTCAAACAATGGTGCCATTGGACCCCAAACTCTGCGAGTGCAGCTGCTTTTAACTCATACACTTTCCGCTGGAAGGAAAGCCAAAAACTGGTCAGTGACAAGCAACATGCAAGGAAGTTTCTCACGTACCTATACCGTTTTTTGTGTTTACCTTGCTGCTGAACTACAGACAATTTTCCTGATCCAGTTTACCAGGTTGCTGTAACACCATGTGGAGTGTGTAATTACTTCACGGATCACGAAAGTGAAAAGTGATGCAAACAATTCGTTAACTTTCCGCCAAGGAGCCCTCGATGCTGCTGCTGCGCGACAAACGATCGCGTTCATCACAAATTTCACTCCCACGTGTAGATTGTTCGCACTATTGTAGTTGTAGGCGATATTCGACCAAAAATTGTGAAAGCCTGGTGTGGACCCTTTTTATGGCGAGTTGCAATTTCAATGTCGCGCCAAAACTTTTTTTTTCTGCCCAAAACCGGAAAAACCGGAAAAAAACCAGCAAAACCGAGCCAAAACCGGATAAATCATTTTAAAAACCAAAAAAAACCTAAGGCTCCTTGTCGGGATGCGGACTAGGGGCGTGCAGCTGAATGCAGCCGTGATGGCGCAGAGCGCGGTGCCTCCTCCTCCTCCCGCAAGCGCGCCAGGTCACCTTCCCCTCCCGCCATCCCAGCACCAGCAGCCGCCGTCCCAGTACTCTTTGTGTATGAGCGTGCTGGGGGGGCGCCTCAGAGGTCCTGCCCCCTTTGCCTGTAGGCTCAAGGACTTCTTGATGGTGCAGGAAGGCTCCCGCAATCCTCTCCATTATTGTCCGCTTGCACGGATGACCTCCTAACTCTTTGTTTGACTTTTTACTTTCTTACTTTCTTACTTTCGCTTTCAATACAATGCGTTCCCTAAGATGCTTGGAGTAGGGACGGTGCACAGGCACCAGGAGGTCAGCCATGCTCCTTCTCCTCCCCCACTCTTTGTTTGACTTATTTGACTAAATTATAGGTTTTCCTGGTTTTCCGGTTTTTGAAGAAAAATTTTCCTGTTAGGGGGTCGCGACATTGAAATTGCAACTCGCCATAAACGACAATAAAGGTCGGCAGGGTTTGGCGGTTTAACACCTTTGCTTGTATTGTCTCTGCATATAATTTATTTCAATTTAGCTAACTACACTTGCTGAGTCGGCTCCAGCGGCAGCCGAGACACACTGGAAGTGTACATAGAGAGTATTCCTTCAATATTATGAATGCGCTAATTTCATTGGTTGGTTTTGGTTCCAGACTTCCAGTACTTCCAGACAGATTCCCATAAAAAATAAAATAATAGCAATATCCATAAATTTGACCAGCCTGCAGCAATATAAAAACTGATCGTGCTGCTGCTGCCGCACCCGCCACCTACTTAAGCCGGGCCCCAGTCTGGCAAACAGGGGCCTGGGTGAAGTAGAGGAAGAGTTCTAACAGCCATGCACAAAGGAATGCCGCAGAATGATAGCAAGCCTGGTATGTGTGTGCCGCACCCGCACGCATGCAGATACACGCCCACGCAAAGACGTGCACGTTTATGTGCACACACACACACACACGCACACACACACGCACACACACACACACACACACACACACACACACACACATATATGCAGCACACAAGCACATGCATGCGCACATACACACAAGCACAGCACACAAAACTCACCCTTGCTTACATGCAGCCCCTTTGGTATGCTCCAAGGACATGTACGCAGACCCGAATATGCCAAGGAAGATGTAAGTACTTTTTGTTGTTAAGCACTTCATCCTTGTTAGCCGACATGTAACAAGGCAACATACACCGCCTAATGCATGCGCACTGATTCGAAAAGGCGTACATGTTTAGACTCACCTACATGCACGCAGACATATACACAGACGCATGCACATGTTAGACATATACACAGACGCATGCACATGTGCACTGTGAAGAAGAGCATGGTCTATTGCACGTACGCATGTATGAATATTGGCAATAGCATAAACTACGCACTTATGTACAATACATATGCGTAATCTTGCGTACATGTGTTAAACCCAACTAAACACATGAAAAATCACAGCATCAAGAAACACATTTTGATCTAGTCAACGTACGTACACAGCTAGTTCACGCTACGAAACAAGGTTACACCTTTGCTCACAGCAGCCGCATACATAGAGCCGCATACTTGTACGCATGATTATACACATACAGTAGAGACAGTTTGACAGCAGTTCCACATGCCCATCCATAGCGTGCTAGAGGCTGTTTGACAGCAGTTCCACATGCCCATCCATAGTGTGCTAGACTCTCACACAGCAATGGCATGCCTGCCTCCTCTCCGTGCCTCGCAGCCAGCAAATCCAGTTTGGACTTCAGACGCCGCAAGAGATCGTGAAGTGCGGCGTGTTCCATGTGTACGAGCGAAACCTGTACAAGGTACACATGTGTAATTAAGCCACACATAAGTTTGGCCAGAACCGTATGAAGTGCAGCGTGTTCCATGTGTACGAGCGGAACCTGTACAAGGTACACATGTGTAATTAAGCCACACATAAATTTGGCCAGAACCGTATATGTACACCGTATATTTGGTGGTTTCCCTGCTGAAAAGCCGTATATACACCGTATGTACATGGTTCCAGCCAACCGTATATACAAGTGTAATTTAGCCACATTTTTTGGGTTGGCCAGAACAGGAGGTGTATACCGTATTTTTGGTGATGTCCCTGCCTGTAACCTGCCTATAAGAGCACGCGTACTAGGTGCCCTGTCTAAGATAATTGGTGTCATGGTCATAGTGCAGCACATGTCATGTTTCTATATCCTAGCTGTGTCACCAGGCCACTTTTACCACTTATACACCTTGCACAGCAATTCTTTAACGTGGTTAAGGTGCCGCGCAGGTCATACTGCTGCACATGTCACGTTTCTATATCCTAGCTGTGTCACCAAATCACTTTACAACTCATACACCTTGCACAGCAATTCCTTCACGTGAGCAAGGTGCCGCGCAGGTCATACTGCTGCACATGTCATGTTTCTGTATCCTAGCTGTGTCACCAGGCCACTTTTACCACTTATACACCTTGCACAGCAATTCTTTAACGTGAGCAAGGTGCCGCGCATGTCATACTGCTGCACATGTCTTGGTTACATCCTAGCTGTGTCACATCCTAGCTGTGTCACCAAATCACTTTACAACTCATACACCTTGCACAGCAATTCCTTCACGTGAGCAAGGTGCCGCGCGTGTCAGTTGCTCTCCTTTTTTTCGCTACTGCTGTTCACTCTAACAGCATGCAAATTGAATTTAACACAGCACGCACTCACAACTGTATTACGGACTTTTTTTACCATTTTTTATGCTTTTAGCTTCGACTATCTGTTCATTTGTTGTTGTGTGCTCTACAATGTCGCACGTCGCGCTATACACCATTGCACTTTATACTGCAATTTAATAATTTGCGCTGACCGTTTTACACATTTGTTGTGTGTACATTGCTCACACAAGACGTCCTTGTTTGGCTTACAGATGCCAGATACTGCATTTTAATAACTTGTACTGACCGTTTCACACATATATTGTGCGCACATTGCTCACACAAGACGTCCTTGTTTGGCTTACAGATGCCAGAGCGAGTGCCGTACCCCAATGGAGTCTTGGATCGGCGAATGGTGCGTGGTTAAAGCAAGCACTGCTGATGGCATGTGAAGACAAGTACTGCTGTTTTGCATTTGAAAGCAAGTTCTGCTGATCTGCAAGCGAAGGCAAGAGTGCCTTCAGAATGCTACAGAATGTGGGGGTAGACTATGTTTGCTATTCGTCAATGCTACAGAATGTGGGGGTGGACTATGCTTGAAATTCGTCAATGCAACAAGGTGTGGGGGTGGACTATGTTTGCTGTTCGTCAATGCTACATAATGTGGGGGTGGACTAAGTTTGCTAATCGTAAAATGCTACAGAATGTGGGTGTGGACTAATGTTGGCTATTCGTCGCACCTCACCCAGACAGAATGTGGGGGTGCCTTTGCTCTTCGGCAATGCTACAGAATGTGGGGGTGGACTATGTTTGCTGTTCCTCAATGAATGCTACATATTGTGGGGGTGGACTGTTTGTCAAATGCTGTTCGTCAAATGCTACAGAATGTGGGGGTGGACTGTGTTTGCTAATTGTCACACCTCATCGTCACACCCACGATCATGTGCTCTTTCTGTCATACAGGGAACCACGAGCAAGACAGCCATTTGTGACACGTGCGGTCTCAAGCTCGCTGACTGCGCGGGACACTTTGGTACGTGCGTGTCTTTGTGTGAGTGTGTTTGTGAATGTGTGTGGCAGCGCGTGTGTCTGTGCATGTGTGTGCATGCGTGTGTGCTCTGTGACTTAGTTACTTATGACTTTGTGCATGGTGCACGGGTGTTTGGGTGCGTGCGCATGTGTGTGTGCTATTGTCTTTGTGTACTTTAGCTATTGTGTGTGTATGCGCGTG
>Ga0307951_1000786_pt1 | contig 18627 bp, 21 predicted proteins | sample OrgLakmetagen374_FD_201842 | JGI IMG/M metagenome (GOLD analysis project Ga0307951, IMG submission 201842) | Saline water microbial communities from Organic Lake, Antarctica - #374 | ecosystem: Environmental > Aquatic > Non-marine Saline and Alkaline > Saline | place: Antarctica: Organic Lake... | reverse complement strand
GGAAGTGCTGAAGGGTGGAGAGGGGGGGGTGCTGTCAGGGGAGCCTGTGTGGGGTAGGATAGACCACAGGATCAGTGGTGCTATGTTGGTCATGGCGTACAACATTATGATGTCAGCATGCAGGACAAGGCGTGACGTCAGCATGTCGGTCGTGGCGTACAGAATTATGATGTCAGCGGTGCTATGTTGGTCATGGCGTACGACATTATGATGTCAGCGGTGCTATGTTGGTTATGGCGTACAACGTTATGATGTCAGCACGCTGGTCAAGGCAAGCACAATTATGACATCAGCATGTCGTCCGTAGCGTACAAAATTACGTCGGCAGCATGTTGGTCATGGCGTGCACAACTGTGATGTCAGATTGGGTGTAGCGACGGCGCTATAATAAAGGTGCTATAATAAAGGCGCTATAGTAAAACGAAACAAGGCAAAAGGGATACTCAGGCGACCGCTCCCAAGAGAGCCACTTGTGCTCCACTTTGGGTGACGTGCAGTGTGGAGCGCTGGCTGACGTGTAATCATCAATTGAGGGAAACACTTCCTTAGAGCATGCCCATCTTTACAAATGCGCTTTGTGCTTTGTGCTACTGCTTTTGTTCGTCATACACTTTGCGTAGAGCGTGTATGGTGAGAAAGAGGAGCAGGTTTGTGCCATAGGGAATCAGTTCAGGCGTTTGATTCTAAGGTATTCAGCAATAACTCGTGACAACCGTAACGATTCAGATTGTTGGTACACATGTTGCCATCATTTGCAAAGGGATTGAAAGGAAGTAGTGGTAGTACTCTACGAAGCTTGTAAGACTGATGCTCAACAACAGCTTTGGTGATACGCTTTGGGGTTAGGGTTGTTTACAGCCCCACCCAGAAGTCCCAAGGTTGAGCATTGTTCGAGCATGTTCAAGTCAATCTAAAGTAAGTTCCTCTTACTCCATACCCCACGCATGACCCATACCATGTGCCCTCCACACCTTTTGGCTACTGGTGGATGCATGTCCTTTTTACAGCAGAGCCGCAACCCACATAACCCATAACCCACGCCCGACCCACACCCAGTACCCTCCACACCTTGGCAACTGTTGGGTGCAGGTCCTGTGCATCTTCGGGAAAGCCTGCGTCACATTCCACGTGCTCCGCATGGCCGTTGGCAGAGGGGGGCGCAGGTGCTGCCTGCGAGTTCTGCTGCTGCAGGTGGTGCTGTAACTGGCGGGACTGTATGGCTTTCCTGCATGCAAAAAAGATGAGGTGAGCGTGCCGCACGCTCATGAGTTTTGCTGCAGGCATAGGTGTCGGTGGGATGTTTGCTATTTCCCAGCAGCCCACCAGCACACAAAAAACAAAGATGTGCAATGCAGGATCCACTCCTCTTTTGTGGCAGCTCTGCCCCGCACACAGCCGTGCAGCATGCACACACTGAAGTATCAAGCACCTCCATGCAAGCAAGCACACCCACTTTGCGTTGCAAACAAACACACGCTAACCCATAAGCACACTTCCAGCCACCTGCCTCAGCTTTGCCTCTGCCACCAGCACTACGCGCAGGCATACATACTTCACCCACCCACCCACAATTCACACACATGCCCCCCCCCTACCACCCAACACACCCAACACATACCTTTCCCTCTCCTGCCGCAGCTCTGCCTCCGCCACTGCGCGCAAGCTCTCCTGCTGCTGCCGCTCCTTCAGTGCCCCACTCAGCTGCTTCTCTGCAGCAACCGCACGCGCATCCCCATCACGCGCTCGCCGTCGTAGATCATTTACCTCATGCTTTGCAAATTCCAGCTCCTGTTGCAGGTGCTGCAGCTGCCTGTATGTGTGTGTGCGTATGTGTGTGTGCACTTGTGTGTGCATTTGTGTGTGTGTGTGTGTGCGCGTGCGTGTGTGTGCACAAGGGTGAGCGTGCCTGGTTTTGCTATGGAAGGTTGAAGCTTTGCAGCAGCAGTCGCTCCAGATTGCTAACAAGCAGTAGAAGTTTATCAAGGGGTTCAGATTCGCTTCGATGATGAGTCATGCAGTTATGTAGCTCAAGCTTTGCTTACTCCAGGTTGCCTGCATCAAATGAAGGCATGAGCGTGCAGAAGCTGCATCAGCAGCACAGGCGCGCTTCGTTGAGATTGCTTGCATTGCAGGCAGTGGTAGTGTGGACTTATCCTAGTAGGACGACTTTTACTCAAGAGCAGTGGGGCCACATGTACAGGGCATTGTGGACAAATCCTAGAACAGTGGCGCCGCATCTAGTGAGCACTGGGACGCAACGCTTAAACACAGGCACGTGCTGTGGGCTGCCTTCCAGCATTGCTCGTATTCTTGAGCAGCAACGTACAATGCCCTGGACCCCCCCCGCCCTCCCTCACGTTATCACCCTCATCTCAAACATCACATGTGACCATTAGCAGTTCAAGATCGCTTCAAGAGGTACTGATGAGGCTCTGTTACCTTATAATGATGTGAGGCGTTTCTGCCTGCGTAACCTTCTTACGGCTTTCAAACACCAGCCTGCTCTGGTATGGGTTTGAGTGCGCCTGGCCTCTACACACAAGCCTGCTCTGGTTTCCATTCAAGTGCACTTGGCCTTTATGCACAAGCCTGCTCTGGTGTGCGTTCAAGTGCGCCTGGCAAGTAATCACCAACTTGCTCTGATCTGTGTTTGAGTGCACCTGGCATGTTCACATTAGCCTGCTCTGCCCTGGCTTGCATACACCAACCTGCTCTGCTCTGCATTTGAGTGCGCTTGGCGATGGTACGGCTGATGATGCGGGGGCGCAGCTCCCGCTCCCTGCAGGCCTGCAGGCCTCCTGCAGTGTGTGTAATTTGTATTTTGTTGTGTGTGTGTGTGTGTGTGTGTGTGTGTGTGTGTGTTTGTGTGTGTGTGCGTGCGTGTGTGCGCGTGCGTGTGTGCGTATACGTGAGTGAGTGCGCATACGTGCGAGTGTGAGTGCTTGTGAATGTATTTGTATAGCGCACGCATGTACTTGCATAAACAACTGGGGGCAACAATGAATCGTCACGACGAGCATACACACGTGCACTCAAGCATGCACACGGGGTTACATGCTGGTCTAGGGTTTCAACGCGTGAGTTGAGTAACTTAGTAATGAACGTGGAGGCTAGGCGAGATTTATGGTGTGCTTTCCAGGATCCTATGTTTGACCATGGCAGAAGAGGAACTCATGATGCCTCCCAGGGCATTGAATTTGGTGTGTCAGTTTGCACTAGAAAGAGTATGAGGAGGCAGGTTTAGGAGGACACACACGTACACACACCAATGGGTGAGGCAGGCTGTATACTAGAGCCTTGAGAACCAAAATAAATGGATGAGCCATACATAGGGTAAATTAAGGCAGTACATCCCACACAATAGAGATTTCCTTATTAAGAACTCCATACAGTTGTGTGTGTTAGTGTGTGTTTGTGCATGTGTGTCTTGTGAACCTATGTGTGAATGGGTGTAAAAGTTCTGGCCGACTTTGGCCACGAGCCTATTTACAGAGAGCAAGGTAAAACGTGGATTGTCTTACGTAGAACTCGGTTTGCACAGGAGCAATTGAGTGCTGTTAATCTGTGCTGTAGCAGGGATATGATCAATGTACAAGTGCTTAATAGCTCCAGAGGCAAGCACACTGCCAATAGCACCGTTATCACAGCTGCACTCACTGCTGCTGAGGCTGCTGCATAGGGCGTTGCTGCCATTGAGGAAGTGAATGCTGCCGCTGCTGCTGCTGCTGCTGCTGCTGCTGCTGCTGCTGCTGCTGCTGCTGGTGTTGTTGCTGCTGTTGCTGTTGCTGCTGCTGCTGGGGTTGCTGAGGATGTTGCTGCTGCTGGGGTTGCTGAGGATGTTGCTGCTGCGGGAGTTGCTGAGGATGTTGCTGCTGCGGTGGCTGTTGCATGTGTGGCTGTGCTGAGGGGTGCCGTCCATTCTGGACAGGCAGCGCAGGGGCTGATGTGGGAGGGGCTGATGTGGGATCTGCGTGCATGCATGGTTTGGCGCGTGTGTGTGTGTTGGTTTGTGTGTTTGTTTGTTTGTGAGTTGGCTGAGCCTGATGTTAAGTACTGTTGTGTCAGCACAACGTGAGAGCATGAATATTGTGGGAGAGAAGGGAAAGGAAGGGAAAGAGATGTGGCGTTGCGCTCACAAAGAAGCACGTGATTGGCCTTCCTTTGGCCTGCCATATGAGACACGCATTGCAGAGATGAACCTTCCATTGCAGGACATGGTCAGGACCATGGGCACTTTGGCACAGTAGGTGTCAAAATTATGTACACAGAGATGCTAAGGGGATCAGGCGGTAATTTGCGAGGAAGGTGGGCAGAAATCACTCTTGTGTGATTGGATAGTAATAGGTGCAGGAGTCTCAAGGAAGAACGTAACATCGTGATGAATGTAACATAAAACGTCAAACATCAATGATGAATGAGGCTGCAAGTAGGTACTGATGATCTTCCTTTCAGTACTGATGGAGCTATACGGCACCAGGATTCCAGTGTCTCTTTTTCCTTGGTTAGTGTGGGGATTAATTTTTTACTGCCTGCGTAGTATTCCTTTTTTCTAGTTGCACTTCAATGCCGAAGACTATGAATGGCGCTCTGTGCCTCGGTTTTGGCACTTGGCTTTAGACCCCACTGACACCATATGCTCAAGCACGCCAGAGGCGCTTAAGATAAAAGGTTGGTGAAATAGAGAAAAAAACAAAAGATATTCAAAGGCACACGCGTTGAGCCCTGCCCTTTTCTCGCGGTAGCAGAGCGTCACTTATGCTATCTTTTCAGGAAATGTGCGTTGTACGCATTCTGTTGATTTCATGTGATGAATGGACACCTTTTTGGGGGGTGAGCACCATGCTCTTTGATGGCTGGGTGTGCAAACAGGAATGCATAGGAGCAAATCCGTACCTCGCCCCTCTTACCCAAGCAACATTTTGGCTCACCTTGCGCACCCTCCTGTAATGGCTGGTGTGTTGAATGTAATGCAGTATTGGACGTGTTGTTGCTGTGCGCGTGGTGCAGGTTAGGCATTACTGCTGCAGGTTGACACACCACTGCCCCCCACTGCTGCCGCTGCTGTTGCTGCTGTTGCAGCTGCTCTTGCTGTTGCTGCTGTTGCAGCTGCTCTTGCTGCTGCTGCTGTTGCTGCTGCTGCTGCTGCTGCTGTTGTCTTTGGAGCAGTTGTTGGCCCAGGGATTGAGGTGCGGGCAAGCTGTGCTGGTTGGGTAACGTAGGCACAGGCGCAGCGGGCAGAGGCTGCTGTTGTGCAGGGGGGTGGAATGGCTGCTGCACTACTCCTGGCAGGGGAAGGGGGGAGCTAGGGGAGGGAGCATGTACCATGCCGTTGGGAGGAAAGTTCAGCGGGTTACCGTGGGGCTGTTGCTGGAACGGGACAGCGGCCTGCAAGAGGTTGTCCTTTGTTCATCTAGAATTGTATGCATGGTTTGAGGATCGTGCGGGATGCAGTGGCATTGGCTCTTAAGCAGGCCGCCCATGCGAGCACATCTGTCTTTCCTGTCGCATGCAAAGAGTGTACGAGTACACTTCACGTGGCGGTTCCTTATCCATACCGGTTTTTGAGCCCTTGAGGCCTCTTCATGCTGCTGAACCATGTTGTCAATGGCCTCAAACATAGCTTCATCAAAGTCATCGTCTTCCATGTTTATTTCCACCTACAAAATTTTAGAAATGAATGTTTTATTTTAGCTTATTTTTGATCAGATTTGAACAAAGTCGTGAAAAACAGAGAAAATGACATAAAATTTGTAGAATCTAAATTATCTTGTCCAATAGATCATCGCTCTAAACCATCCCCTTATTTGCAGATTTTGCTTTTTTGTCTGTGTTTCTTCTTTGACGAAGCTACTCGTACAAGTTAGCCCACTACGTTCATGCACATTATGGCAAGAAAGAAAAAGCGCAGACACACAGAAGGAAAGCGACCCAATGTCCTTGACATTTGCAATGCGTGACATTTCTTATCCTCTCCCAGTCGTTCGCAATCAGTGCCTTTCTTATAGCTTTGTGGGAGATGCTTATAAACCCTTTTATTTGGACTTCAACACGTCTCAACTTTGCACAGCTCCTCATTTCCTTTCTCTGCTGATTTTAACACTTCAGATTGCTCAAAGAAGAATAATTAGGGGAAGAGTTACAAGTTACTTTCCGTTTCGTGCATGCCATGATGGTCGTGATGATGCCATGATGGTCGTCTCCAGGCGCGTCAGCTTGTCGGCAGTGCATAAGTCCTCCGCTATAACAAAAGGATTAGTTGGCAAGTCTCACCGACAGAGTTTGTCAATGAAGACCTGTTCCTGAAGGCCAAATTGGCCATGAAGGCCTACAGTTATGGACATCCTCACGCCTTTTATTTTTCACTGTCATACAAGCACTGATCATGATGAGTTTTGGTAACAGGCTATTTGTAAAGGATACTAGGAAAATGTTGACTGAATCATATGTAAAATACCTTCCTTGTGAATTTCTACCACTGCCTAATAATTCAAGGGCAAATTAAGTCTTATTTTTTCTTGCATTTGTTTGTAAAGCTGGTTCAAACAAACTTTTAGAAGCTCAATTAAAAACACTCGCAAAGCGTACTACTAACTTCATTTAAAGGCACGGAAATTCACGTTACTGCTAGTCAATCATGGCAACAGGGGTTCACTTGCTCCAGCTGCCAGTATGTTCACAAATACAGTACCATACAGGGGTGAAACAAACAAGGAACACTAGTCAGCCAACAACATACATAAGCGCACATGGCAGAATGAGCAAGGCACTGAACAAAACAAACCATCTGGCACTCTACGCAGGATGCATTCTATGCTGAACAAATTTCTTTCACCGTCATACTATCATCAATTTATAAAACACTAATCAAAAGTTGGGAACGGAAACAGTCCGCTATTTTTGTCATGAGTAGATGCAGATCGCACGTTGCTAAGCAGGCTCACAAAGAAATAGGTGTCAATCGTGCGCACAAGCTACGCTGACAGGACTGGATCAGATGCAAACCGGGCCAATATTTCATGCTACCAGAAAATCCACTCAAACATGGGTATTTATAAAGGCGCTGTGGCAAGGAGGTAGAAAACTCACCAAGTCACTAGCACGCAATCTGTGAGTGCTAAGCGAAGAAGAAAGATAAGCTCAGTGCCTCTTCCTGTCTTCTCGAATGCGGCTGTTCAGGATGCTCATCATGCATCCCTTGATGTTGTCTACATTCTTGAAGCTGCACATACAAAGGAGTAATGCAACAGTTCTCACAACTAGCATGGACTTACTGAATTACAAGCAGCGCAAGAGGTGATGGAAATTTGGTAAAGTTGCTAAGCACGGGAATCGTGTTCATCAGATCGTGATTAGTGCACGCACCTGTGGTAGCTGATTTCTTGGAGTTTTTCCAGTGCGCTATCACGTGGAAGTTTTTTCACAAGCTGCACGATGCCTTGATCAAACTGTGGGCATATATACAAGTAGGGGGCAAGACAAATTAGATACATGGTAAACGGATTTAAAAATGAGGAATCCTGCTTGCTTTGCGATACGTCACATACAATAAAAAAATCATTCTAGGGGGCAGAAGCTTGCACATCAAGGACGTTGACGGCTACCTGAGATTCGGAAACCGACAGGTCAGTAGTACAAGCATTTGACATGAGTTTCCTGAATTATATTGTTATGAGCGTCACAAGCATTTAAATGCTCGTTAGCCAGGAGTGTTTTAATGCCTGAAAACTATGTGTGTACGCTGTTGACGCGGTGAAAGGCCACTATGAAAATGCACGTGGCCTCACCTGATCCCAATCAAGCCAGCGGTTTGTGTTCACGGCCTCTTTCAGTTCATGGAACACGGGCTGTGGTAAAACCTGCAAGTATGCGGTGGCAGACATGGCTATAATATTTAAGTTACATGGAGGCTCTAGTGTGATGTGTGCCAAACTTTATGTTCCATTGTGCAACGCATTTTACCGATCGCTCCTTTGGTGATGCCACTTATACAAGAGGGACTGCTAATTGGGATGCGTACCTGCTTCGCATAGTCTTCCAGACGAATATTTTTGGGGCAAACTGCTTGGGCCTGTGCAGGTGATTAAACGAGAAGAGCAAACGTGATCAAAATGCTTGGGCCTGTGCAGGTGATCAAACGAGAAGCATAGTGCGAAAAGCAAACAACACAAACATGGTCCTCATGGTTAATGGCGGGCGTGACAGAGTAGATTTCAAGTTAACAGTCACAGTGGCTATAGCTACTGAAACCAGGTAGCGAGCAGCAACACTTCATGGCCAGGAGAACACAACTCACTAGAAGCCGCAGACACTCTTGATGATGAGTGTAAAGCACTTGCAAATGCTCAGAGCCAAAACTACCTTCAGCATGTCCATGTGTGAGCAGACGGCAACGTCAAGGTAGCCAGGACCATTCTTCATCACTCCCTGTGTGCAGGGCATGGAAGTAGATGGTAGGCTACCTTCATTTCTACGAAGGCTTGCATGGCCATGAACAGTATCATGCAGTGGCTGTGGAAAGCAGCAAGGGTAAACCACCGTTTAGGCTATGCATGCCCCACGCTCAAGCAAGTAACAAAGTACCTAAGCAACCCTTGAAAAACGTCGTGATTTACCGTCAGATGGACCAAATAAGAGGTGACTTTGGGAAAAGCGCTGACGACACACCAATCAACGTCATTGCTGGCACACAAATCAATGCCATCATCATCAGGAGCTTACCTGCTTAGTGCGCATGCGGTGCTCTAGGTGGTTGAGCATGACCAAGGCTTCATTGCAGCCATAGTTATCAAGCAGCAGGCACAGCTTGCTGATCACCTGTACTGGTAAAGACACGGGTTTAGCCTCAGGTTAAATCATTCTGTGCTAGCACGACAGCCGGTTTCCTTGCTTGCACAAGCCTTGATCACAAACAAAATGCGATGCTGCGTCAGGCACACACACGGTCAGCACTTGCACCCTACAGCTCTGACAGCTTGTTAAACACCCAATTCCTTGTTACACACCCAATTAGCTTGTTACACACTCAATTCCTTACCTTTTCATCAAAATCCCGCACCTGCATACGCACAAGCATACAAAGAGGATTGAATGTTGTGACGTACCAAAATGTCTGTGAAACGGACAAGGCGTTAAAACATTTACTTGGACATTACAACAGGCATGAAATACGTGAGTGAATTCAGACCTATTCAAACATGCAACTTCACATAGCGCCTGCACACAGCACAAGCACAATGACATTGCACATACCGTAACCACTGAGTTGGCGTGGCACAGCGTGAGGATGCGGTGCTGCACCTCAAGAGGCAGAGCCCGAAACCGTACAGGCAGCTCACGCAGTTTTGCCAGCTGCTGTGGGTTCAACACTTGCCGTGGCTGCTGCTGCTGCTGCTGGCGCATCTGCTGGATCTGTGTGGCTGGGGAGGGTGGGGCAACAGAGGCGGATGTTGAGCCGGTGACAGAAGATGCTGGGCTTGGCACATCAAATACGTCCAGGCTGCTCTCCCTAAAATTGTTTGTGTGAGTGTGTTTGTGTGTGTGTGTGTGTGTGCGCGTGTGTGCGAGAATGAAATAGCGGACAACAGACTGTACTGTAAACAAAGGACGCTAAATCAATGCACACGCACACAGATTGGAGGAAGGACCCTGCAAATGGCGGCTGCTATCTAGGACTAGTGCTTGAAAGACATGGCCTTCCGGCCAATGCACAAAATAGTTTAGTTGGCTGGTTAAGGCATTCATTTTGTTGCTCGTACCTTGAGGATCGTGGGGTCGTGTGGACAGCAGGGGCGGTAGCAGGAGAGGAGTGGGGGCCAAAAGGGGGAGGGGCTGAGGGTGTGCACGGTGAAGGCAGGTTCATGGACTGTGTTAAGGGTTGAGACAGGAGATGGTCAGCTGCAAACTGCTCCAGGCTGAACTGCAGGTGGGCCGCTGAGTTGGGCCCAGCCATGGAGGACACTGCACCTGTGAGTTTGTGTGTATGTGTGTGTGATGCATACAAGAACAGTTTTTTTTGCATAGGTCATCTCAGACAAGATCGCTCAGTAGTGTCAGCAGCACCTGCAATGCACAACGTTTCAGTTATTGATCTAATCTGCAAAGTGGGTAGAGTGATGCTCAAAGAGCCAAAGAGCAGCAATGGATGGTTTTGTAAATACCCGCCTTGCTGTACCTGTCTCTTAGTATTCCTGGGGTAGAAAAAAAAAGCACCAAAGCATGGTTTGTCTAGTCGTTCTTACTAATACCAAAACATGCTTGGAGGACTATCTTAAAGCACCTTTCACCATTAATAAGGTTATAATGCACTGCTCACTTACAAAGCTTTCAAAGAAAGGCACGTCCTTAAAGTTTAATCATTGAATACCCATTGAAGTGAGAGCAATGGCGATGGCTCTAAGCCGCAAAATATTGTGACCAGGCAAAAGACGGTGATACAAAATCCACTGTTTTGAAACTCTACACACTTTCTGTACATGAGAAAACAATCCTTGTGTCCGGTACCTTGGATACCCATAGGGCTGCTGCCGGGAGTCATAGGCTTGGCAGGATAGGCTTCAAGGGGAGAAGCTGATTTGGGGTGCACGTCAAATAAAGCCCCGGGAGCAAAGCTGGACATGCCCTGTTGTTTGGACAGGAATAGTGTGACCACTGCAGTAATGCAACCACTATTACTAGCAAAATTGAGAGAACAGTCATTGCTTGTTAAATGGACTATAGGATCCTTAGGTCGAAATTGGTTGAAATCAATGAACTGTCAGCTGTGCTGCTGTGTGCACGTCTGTATGGCTTGGCTATGTGTTTATTGGCTGCACCTCTAGCAGGTGCACTAGTGCACAAAGTAAGCTGACCAAAAAGATGAAATGGAGTTTTAGGTCTGGATTGCTGATACGCTTGCAGAGGGCTTTGACCTCGCCATTAGAGTGCAGCGTTGCCTTTGGCAACATACTGATGCATTTGAAGCCATTTTTACTTCTGAATTTTCCAGTCCTTCCTACACCACATTTTGTTACTCATCTGCCCACAGCAATTGACTCAAACTTGGGATAAAGATCAGCAATGTCACAGCAGGAACCTTCAGGCATACCTGTTTGGTATAAATTGGTAAATACTTGAGAGTTGGCCAAAACCGTGTATGACGGTATATTTGGTAATTTCCCTGCCAAACATACCATACTTACACGTGCATATGTATGTAAAATGGCTCTCGCCAAAACCTATAGGTGCCGCTTGCACAACTGTCTGACGCACCTGGAAGCTGTGTGGGCTGCATGGCACCACAAATCCTGAGCTATCAAAGGACAATCTTGCAAGCCCTCTCTTGTCAGGGGACAGCAAGTTTTGCTGTTGCTGTTGCTGGGGTCCAAACCTGTCAAGGCAAGTGTCACGACTACTGGTACTTCAATACATGATAGTTGTGGATGGCCTACAGGCGTCGTAAATTATGAGTGGCAAAATGATTTCAACTTTACCCAATGCACGCTTGCAAGCACGGACCTGACAGGGCTTGCAGCCTCCCAAAAGCCTGGAGCGTACGGTTTGTCCAGCTGCTGCTGTTGCTGCTGCTGCATTTGGGCCCATGCTTCCTCAATGGTGCAGGCATGCTGAGGAGCAAGTTGCTCCTCCAAACCGCTGCCCAAGTGCCCACCATCCATGCACCTTTGCTGCTGCTGCTGCTGCTGCTGCTGGTAATCAAAGCCCAGCCCAAAATCTGGCACGGATAGAGGGTCCTGTAGCGCTGCCAATGCTGCCCCCAGCTCTCGGTGATCGTAAGCGTCTCTGGCGTAAGAACCAGGGGGGGAAGGGATGGAATGGGACACAGGAGAAATCTCATGCCCCTCCAGTGAGCAGGCTGGCCCTACAGCCACGGAGCGCAGCACTTGCAAGATCTGCTGCTGCTGGTTGTTGATTAGATCTGGCAGGCTGCTGCTGTGCTGTTGCTGCTGTGTAGGAGGGTTGAGAAGAGGCTGCTGGTGCTGCTGTTGGTAAGCCAGGTGTTGGAGCTGCTGCCGCTGCTGCTGGTCCTGCTGCTGCTGCTTCTGCTGCTTCTGCTGCTGCTGCTGCTGTTGTGCGCGCAGGAGAGCTAGTTGCTGCTGCAGGTGTTGGAGACGCTGCAGATGTTCCTCCTTCTGCGTTTGCTGCTGCTGCTGCTGCTGCTGCAGGGCCTGCACGTGGTGGCCTCCAAGCTGTGGATCGGCAGAGGTGGGACCCGCGAAGGGAGCAAGGCATGCATTGTCTTTAAGCAATTGAGAGGGTGTGTCTGTGTTGGGGGTGAACAGAGAGGAGGGCCACATTCCAGAAGAGGGGGGCCAAGAGGCTGGCTGTGGAGAGGATGAGCTGCTTTGACGCTGCTTTGTTAGGGGCTGGGGCACAGGAATTTCAGGATGGTCGAGAGAAGAAGGGGTTACTTGCTGCTGCTGATGATGATGCTGCTGGTCTCGCAGTCTGCTCAGCTGCTGCATGAGTGGACTGGTAGGCGTGGCTTCTAGCGGCAGATCTTGCTGCTGTGCTGCTTTTTCTTGGCTGCTTTGCAGCTGGTGCTGGATGGAAGGAAGGGGACTTGTAGGCATGCTGCGGTAGTTGGCCCACGGATAGGAGGAACGAGTGGGACTGTTTGTGCTCCAATCGTCTGTCTCGCGGCTGTGCTTCTGGAAACTCCATCCAACTGCTGCCTTGGCCTTGCCTTCCCCTTGTTCAGGCACAGTTCTCACCTCTCTACCTGCCAACGCCTGGGCAGCTTCGCCACTCGAGCGCAACTCCTGGCTGTTGTTGCTGGCGGCTGCTGGCTCAGGTGGACTAACGGCAGATTCGGCTGTGGGGCTGCTGCTGGCACCAGGGAGAACGGCTGCTGGCGTGCTGCTGCTTGACGAAATGGGGGAAGTGATAGAAGTGGTGCTGCCTGCTGGTGCTGGTACAGCGGGTGGCGTGCCGCCGCATCTTTCGTTGACTGCTGCACCCTCCTTATCCGAATCAGGGCCTGCCGGTGCAATGTTGTTGATGTCGCTAAGCAGTGTCTGCGGTACGAGCAGTCCCAGCATGCTGCTCCCGCTGGCAAGGGAGATCAGGGAATCAGCGCGGCCGTGCCGGCTGCTGCTCATCCCTGCATACAAAGCATGATGAGAGATACCGGTGCTTTCATCCATGATGCATGCACCCCAAGATCACATATAAGGCACAGCACATGGTGGTCATGCATCTTTGTGTGCGCCGCGCTCCCCCATCAGCCTCACCTGATGCCTGCTGGAAAGATGGCGCATTCTGGGAAGCAAAAGGGTCGGCGGAGGCCGAGGACAGCGCAGACAGAGTGGCATCGCAGAACGCATCAGCTGTGGCCTGTGCAATACCTTCCAGCTGCTTGAGGCTCAGTCCATGGGCAGCAAGGTGAGAAGCTTCTCCCTGCATGCGAGGTAATTTTTTGCATGATGCATCATTGCTGATATGACGAGGAGGAGCCTGCAAACCGCTTCACGCACAGCAAAATTATAATCGTCAAAAATGCAGGTCTGGAAACTCTGCACGCTCACCTTTGCCAGGTCCTCGATCTTCCTCCTCGACGTCCTCAGCAATTCCTCGCCCATAGAAGCAGCTATTTATCAAAATTGGCAATTTACAAGATTTTCATTTAATTAAAATTGGCTGTAGTTGCCGTTCCTTTCCTTTAATGGTCCGAATATAATTGCCATGCGTAGGATTTATTTTAACTTGTGGCTAGAAGTCGCATTCAAATTATTACCTCTTGCCACCGACCTCGACGCACGCCTCAGGACCACTTTGCTCAGCTTCACCTAGGAGCTGGAAGAACGATGCTGTTTGGAACAGCAATGTGTGTGCGTGTTTGCGTCCAGCTCTGGGAAACGCGATGAACATTGAGAATACAAAATGCTGTACTAAAAACAACCGTGTTTTAGCGTATACGATGCAAATCATTTAACCTTTTAGGGAGGGAGATACTTCTGAGAAGTTTTACTAGAAACGATGGATAATTGTTCGTTCCGAAGTTAATATAATTGTTTTCCTAATCCTTGCCGGTGGTGTTTACACTATCTACGCTCTTACTTTTTCTTTGAAAACTTCAGCTTATTTCAGATCTGTCATGTGTTTGATTCGAAGTGAATAACGTCGCTTTCAAATTAGGGCTGAGAATCAGCACTGAACCCTGATCCTCAGTGAGTGAGTTAGACTAGGACATTAATTGGTCTTTGGCATCATGTTATGTACGCCAGTCACCGGCAGATACACCTTTCTGAAAAGCACCAACCTAGAGATATCGGCAGACTTCAAGATGTGACATCCATCTCATTGTTGAGATCAAGTACTGTGAGGCACTAGACCTCAGAACCAGCTGAACGCCTCACAGGAGCCTCCACTACCCTCCACTCCATCTTTTTGGGAGCGGGTGGCACCATCTACATCAGTGGCATGATGGATTTTTTAAAGGATCTGGGTCATGAGCTTCGTGGAGTCGAAAAGATTGCCTCCAAGCTCAATTTGCAAACCGTCAATCACGCTGCTAAAATTGTCCAGACATGTACCCTTTCCAACACCATACCAACTCTCACCAGGAGCCAATTTTGTCGCATTCCTCGAGCCAGGCCTACAACCCTCCTGATCCCCATACATTTCCTCTTCCTTTCTGCAAAAAGAAAAGGATCAAACAATTTATGTGGTGAAGGAGTTTTTTTATGGTACCCCTGGGTACCCGATACCAAATTGGCTTTGTCTACCATTTACAGGAGCCATACAACTAATGCACTGCACAGCCTTAGAGTTACTGATCTGCATGCCACAGCAATCATGAAAAAACTAAGCTTACATGCCATCAGATCCGCAAATAATCATTCAAACCAGACGCGACATGAAATGCAACTATTAATCATGTCTAAGCAATTATTCGGTGGTGCGCAGGCCTTGCCTCCCAACCACCTAATCCCCGTTGAAGAGACTTTCCATTTTTTAGTCTCCAGGTGGGAGGTTGCGTGACTTTGCATCCATTGGGTGGTGCAGGGCACAAAACAACAATCTTTCCTAATCCACGTTGGTGGTGTAGAATTCTTTACTTCTTGTTCGACTGTGCCTGTCGCTCCTAGTAGGATGGTGTGGAGGTTTTTGCGGTGTCATAGTAAGTGATGTTATAGCAGGTTATGTTGGTTGGATGTCTCTTGGTTTCATAGCCAAGGGACACGAATTGGCAGGGCTATCTGATAGGGTTAGGGCAGCTCTTTATGCAATAGTAGCAAATGTGGTTCTTAGGTACATGTTGAGTTTCAATAACTCCATTTGCATTCTTTGAAGGGCACATTAGGTGTGAAGCGGACTACAAATAACTGGGCTGTCCTTTGAGGGTGAGGACATGAGCCACATTGCAAATTAGCGGTTTCAGCTTGCTGCCAAGCTCCATAATACTTTGCTTAATACCAATATTATTACTTTGCAGAAGGTGGTCAAGGCTGATCTCAACTTACAGCCTCTTTCAGGTGCCTGCTGGACTGTTCAGTTGCTGAGTGCTTTTCAGGAACAGCATGGGTGTAATTTGCATGTATGAGCTGTTCAAATTAAGCTTGCTATTCCCATGCAAGCATTTACTGTGGATCTGAAGCATAGAATGAGAGGTGTTTGGGGAGACGCTGAGCTGGTGGACCCTAACATGCACAACAAACTGGCCGCTTGTTATTTATGGATTGCCATCCCTTTTTCTAGTAATGAACCTACTGTGTCATACACGATTTATTTATCTTGATCTGTCCAAACATGATATGCACAAGTAGTAGGTTTAGCTTGCATGCACATACTATGAATTTGGAGGCAGCAACGCGGCTTGTAGGCAGTTCTCGCGTATGAGCATGTCTAGAACGAGGTGCACGCTCTTTTACTTTGCCAAGATCATTGGTTTTATGAGCTGACTGCTTTTTGTTCACACCGTTTTTTGAGGGCTTCTCGGCGGTCCGACTTTATTTGCTGCATCAAATTAAAAACCGACTTGGTTATGATTCCTTTCTCAGCAGAACGCTAAACTGTCTTTGTAGCTGGCCAAGACCAGTCAGCAGCCGATCTGCCAAGCAACCTGGCTGAAGTCACCGCTCATTGAAACCATTGAAATACTTGGTATAGTTGACACTATCAATTGTTGTCACCATGACAACACTGTACACCTTCTTGAGCTTATGGATTAATTTGTGGCTGGCCGAGACCAGGCAGCAGCTGACCAGCCAAACAACCTGGCTTAAGGTCATCATCACCCCCTAATCTTACCATTGTATTTATTGTCAGGTTTCTGTTGGGGCGCGGTTGCTGGGTCGGAGTAGGTAGCCAAATAATTGCATCTGGCTTGCTAAAGGCGTTTGCTTTTACTGGTTGCTTATTGAGGAGGTTGAAAAGTAAATAATAAAATAGAAAATAAACCATGTGTTAACATAGCGTTGCTTTCTTGTTCAAGATTTTCCAGGAGTTGTCTTGCAAGAGACCTCATAGCATGTTTTACCGAGATGGCAGTATGCAGAGCAGTGTTTGGCTATGCCAGTATCTTAACGCTTCTTGTCCATTTGCTATTCTTTGATCACAATAAGCGCGCCCCTCTTTGTTTGCCGAGACATATGCATATGGATCTGTCTCAACAATTCCTTTTTCAGGCTTAAGGCGCACACCCTCAAGGGAGACAGCATCTTGGGATCAAGATAACTCTTCTTTGTGTGACCGTTGCGCCTGTGAGCAGATTCAAGATGAAGTGCATGCCCTTTTGGTGTGTAAAAACGCAACCGTTTGTGCTCTGAGGATACAATTTGCCTACCTGTTCAGTCAACTCTTGAGTGTTTGTTCAGTAGAGCAATATTATTTACAACAACAAGTCAGTGCCCAGGTGGTTTATGAGTTCCTCTTGCAACACAACACACTTGTTTCCTTTGTGTCTGAGCTTATGGACTTAATTGTTGACTGGTTAGGACCAGTCACAGTTCAATCAGCCGAAAAGTCTGGCTGAAGGTCCTCCCAAGTAAATCTAATGATGATCTTGTTTTTTGCCGACGTTTGGGGTTTTAGACAATTTCAGAACGAGCTGTTCACCTCTTAAAAAACAAAAACGAAAGGAACGCAGATAGTGTCGACACGACCAGCATGGATTAGGAAAGGATGTTGTTTTGTGTTCTGCACCACCCAATGGATGCAAAGAGAAACAACATCTCACCTGGATAATTGAAATAAGGGGATGCTTTTCAGTGGGGATCAGGTGGTTGGGAGACAGAGTCCTGCACACCGCCACCAGGAGTATTGCTCGGATATTTTTGGGGGTTGTGTTCAATGTCTCGTCTCATCTGTATGATTTGTGTTGCGGATCTGATTGCATGTAGGCTTAATTTTTCATTGAGTGATGTTGTATGTAGACCAGTAACTCCAAGGCTGTGAGTGGTTTCATTGTGTGGCTTCCGTAAATTTTGCCTGTCGCTCCTAGCAGGATGGTGTGAAGGGTTTTGCGGTGTCCGAGTAGGCTTAGCAGCTCCTGTTGTTCTCGTGCCCTTTCTGCTTGAAAGAGAGATCGAAGCGAAGGATGACTTCATCCCTCACCATTTATTTTCTTCCTCTATTCAAGCTTGGTATGTAGATCTTCCTTGGTCCCTTCATTTGCCAAACGTTTGTCTGAACGGGGTTTGTCTGAAAGGGGTTGGCATTTGTCCAATCGTAACATGTCAATGCGGCTCTTGGTGTTTTGCAAAAAAAATTTCTCCAATGCGAACCTTCGTGGTTTATGAATTTCTGTTGCAACACAACTCAAACTCGTTTCCTTTGTGTCGGAGCTTAAGGAATATTGTTGACTGGCGACCGCCAGTCACAGGTCGATCATGCCGAATAGTCTGGCTGAAGGTTCCCCCTTTTAAATCTTAAATCTTGGTATTGTAATTTGTAAAGCAGTTTGTGGACCGATGGTCTAGCAAATTTTTTGATTTGGGATTTAACTTGTGTTATACATGGCAGTGTGCTTTTGCAGCATTGAGATCGGAAAATGGAGAGCCTTTCTTCTGCAAAGGTAACGATTGGAAGGTGTTAAAAGTTCCTGGTAGTAGGAGTTAGGGGAAGGTATTACATCCTTGCCGGCCAGGTGACGGACACACAAACGACCACACAAAAACGAAAAAGAACGCCTACAGGAACAGAACGTGCAATGTCTTGTAGAAACCAGCAGGCCGTGTTGTTATTGCCATTGTCCTACTCACATTTCATCAACGCCATCAGTGAAACGAGCGGCATGGCCACTAACTATGTTCCACCATTGAAAACCTTGACCATTATCCCCTCCTAGCATAGAAAAATTTGCATTTATTCTGATTAGCTACGGATAAAGCATACTCTTAGGTTCGTGAACATGCTTTGGCAGACAGGCCACACACTTCTTTGTGGCTCGCTAAGACGTCTGTTATTCCTGCTGGCATGTATGGTAGTCAAGTATGGGGTACTGGATTCTTGCAGGCAGGCAGAGAGTTCTCTAGCCCACTGTCTACGCTTCATTTGCATTTTCTAAAGGGCACGTTAGGTGTGAAGCAGTCTACCACTAATTGGGCTGTACTCCGAGAATGTGGACATGAACCGCTGCAATTCTACTGGTTTCGGTCGGCTGTCAAGCTTTTCAATAGTATGCTTAATACC
>Ga0307951_1000780_pt1 | contig 18717 bp, 22 predicted proteins | sample OrgLakmetagen374_FD_201842 | JGI IMG/M metagenome (GOLD analysis project Ga0307951, IMG submission 201842) | Saline water microbial communities from Organic Lake, Antarctica - #374 | ecosystem: Environmental > Aquatic > Non-marine Saline and Alkaline > Saline | place: Antarctica: Organic Lake... | reverse complement strand
AAGCAGCAGAGCTGTGTGAAGTGGGGGAGTCGCCGCAAACTCAATAATCTGCAGCCCGAGGTGCAATTTGCCGCCTTGCTAGCCAAGAAAGGGGGCAATCAGGAATTTATCGACACGTTCACCCGCCTCGAGGCTAGCGGCAACTTCGACACCTGCATCATCGACGCGGGGGGTCGTGATAATCCTGAGCTGCGCCTATCGATGTTTGTGGCCAATGTGCTCATTGCTCCCTGTCTACCGAGCCAAGCCGACATCGAAAGTCTCGAAGAGTTCGATGCTATGGTTGGGGAAGTGATGACGGGCAACCCTTCTCTCAAAGCCTTTACCGTTCTCAACAAGGCCAATCGTGGCCTCAACTTCTCGCACGAAATCCTGCTGGCGCGGGAAGCGATCGCGGAAATGGATCATTTGGGTGACTGTACGGAGGTGATCAGCGAGCGTCCCAACTTTCGGGCCGCCTGGCTCGACGGAAAATCCGTCTACGAACTCGAGACGGAGAGTGCGGCGAAAGCGCAAATGGAAATCGAAGGGGTAATCTCGTGGCTTCAATGACTGGCAAGAAGATGACCGGCAAGCAAGAGGTCACGGGGGGCTTTAACCTTGACGAGTTTGTTTCCGGCTCTGATCCAGCACCAGAGATGCGCTCAGAGGCTACAGAACAGCCACAGAAGGCCGTGACAGCCGAAACACGGCCTTCCCTACCAGTAGAAGAAAAAAAACGCTCCAAGGCTCATTCTCGGCCTCGCAAACAACCGAAGGAGCTTACCAGTGAGCGTGTCCAGCTCATGGTTACACCAGCGGAACTCGAGAAGATCAGGGAACAAGCCGGACTTGTTTCCATTTCTAAGTTTCTGCGCAAGTATTTGCAAGACAGCGGGCTGTTGTGAAGAGGTTAGGGGGCTTCGCCACTTCCTCCTTAACAGTACCATTCATAGTGTTTATCCATATTGTATTTATCATATAGTGTTCAGCTCGAAAAAACCCTGATTTATCCTTTTTTATCAACCTGTTAAGAGAACGCCATATGCGGGAATTATCCCAGGAGTGTGCGGGAATTATCCCAGCGTATGTGCGGGAATTATCCCAGGAGTATTCAGACTTATCCACAGGACACCTCGGTTGACGTGCGGGAATTATCCCAGTAGGCAGGCGGAAGTGCTCCCAGTAACATGTGCGGGAACTTTCCCAGATGGTATACTGATGGATATGCGGGAAACTTCCCAGAGCTTGAGCGACCTCCTTGAAGAGGCAACAGCGAACCCGCTGGTTTCGCGTCGTGAGCAAGCGCAGCAACTCGAGCTGTTTGAGCCGCAAGAGATCGTCCGGCCCGACTACAACGTTGGCAAGTTTGCCACCATCCTGTTCGCCTCACCGTACTTGAAGAACTTGAGCCAGAAGCGTCGGATCGAATGGTCGATGTCGGTTCCCGAAGTAGAAGGGGGCAGGGCACTCGCGGCCATCGTCGTCCGCCCCCTACAAGAGCAAATCGTCCCCACGACCACGACCTTCAAGCTGTTTATGGCGGTGATCCAGTTGTGGCGCATGCAAGGCTCGCACCCGAGTGGTGCTGTCTATTTTTCTGATCGGCAGCTAGCTGAGGTGGCAGGCTGGAATTGGTCAGGTGTGATTGCCAAGCGCCTGCGCGACCACCTTGATATCCTCCAAGGCACGAGCATCGACTGGGAGTTTTCCTTCCAAAAAGAAGGCAAGCTGGAACGACTGGTCAGCAAGATGCATTTGTTGGAAGAGGTCACCTACCTCGAGCGGCGGCTTACCTTTCGCAATGAAGCCTTCACGGCCAACCACGCAGCCCGGATAAACAGCACGCTCGTGCAGAACATGCTAGCCAACAAAGTGCGCCCCATCAATTTTGAAGCGCTGCGGCAAATAAGCAGTGATGCCAGTACGAGGTTGTACATGATGTTGGACTTGTACCTGGCTTCGAAGCCCCAGTGGGCGCGGGTGTCATATAAGTTGCTCACGGTTGATCTCGGCTACGAAGGGAAGCGCTACGACAACCGCGGAGAGCGCAAACGCACCTTGCAGCGCCTAATCAAAGATATCGACGGCAAAGAGCTCACCAACGGGAAATTGGCCCTGTCGATGGAGCCGACTAAGGACAATTCCGACTGGAAGCTGGTGGCCAGAAAGATACAACGCATCGAACGCAAGCGTCCGTTCGTGAGGATCATCCTGTCCAAGCCGGATGCTGAACTATTGGCGGATGAGCTGCTCGATCTCTTTTCAGGCGTGTCCAAGGCAATACCACCCAAACGCGGTTTCATGATCTTCCTCTGCCAACGGTATCCGTCTCACGTGCTGCGCGATGCTATCTCGCGAGCAAAATCTGATTACCTAGGCAACGTGAAGAAGTCAGTGGGAGCGATCTTCCGCTACGAACTCGAACAACTGGTGAAGGCCCGGACGGACTTGGTCTGGTACAGAGAGCACCAAAAATAACGTAACTCGAAGCCAAGCCACACCGGCCTACCAATCGTCGGCTGTCGCAGTCTCGCAGGCTGACGATCAAGCCATCCCATCGCGCGCGACCCTTTCGCCTACGGCTGCGCGGCCTTCGGCCTTGCGAAATCATAGGGCGCAGGCGAGGTGCCATCACGTAGCATCCCCATCCCTCTCCTGTGGCTAGAGGCGACTGAGGACAGTCGCGATCTGATGGGTCTTGCTCATTTGGAAGGATCGCTGTTCTTCGCCAACACGCCCATATAGAGTATTAGCAGCCATAAAGGGGCCAAAAGCGACAAGAGGGCCGACACAGCGAAATAACTCCAGTATCCGGCAATTGCTGATACACAGGCGCACAGAACAAACAGCGCGTCCCAGAATAACCATTGGCGTACTAACTTTGCGTCATCATCCATTATTTGCGTCTCCTACTGGATTGCTTGTCGCTTATTATCCTTGCTCTGACGAACGTTAAACCCGCCTTATTCGCGGGGGCCAGCATTGACGCGCTGCGGGGCGTGATTTCAACGTTTGTGCGGGACCACTTGCCGGATCGGTTGTTCTCGAGCTGTCTGGACGCGGCGGCTTCCCGCATGGCGGGTGCCGCGGTGCGGTCGGGACTCCATTGCGCGAGCACGGCGGTGGCTGCGGCCATGCCTGGTGGTTCGCCATGGCGAGAAGGGTCGACCCGGGCTTGCAAGATGCTCGGGGTCAGGGGCCGGCCCAGTGCAAGGTCGTGATCCGCGGCCACAGGAGGGCCCAGAAGGGCGCGGCGGCGCCGGAGAGGGCGAGCGTCATGCGCCGCCCCGAAAGGATCAGCCTTGCGCCCGCGCGCAACACGCGCTCGCGCAGGCGGCGCAGGCTCCAGCCGGTTCCGGTGGCATGCGCCATCCCCCGAGTGTCTGAGTGGGTGATACCCCGAGCTAATTCGGCATTCGGAATCCAGTTGTCCACAACCCGTTGACCTGGCGGTACCCATAGTTGAGAATGAGTGGCAACTTAAGCTGAGGTTCGTGATGAGAAAAATGATTGCCTTCAGTCTAGTCGGGATAGTGCTGTCAGGGTGTCAGACAGGCACAGTGTCTTACGAAACCGCCATACTCGCAGACTCGGTTTATGTGACCAACGAAGTCGTCGCCACTAATGGTCCAACTATCGAACTATCTGCGACAGACTGTAAGCGAGTGATCGAAGACGACGCGCCAGCTGCTGGCTTGGCATTGAATAGGTTGAAGTCAAAAGCAGCCCAGAGTGGATTCAACTCCATTCATTCAGTAACCGTGCAAAGTGCCGGCGGTGCTGCACTTCTAGCAAACTGCTGGTCTCAAATCATAGCAAGCGGCATAGCATATAATCGGTGAAATCTGGTGGTCTATCCCGCCCGCCGAGCTCGTGATCGAGGCTCGGCGGGCGTGGTGTGCACCGTTACCGGATGCGCGTAGCAAGGATGAACTTGGTCAATGCTCGCGAGCTGCGCGTTGACCAGGTTCAACCCTGCTGAGGATTGAGAGACAAGTTGCACGGACGGAGTCAGGCCCACCCCCGCTATGCGGGGACCCCCGAGCCTGATCGCTGTGCTCTATCGCGCATAGTGGATCGTTAGCGCCTCCAGCGCCGATAATTTCGAGACAGGCGCATTGCTGGCCTGTTGCACGAAATATGCTGAGAAAAAAGGAGGCCGAGCCCTGATGGCTCTGTGTGGCCCGCAGAGCGCCGCTGGAGCGCCTTCCGGTCCGGATCGGGTTAAACCGGTGTATTACGAGGCGAGAGCTGGACGCTAGGACCGTCTATTCTCAGCCCCGCCCACATCGCCACAGGTGCCACGCTGAATCCGTAGCGCCACGCTCAAGCCACGCCGAAACTGACCTTGGAGCCGCCAAAATCAGACTTATCCACAGGCTGGTCTCTTTTCTTATTTCTTAGTTTCTATTTCTAGGTCAATAAGTCTTTATCATAAAAAGATAAAACACCCCTAAAGGTGAGCAATCGCGGGTGTAGGGTGAGCAATCGCGGGCGAAAGGTGAGCAATCGCGGGTGAGGTGAATTGCCAAGGTGAGCCTTCACCCTTAGCCTTCACCTCATGGCAAAGCTCACCACCCTCGATGCCGTCAAAATGCACCGCTCCGATGCCGACGCAATCGTGGCGGCTGGCGAACTGGTGGAGCTACGTTTCGTATCGGGTGACAGCCTCAGCTTGCGCGCTGCGAAGCTGTTTTGCCTTCTGGTGCAGGAGGCCGGTGTTGCCGTGGCCGACCAGGTCCAGCACCGCGTGCCTTACAGCGTATTGAACGAGACGTTTCACAAGAGCCGCGACGAGCTGGCCGAGGCCGTCCAGGAATTGCATAGCACAATCGTGTCGGTGCAGCTGATGAGCCGCCGAGGCCGTCCTTACACCAAGTCCGGGCCGATCCTTAGCGACGTGGAGCGCGAACCGGATGACCTCGATGGCGCCGAGGTGAGATTCGAGTTTTCGCCCGCCATGCGCCAGGTGATAGCAAACTCGACGCATTGGGCGGCCGTGTCGCGCCGTGCGGTGATGGCGTTCGAAAGCCGCTATTCCCTGCGCCTCTACCTATGGCTCATCCCCAGCCCCAAAAATCTATTTTCCTAGGATCATATAAAATGAATGCAGTCGCTCTTTTTCAAAGGAGGCTGCAATGTCACGCGACATCTATGCGGAAGTCACCAATGCTTTGGTGGCGTCCATCGAGAACAACCCCGGCGATCCGGTCATGCCTTGGCACCGCGGCGGCGCCAGCGAACTGCCGCGCAATATCAACTCGGGCCAGGAATATCAGGGGGTGAACATCCTGAACCTCTGGGTGATGGGGCAGGTGGCTGGATACTCGAGCAAAATGTGGGGCACCTACAAGCAATGGCGAGAAACCGGCGCCCACGTCCGCAAAGGTGAAAAAGCTTCGGTTGTCGTCTTCTACAAACAGGTCACGAAGGAGGCAGAGGGCGGCGAGGAGGAAACCTACCGGGTGCTCAAGTGGTTTCCCGTCTTCAACGCCACACAAGTCGAAGGCTGGCGGCCCCCCGAGCTATCGCCTGCCGAGACGTTCGATCGGCTGGAAGCCGTCGAGTGGGCAATCTCCGCCACTGGCGCGAAGATCCGCGAAAGCGGTGATCGGGCGTTCTATTCTCCTGCCACCGACGTGGTGCAAATGCCCGAGAGGGCGCGCTTCTTCGATACCCCGAACGGCACCCGCGAGGAAAACTTTTACGCGGTGCTCTGGCACGAGCTGACGCACTGGACGGGACACTCAAGCCGCTGCGATCGCGATCTTAAAAACCGCTTCGGCTCAGAAGCCTATGCGATGGAAGAATTGGTGGCAGAGCTTGGTGCCGCATTCTGTTGCGCGCGGCTCGGGATATCACCTTCTCCACGCGACGACCACGCGCAGTATCTGGGCAACTGGCTCAAGATTCTGAAGTCGGACAAGAAGGCGATCTTCACTGCGGCCGCGAAAGCACAAGCGGCCGTCGACTATCTACTTTGATCCCCTCGGGGGTCTTTTTTTTGCGCACAGCGCGCTGTATGCGAGCACTTTTTAGGCGAGTGACTTACCTCTACGCAGACGCGATAGCATATTTTTTACCGATCCATACCTTTTTATACTAGACAATACTACTTAACAGTATATATATATCATTATAAACACATAAGGAACAGTATTATGAACGCTACAGAACGCAAAGAAGCAATTTTGAAAATGCTTCCGAACGCTAAACTACTGCAACGGCACGCTGGCAGGTACGAAGTGGAGTTGGATGGCAAACACTGTCTGTTGGTGGTCAATGCCGTGCACGGATCAGTTCAGTTTGCCGCCAATTCTGGCGAGGCTGATGCAGACGTGCCAACTTTGGACGGTGTAGACTACTGTCTCATGGCAACAGGAAAAGATATTGATAACTTGTCTGCTTGGCTGGTGCCTGTGCCTCGACTGCTAGAGCACATCAAAAATGGGCACAAAGAATGGCTCGCAGAAAAGCCAGGGCGCAGCCGAGAGAACACAATGCGCACGATTAAACCGCTAGACGTGCACTTCGACGATTGTAAGTTTGATTTGACGCCACCCCGAGAAGGCGTTGCTATAACGATGACACCCGAACACGCTCGTCAGGGCTTAGCTATACATTTCGGTGTGGACCCGTCCAAAATCCGCATAAGCGTTGACGTCTAATAGCATAAGGCACTCCGTTGACACGGGAGTGCCTTTTCCAAGCCGACTAGCACATCTGGCGGTTTAATCTTGCGCATTTTGGGTCGGTCAAAAATATCTATCCTACTGTTTTTCTTTACTTTTATTTTCTCATAGCGTGTGTTATGTGAACGTCTTTACGGTTGGAAACCTCCTCTTATTCTAGGGCCTGCCGCATGTGCCCTTGAGAAGCGGTTAACAGCTTGTTACTGCAGCAGCATACCGCTTGAATGGAAATCTTAGACTGGGAGTGCACAATGGTTGACGGATGTCCAAAATGCGGTGGACAGGATTGGAAAAGTGCGAAACTTGTCGTTCTCGAAGGTACGACAAAAACTGAAGGCGCGTTGGACGGCGAACTTGTAGAAAAAGGCGCCTTCCATGGCGGTGGTGTACGGGACTTCTTACTATCCGATAGATGGTTCAGTTACGAAAGCCCACTCTCAGCACAATTCTCATCAACGACAGTCTCAGTTCTGGTAGATGAAATCAAGGCTCTAATGGTTAAAGCAGGAGCACAGCGGCCAATGCCGCCTGCACCTTCCGAACCATCACACTTGATTAAGCCCCAAGAACCAACAAAGCTCGCAAGAGATAAGGGCAACTTTTTTGCTAGCAACCCAGAAAACGTCAAACAGCCAGTTGCACCCACCCCACCAGAAAACCCTGCTGATGCAATTGAAGCGTTTGAGAATAGGACTTGGTGGAAAAACCTTGAGAACTGGGCTTTCTCGAGGTGGTTTCTTAATATCACCATATTTGGATTAGCTATCTATTTTTTCCCAGACACTTTTTCGCCTATAATCAAATATGTTGCGTTGTTTTTTGGCCTTGTTTCCCAAAATCATTCTTTTTCAGAAGGTATTAGCTTACCCGTCTACTTGCATATACCTATCTTTTCTGATTTTATCCAACAGCTTGAGCTGAATAACAAATTTATTTTTGGTATCTCATTTATACTTTTTTCAATCCTAGTTTCCTTTTTGCAGGTTATTTTCAAATTGCCCTTTATAGGGAGAATTGAAAATAGGCGGCGCGAAAAATATGACGAGAAACTAAAATCTATAAAAGAAGATCATGCCAAAAATCTAAATCAACATGAAGTCAAATTGAAAAATCACAAAGATAAATTGGCAGAGTGGAATTCTGACATTGCAGAATTCAAAGCAGAAAAATCTGCGTATAACCAACAATTAGCTGCTTATGAGAACGAAATGAAATTAGCAAACGCTGATTTCCAGCGCCGCATAGAAGACTATGAAGCTCAAGTTGCGGAGGTACGCTCTTTTAGAAGCGAACTTTGGAATCGAGCACGTATGTGTACTCGCTGTGGCGCTGTTTATTTGGGCGTAAGACCAAATAATTAGATCTATTTTCCAAAGGATTACAGAGCCTGTATACACTGCGCGCACTGCCGTAATGCAAAAAAGGTACTTGGAAAGCGCGCGCCGAACGCCATTTTGTTACAAAAAAGGCATTATAGATCGTCGTTAAAGACGTTTGCCGGTTCGTGCCGTGGTTTATCGTATGTTTGGAGAACCAATTAATCAGTATCCCAACTTCAAACTCGCGCTCTCCCGGTGCTTCCGCGCGGTGTGATTGTACCCCTCGGTCGTGGTGATCGACGCGTGACCGACAGTGCGCTGGATCGCCTCACCGGTCGCTCCGGCCTCGTAGGCCGCGGTGATCATCGTGGCGCGGGCCATGTGCGGGAAGGCCTGGCTGTCGATTCCGGCCTTCCGGGCATACCTGTCGAAAAGCCGGTGCAACTGGCGGCGGGAGAGCGACGCGCCCGCTTTGCCGTTCAAAACGGGTTGAAAGAGAAACGCCTCCGGGTCGTGGCCGTGCAGCGCCCGATCGAGGTATTCCCGGATCGCGGCCGCGCATTCCAGGTTGATCGCCACGGAATGTGCCTTGTTGCCCTTGATCGTCATGTTCAGAACAGGGAATTCGGCGTCATAGGTGAAATCTCTCACCTTGAGCCGGGCCGGCTCCGAACAGCGCGCACCGACATAGAAGAAGACGTGCAGCAGCGCGCGGTCGCGCAGCCCCTGCAGCCTGGATGTATCCGGCGCGTCGAGCATGGCGCGCACCTGGCGTCTGGAGAGGGTGGGGGACTTGCCAGCGCCGATCCCGGCATTGCCGCTTTTCGGTCGGCGCACGCCGGTGACCGGGTTCGAGGGCGTGAGCTGCGCGTCGGTCAGATGCTTGTAAAGCGATGACAGCGCCGAAAGCCGCGCGGCGATACTGGCCTGGCTGAGCCCGGCCCGTTCCATCGATGTACGCCAGGCCAGCACATGCGCCTGCTTGACCGCATAGAGATCGTCCGGGCTCGCAAGCCCGAGGGTCGCGATGAACGATCCGACAGCCTGTCGGTAGGCCTGGCGCGTGTTTGCAGACGCGAAGTTCGCGAGCCAGACCCGCTCGGCACGCATCGCGCTCAAGAGCGCAAACGCGTCGCTCTTGTCCAACGCGCCGCCATCGAACGCGATCAGGTCGTTCTCGGGCACTTGGGGTTCGCCGTTTTTCATGCCTTCAATGTACCATACAAATCGTCTCATAAAAATGGTTATGGGACTACTTTTGAGGATACGAGTTGAACGGGTTGAAGAGGACAATCAGCGCCGGAACGGGAGGATGTTGGTGCCGCCGGTCCGGAAGGCCAGGGCGCCTTCTGCGCGGATCGTGGAGACCGCCTCATCGAACGCCGCGGCGTCATCGTCGAAAAGATCGTCCCAGACGATCGACGTGCCATCCGGGGTCACCACCTCGAGCGACCAGCCGTCAGTGCCCTCGAGCCTGTAGATCCCGACCTTGAACGGAATGCCATCCTCGACGACCCGCTGCGACATCCCGGAGGTGATCAGGTTGGGTTCGCGGTCGCTTGACATGGCAGGTCTTCCGGTCTGTGGGATCTCTCCCCTGCTACCACGTCTGGCTGCGCGTCTAAACGCCTATGCGGCAAGGTCTCGTTCCAGTCGGACTTTTGGTCGTCCAATACTTTAAGCCCACCTTTGTCAGGCGAGGGTAGGCCGAAATGGCTGTGGCTTCTCACCACTCTTCAATTCGGACGTTCCGATATTTGACTGAAACAATGTCATTTTCCGGAAAATCCATCGCTCCATAAAGGCCGTACTTGAAATATACCTTTGACCCTTGGGCCAGATTAGGTCTGCCAGATGCATTGACAACTTCTACACCATTGCATTCGACCGTTAGAACACCCGGTGTTTTGTCCTTAAAATTCTTTTTCTTGGTTGCATCGAACTTGTATCTGACATCGACCGTATTCCATTTTCCGAATTCGGTGGGAGCAACGCATGGCTTAGAGCGTACAGTGTAACCGTCGTTCCCCAATGCAAACGAGAACAAAAGGTCTGATCCGTTGTGAAATTGCCCTGCAATAAGGTGTCCACCTGTCGCTGAGTAAGAGAAGTCCTCGGGAATGAATATTTCCCAGGAGTAAGCTTTCATGTCACCTTCACTCGCCGCATCCAACTCTCTAAATTCGACACGCGTGCGTTTGCGAGAGCAATCTGAAGCTTCGCCCAATAGCCTTTTGGATTGGTATGTTTTGTAGGAGCAAAATCCGGGGCGAAGGGTGAAAGTTTGTGTTCCATCTGCGTCAACCACAGGTTCACCCTTTTGCGCCGTTTGAAGTTCAAACTGCTGAGCCGATAATGGAAAAGCAACAGCCAAAAACAGTAAGAATGGTATCGTAACGAATGTAAACTTTGCGAATACTTGTGGCCACACGTGAAATTCCTCTCTGTTATGATGCCTTTGGCACACATTGCCCAAGTGGCCTGCCGTCTAACGCGAAGATCGCGTGAGTCGGCCCGTCGAGCAAGTGTTTTTCACCCCGACCGGCGTCTGCGGTCGCGCAAACGCCTTGAGCTTGTCGGATCGGATCACGAATCTGTAGCATCCTGGTTCGGCATCGCCGTTTTTCAGCACAGCGGACAGACCTGTCGAGCCGGTTTCGTTCAGTTTGGGGCAGGATAACGATCACGTGCATGACGGCGGCGCTCGAAGGCGTTGGCTGGCGGTGACAACGGCCCACACCATCGGGCGAATGACGGCAACCGGGGGCAGCTGGAAGTGATAGCGCGAGCGTGGCGCACAGCACGGGCATTTATCTTGATCAGCTTGAGTTGCGGGCTGGTGAGCAACCAGTTGGCCATCTCCTCCGGCAGCCCGATACTTCTCGTCCCGGTTCAAAAATATGTGCGTGGAGCCGTATTTTGTGTCTTTCTAGCACCATGAAATCTCCAGCTGTTTCTATTCTCGGGTTCCTCGCCCTGTGCTTTGCCACCTCCGGCTGGTGGATCAGCTCGAACACGACACGATATCATCCCGTACCCGGTCAGTGGGAGCGTCTGAAACCAAAGGGCTTTAGCTCAAACGAATACTGGCAGACGCTTCTCCCGCCTAACCAATCGACTCAGATTACCTTCACGACACGCCTGCCAATCGTTGGAAGCTACTGCTTCTACTACGAAGCCGAGGACGGGCCGGGTTCGTTTCAGATTTCAGCTCAGATCGTATCGACCCAAGTCCGAGGTCGGCACGATTACATCAAGGATGGCGCGAGCTGGGTCGACGTATATCCCAACCGAGTCTGTGCTCGTGACCAAGGCGTTCGCTTTCAAGTGACCAGCGCCAAGCTGCAAACCTTCCGCATTGCGCGGTATGTGCACCAGCGGAACACGCCGCCCCAAACTGGGTATTGGGACGAGCTCTGCCCTCCCCTCTCCCGCACCGGTCGTTGTCCCGAACCGATCCCTGCCGCCGCGTCCTTCCCAACAGCTGCGGACATTAACGCCAAGGCCGAGCGCCGTTTTTTGTATGCTGGGCTTCTGGCGGCGCTGGCGGGAGTCATTTGGATTGGCCCGTTCAAGATACTGAGCGCCATCTTCCCTTCCGGGCGCGCCGCTGCCGTGAAGAGAGAAATTAGGCACGCCACCAACCCAAACCGTCGCTTTGAAGCTTCCGTCAACCAACCGTACCGGGCCCGCTCCAAGAGCACGTTTCATCGAAAGCAAGACATCGACGATCTCAAGGATCTAATCACGGAAGCCCGCCGCAACGCTGAGAAAATCGACGCGGACTTGCGACACGAGAAGGCCAGCGAGCGCGAATACGGCGCTAAGCTGGACGAGCTGGACGCGGCTATCGCCCGTGTGAAAGAGTTAAAGGAAGAACTGGAGCGTCAGGAACGGGGTAAGAATACATGAACGAAACATACTTTGGAATTTGCGTTACTGTCTCGATCATTCTGGGGGTGTTGATTTTTTCCATTGGCTGCGCGGCGCTGAACGCAGAGCTGACGGCATACGTTGACGCCAACGATGACCGCCTCCTCATAATTCTGCTTGGCATCCTTGTCGGTTTGGTTCTTCTCGCATTGTCGATACCTGCGATAATCTACATCGCTGTAGTCGGCGACCGCAACGATCCTTGGCTTTGGGATAATGGTGGTTGGAATCTCTTTGAGCACGCATGGCCCCTGATCGGCATAATCGCTGTGTTGTGGGCTATCCCGCTACTCCGATTTCTTCCCGAGATACTTGCAACGGCTAGTACAGCCATCTCGCCCTCGGACGAGGCGCGAAGGGCTGGGCAACGAAATCAGAGCCCTGAAAACGATAACCGGAATGCACCCCCCGACCCATTTAACAGCCGCACCAGCAATCAAGCGCGGAAGGAAGAGGCGGAGCGCGCTGACCTCGCGGCAGAGCTAGACGAAGCGATTACCGATCTTGAACGAAAAAAGCATGAGTTGAAGAAGCACCGAAAACATCGCGGTTAGTCCCAAAAATCGACCTCATCCAGCGCGTTGCCTTGGAGAAGGCGTTGCCTTCGTTCGATCACCGCGGCCTCGATGCTTTCCGTACGGTTGGCGGTAGGCTCCTTCTTTCTGATGCTCTCGAAGAACCTGTCGATCTGATCAAGTGTTGGGCGCGCTGGTGAAACGTCGCTTGTCACGAACTGTATCGCCTGACGATCATCTGCGCGGTATGCGAACGCCTGACGCTTCTGGAGAAGCCTGACTTCCACCGCCGCAAGGTGGCGTAGTTCGTCCAAAGAATACGTGCCGGTAGGCAGATCTTCCATGATCGGCACGAGCGCTTCGCTCCGCCCATGTGTTCTGACATACGACTTACTGCTGCTTTCGCCCGAAAACTCGCTTTCCGTCTCCGTCTCGGTATTGGTCGGCATGGCGTTTTCAAATCCTGGCATGGACACCCCCATCCCCAAACCCAGTCCCGCCCCGGACGATTGCCCCCGCGCCTCTCCCGCCGCCTCCCCTTCCGAGGTCATCCATTCGCGGGTGTAGCCCACTACCGTGGGTTTGATCAGGACGGCTTTCGGACGTTCAAGATCAAAAGTTTTGCCGAACAGGAGCTCGCCAAGCTCATTGGCGGTATCGAGATCATCCTGCAAGAAAACGACCTTGGACTGCGCACCGCCAACCACACCATTTCTGATCGGATGGTCACGTCGATCTCCAAGCTGTGATAGCCGCTGATGGCTCAGGACATAATGCAGACCAAACTTCGCCGTCTGATCCAGACCTTTCACGATAGTCTCGTTGAGGTAGTCACCGCATTCGTCAATGTAGCAGTAGAACGGCTGCTCTTTCGCATCGGCGATCCGACGGGTTTGAGCGCTGTAGAACAGATCAGCCGTTATCAGTGCACCGAGTGTCTGCGCGACTTGCGGTTTGATTTTCCCTTCATGTGCCAGGTTGACCAGCACGATATGCCCGCGATCCATACACGCTTTGAAATCCAGAACATGGTCGGTTTGTCCCAGCATCGACCGAATTCCTGGCGTGCGGGTAAGTTCGCGCAACCGGTTATGCACCGCTTCAAACCGCTGTGCACGTTCACGAGCACCCAGGGCATCGATTTCTGCCCATTCTGTAGATAGGTCTTCATCACCGATCTCATCGACCAATCGGTCTCGCTGAGCCTTGTGGCGTTGTGTTGTCAGAAGGGCGGCCTCACGCACGCTTAGCTGCCGGGCAGCAAGGGTTGAGAAGACCAAATCCAATAGACGCGCTAAGGTTTTGTGGCCGCCGCTTTCCTCATCGCCCCAGACTTTCTGGCAGGCATCGATCATCGCACCGACCCGCGCCGAAACATCCCCCTTCCCTTTACACAACGGGTTAAAGCCAACAGACCACTCGGCCGCCGCCGGGTGGATCAAGTGAACCCGACGCTCTTTGTGCATCTCATTGGCAGCCAGCCACTCGACCATGTTGGCGTAAAGCTCGCCGTGCGGATCGAGCACGCACACTCCGGCCCCGCTCTCTATGTCTTGCCGAATGAGGTGCTCCAAGAAGTAGCTTTTGCCTTGGCGCGACAAGCCAACCACTTGGAGGTGGACGTCGCGGGCCTCTTTGCTGAGGTGCAACGGCCCATTGCCACTCTCACCCAGGTGGACGTCAAAGCGACCCACTTACAGCCCGAGCTCTTCATCGAGACGGTTGGTGATTTTTGCCAAATATTCCTTGATGTCGGCCTTCTTGGCGCGCAACGTTCTCAGCCTCGCTGGAACCCGTTCATCTTCATCATACTTGGGGTCGTCGAGTTCTGAAATCTCTTCCTCCACGCCAATCAGTTCTTCACGAAGCTCCAGTCGCATTTCTTTCAAACGCTCGATCTGCGATCCGTCCGATTGGCGCTCCAGCCGGTCACGCAGTTTCTTTACTTTAGTTTCGGCTTCCAGGCGTCTGGCTTCGGCTTCGACTTTACCTGCTTCGTTCTCAGCCCGGACACGTTCATACTCGCCGATTAAGGACTCCGCTTCCGCTACGGCACGTTGCGCTTCGGTTTGCATCACCTTGGTTTGGGCATCTCGCTCGGCATCCATGCGCGCGAATTCGTCGTCGATAGTATCTAGAACGTGTGCCGCCTTGTGGCTTCGTGCCTGGGCCTCCTGGAAGAGACCATTGTTTACCATTCGCTCAGTGGCGACACGTTCGGCTCTCAGGGCAGCACGATGCTCGATCTCTGCCCGCTTGGATCGCAGCCATGGCCCGGGCGACATTGAGTTATCGGAAGGCGTGGCGACACCCGACCCTGATCGCTTGCCTGGCAGTTGTCGTTCATCACTCATCGATACATCTCTTCAAAATCTGTTTTTTGCTACTCTACGGCAGAGAGACAAATTGCCAAAACGTAATCTTATGATATAAAACAGGGTGTTACTCCCGCTCTTCCTCCGGCTCACGACAGTCGCGAGCCGGTAGACAGCAGGAGGAGCTCTTTCATGAAAATCACTTCAATTGATCCGCCGTCACTGGATCACCGCGACGTTCTGGCCGCCCTCAACTTCCTGGCCGCGGGCTTCGAAGAAATTTGCCACCGCTCACGACCCGCCAAAGACATCATTTTTGAGGGAACGCTCGATGACATACTTCACGGCATGCCGGCCATTGAAGATCGCAAGCGCGCGGCGTTCGACGAACTCACCGTCCTCTGCGATCAGCGCTTTGGCTCACACGCGACCAACCAGGCGCTGGCCGAATGCGGCACCGATCATTGGCAGCGCCTTGGCGTCAAAACGGCGAACGTGTCAGCTCGTGTGGCGGCCGCGAGTTGATCTTGCTCCCCGCCCACCTCAACAACCCTCAACGGATGTTTGGGGGTTTTTTGTATAAACCTTCCGGAGAGTGGCGGCATGTTGATCCGTCGCTGTCGTCATTTCCCGCCCGGCTTCTGCCCGCGATCCAAGAGCCGTATCGGTCTCCCCAGGGCGTTTTCGTATGGCACTTCGAGCCAATCGGACGCTGTCTCAAGTGTTGTCCAGTCACTGAATAGGAATAGCCCCGGCGTCACCCTATCCTGACCATTCTCGAGGTATCGACCGAAGCTGTTCTGCATGATGCGCACCCTGCCAGGCTGGGTGGTAATCGTCAGCACACGGAACACCGGCAAGCCAAGCTGGGCTTGATGGGCCTTGGTTCGGAAAACAGCACTGTAGATCAGCATCTTCCGCAGAAACGAGGTGTCCCGCCAGAAACGTTCGCTCTTCAGCTGCCGCTCAGTAGGTTCGATGGTTTCAGTACCACGGTCAATCTCGACGAACAAAATCTGCTTCTTTCCATCAACCTCGATCCCGACAATCGCGTCCGGCGCCGTCCCCACATTCCGCCCTGGCTGAAACCACCGGACATCCGCTCGAACAGTGTTGGAAAGACCAGCGGGACGCTTTGCCATGACTTCTGGCGAAATCAGCTCGTCAGCATAGAGGAGCCTCACCCCCGGCTGAGACTGGGCCGAGACGGCCAAGCCACCCACAAACCGTGAGGTCTCGAGGTGATGCTCGATTGAAGTAACCGACAGTTTGGCGTTCTTGTACTTCCATCCCTGTTCCGCAAGCGATCCGCCGAACTTATGGTTCAAGGCTCGCGCGCCCTCGCGGTCAAGCGCATAGACATACGGATCGGTGCCAGGCTTTAATCGGCTCTTCGCGTTCTGAGACAATGGCCGATCCAGAAATCCCGTGCGGAACAATAACTTCAAGCGGCGTGATAGCACCTGCTCACTTCGGTGCGAGAGGAGCCGATACAGCACCCGGCTTTCAATCAACCGATGACGGTAGACATACCACAGGATCTGATAATCATCGTCGCTCAACCGAATACCAGGCCGCTCTGCCGGTCGAGCAAAGCGCTTCTGTGATTTTCTTTTGTTTCCTGAAGGTTGATCCATATTCCCCTAGTCTACCTTCTTAGCCACCGACTAAGCCGCGCCTCCACCTGCTTTCGGGGACGAGTATGCGCTCGCCGGTTTTTGGCAATTACCCGGTGCGACGTGCCGATGCCGCCATCTCCCACAACTGTCTGACCAACAAACGTCATCGGCGTGCCCCCGTCGGCCATCAGCTTCACGATCACCTCCCCGCGTTTCAAGTCGCAAAAGCGTGCTGCCGGGAGGTCGCGAAATTCATGCGCCAGCCTGTCAGCGTCATCGGCTCCTACCCGGAACGACACGATCGTACCCACGTTGCCAAAGACAGCCGCGCGAATGTTCAACGGTAGCTGCTCGGTGAACTGGTGCCCGATGGTCAGCGTCAGCTGAAACTTACGCGCCTCCGCCAAGATGGTGGCGAAGCTGTCGGTCGTGAAATTCTGAAACTCGTCGATATAGAGATGATGCGGCACCCGGTCGCCCGGGGCGGCCATCGCCGCCTGCATCAACCCAGAAACGATCAGCGACCCAAGTAAGCTCGCCTGGTCTGCGCCAAGCGCTCCTTTGGGCGCCCGCACGATCAGGATGCGTTCGCGGCGGATGATATCCGCCAAGTCGATCGTCGGCCTCCACTGCCCGAGAATATTCCGCACGTAAGGATTGGCCAGGACGGCGCCGAGCTTGTTCTGCACCGGCGCGAGCGCCTCCGCCACGAACCTGTCGTTCCACCGGTCGAACTCATTGCGGAAAAACCGCTCGACCTGGTGATCGGTGCAGTATGTCAACGAACGCTCACGGAAGTCTCGCTCGACCAGAACCCGCGCCACCGAAATGAGGGTCGGCCGCATTGGATCGGGACTGTCGAGCACCAACCGCGCTGTGTTGCGCAAGATGTGCTCGAGGCGGGGCCCCCAACTATCCGACCAGATATGCTTGAAGGTCTCCACCAAGTTGCTGGTGATCCGGGGGCGCTCATCGAGCGGCACCCGATAAAACGGATTGAATCCGGCGACGTGAGCATGATCCGTCGGATCCATGATGACGATATCGTCGATCCGACGAGTCGGCACCATATCGTAGACAGCCTCAGCCAAATCACCATGGGGGTCAATCAGCGTGAGCCCTGCCCCGCGTTCGATGTCCTGTCGCACCAGGTTGGCGATCAACGTCGATTTCCCCGTACCCGTCATGCCGACCAGGTACAGATGCCGGGCACGTTCATCAGCCCCCAGTCCGAACCGGAACTGCTGGCTCCAAACGTCCCTTAGTCCTATTTCTAAGAATTCTGTTTTCATACACCAAAGCCAACCTCGCCTGGATGCCGGTTCCAACTTGATCGGCAAGCCCGAACGGGCACGCCGCAGACCATCACCGATCATGCTCTGCGTGCCTCCAACCGTGCGGCGCTGCGAAGCGTGTGGCTTGTAATGCACCCATGCAGCAAACCCAAAGTGTGGGCTGAGACCGAAGCGAAGCGAGGCTGGCCTTGGGGTTCGATTCAGACAGATGCGATGCGCTACCCATCGCTATCCTCCATCATACCTGAAACCGGCGGAGCCCGCTGGGCGGGCTCCGTGAGCCAAAAGAAAAATCCCCGCCTGGCGGCGGGGATTTCCCTAATTCCGATAGCTATGGTATACTATCGATGTTGGAAGCGCGTCCCTCTTTTGGGGGCGCGTTTTTGCATGGTGAAGCGCCGGAACCAGTGTTGGTAGCTGATATCCGTAATGAGACGCGCAGCCTCGGTCTCTTCGAGATGCCCTTCGGCAAACCGATAGAGAACGTCGGACACCGACTGCTTCAAGGCGCGGTGCGCTTCTATTGAGTAGATGCTCATATGGTGCAGGTTAGGTTGGCTGGTAAATTCGACCGACAACCGATCGAGGCCGGTTGCCTGTCACAGGCGTCACCGGCAGAGCGGCTCAGCGGTCAATGCCCGGAGCGACAGCGTAGCGGCTTGACGGCTGAGGGTGGCCGGTAGACTGCGGGCAAGCAATCGGCCGTCCCTTTGGCTCACGGAAAAACATGCGTGCGCGTCTAGCGCACTCCTTGGGCGGGCGGGGCCCGCCGGTTTCAGGATACCCAACGCCTCCCCTGCCCTGTCAACTAGACGAACCCCCACAGCCGCGTAGCATATGGACAGAACGTTCTTCGTTCTGTCCATCTCCCTAACAATTTAAGGTGACACTATGGCTCCGCGCATAGACTTCAAACACGTACGGGTGCGCATTCCGACACATCCGATCAGGTGTTCCGACGACATATGATCAGCCATTCCGGAGTATCCGATCACCCCGAGATGACGCCGTCGGGCGCGGTTTGGTAATGGCTCCTTGGCTTGGCCC
>Ga0307951_1000779_pt1 | contig 18741 bp, 19 predicted proteins | sample OrgLakmetagen374_FD_201842 | JGI IMG/M metagenome (GOLD analysis project Ga0307951, IMG submission 201842) | Saline water microbial communities from Organic Lake, Antarctica - #374 | ecosystem: Environmental > Aquatic > Non-marine Saline and Alkaline > Saline | place: Antarctica: Organic Lake... | reverse complement strand
CACACACAAGCTTACATGCACAGGGTATTACGCTCACACACACCAACAAGCTACACCCACAGGGTGGTGCGCTTGCAAGGCTTGTGCTCAGATGATTAGACGGTACGGTACTGTGAGTACAGTACGGACCGTCTTTTACAAAAAGACGGCGTGTTTTCCAATTTTGGTGACCGTATTTTGCTGTCTAGCTTCACAGTACGGTACGGTGTAATGTACGGTGCTAAGCTGGCACTGCAAGTGCAATTTTGGTGACCGTATTTTACTGTCTAGCTACAGTACGGTACGGTGTACGCTACGGTGCTAAGTTGGCACTGCAAGTGCAATTTTGGTGACCGTATTTTACTGTCTAGCTACAGAGTACGATACGGTGTACGGTATGGTGCTAAGCTGGCACTGCAAGTGCAATTTTGGCCTCTGAATTGGCCTCTCCGCCCCAACACCTCCCATTTCCACCTCCAGCATACTCCTCTCATGTGTTGACGCCACACAATGCTTCCCTGGACGACCCTGAGGCTGGGCTGGGGCTGCATCAGCTCGGGGGAAGGGCCCAGCAGTGGCTTGCATGGAAACTCGAAGTCAGACGCAGTACTTGATTCCTGGTTAGTAATGGGTATTTCATGAATAATTATTGCAAAAAGAAAACAATTGTTGTGAGCCGAAATTGGAGCCAAACGGCCAAATTACACCAATCGCACTGTACGGTGACCACTGTCTTGTACGGTTCGAGACCGTACTTATCAACTCGACCATCTTTGTTCAGTACGGCACGGCATAATACGTTACGGTACCTGAATACGGTCAAAATTGCTCTAGTACGGATTGGTCGCACAAGCCTGGCGCCTACACAAACACACCGGCTACATGCACAGGGTGATACGCTTGCACAAAGTCATGGTCATTTCTAAACATGCTTGTGCAAGGACTAGCTGAAAACCACACCACAAATGGTTTAATGTGTTACGCTCTTAATACTTTATGTGTTACGCTCTTATTACTTACTATATGTGTTACGCTCTTAATACTTACTATATGTGTTACGCTCTTAATACTTACTTTATGTGTTACGCTCTTAATACTTTATGTACATTTAAGCACTTGGCCATCTTTGTTTTTGAGATTTGTGGCCATCCTTCTTCAATTTTTATGCACTGTGGTCATCCTCTCCTTAGACCTTGGCACTGTGACCGTCCTTTCCTGAGATCTGAGCAGAGTGGCCATCCTTTCCTAAGATCTGAGCAATGTGGCCATCCTTTCCTACGATCTGAGCAATGTGGCCATCCTTTCCTAAGATCTGAGCAGTGTGGCCATCCTTTCCTAAGATCTGAGCAGTGTGGCCATCCTTTCCTAAGATCTGAGCAATGTAGCCACCCCTTCCCACACAGGACAAGGTTGACAAAGACAAGCAGTACACCTCACAATCCAAAACATGCAGTCCTTAACTATTTGCGCACATCTAAATTTGTACCGAAGGCAATTTATCTATCACCTGTGGCATGTGGCCATCCCTTCCCACTCAGGACAAGTTTGACGAAGACAAGCTGCGGATTATACCTCACAATCAATAAAAAAAACTGTCCGTAACTTTTTGCGCACATCACATGTGGCATGTGGCCATCCCTTCCCACACAGGACAAATTTGACGAAGACAAGCTGGACCGTCTGGCCATGGAAAAAGCGAGGAACTCGTTGAGCAGGGATCACGCATTTGCAAGCAGAGAGCAGAAGCGGCGCAAGGTGTGTGTTTGCATGTGTGTTTGCGCATGTGTGTGTGTGTGTGCGCGCGCTTGTGTGGGGAAGGGGGACTTGTGTTGTTTCTTTGTGCATCTCGTCTAAATATGAGGGAGAATAAACGGTGTAAAATGGTGATGGGTTGTTTGTGAAATAAGTCTATTTGAGTGGCAATGAAGAAAGAGGCAACATGTAGGACAGCAAAGCTACTAGGGGTGGGGATGGAGCAATTGAGGTGGAACGGCTTGAAACATCAGGCATGCATATGCACCAAGCTCCTTTCTGGATGTGTTAAAGAGCCATAAGTTAAGTGTGGCAAAAAGAAGAGGGAGAGAGAAGCAGAGCAGCAAATTTCTGCTGCTTATGATGCGTGTGCAATTTTCTGCTGCTTATGATGCGTGTGCAATTTTCTGCTGCTTATGATGCGTGTGCAGTTTTCTGCTGCTTATGATGTGTGTGCAAAATTTCTGCTGCTTATGATGTGTGTGCAAAATTTCTGCTGCTTATGATTCGTGTGCAATTTTCTGCTGCTTATGATGCGTGTGCAATTTTCTGCTGCTTATGATGTGTGTTCAAAATTTCTGCTGCTTATGATGTGTGTGCAAAATTGAGATATAGCATGGGTGACTTTCGAGCACCTTTTGGTGAAACAGCGTCTAAGAGCAGAGCAACGCTAGTGAGAGAAAGTTTGTAGTCTTGCCCTTTAAGATGAAGCTAACTTACCTTTTGAGTATACATGCGCCCTGCATTACAAACTCTGAAAATCCACGCACTACACGTATACTCACATGCACACACATGCACACACACACGTACACACACAAAACACACACTAAACACACTTTACACACACACAAAATGCACACACACGTACAGGACTACTCAGAGTCAGAGGAGGACTCGGAGGGCTTTGTGGTGGATGATGAGGAAGAAGAGGAGCCAGAGTGGAGGCGAGAGATGCGCGAGCTTACAGGCTACGACCCTAGAAAGTAGGTTACATTAATTTAATAAGGTGCTTCGTGTACTGGCTCGGTGTGCTTAAATAAATGTGCAAGCTGATGAGGAAATGACCAAAGGTAGGAGTCGTTGATTCTAAAAAACTTGTCCGATGGTATGCTTATAATTAAGGGTGGGTAAATAGGGTGTCTATTTTTGCTCGGCAAGCCTCATCGAGGCTTGGCACTCGCTGGGGAGGCCCTAGTTGGTGCAATACGGTTAGAAATTCACTTTCTCAATTCTGCACGGATTGAGCTGAATACTTTTTCTGTTGTTCGCTTATATATTGATGGAAATCAACATATTGGAGAATTAACGTTGTCTGGGCGTGTGAGCCAGGAAAATTCGGTTTTCGTTTACACCCCCCCTGTTGCACACCCCTTTTACTCTCCCTGGTGTTATATAATAATAAAGTGAAGATACATGTTTTAAAGATGGGCCCGTCAGCCAATTCAGCCACGGAAATTCGGATTTGGGAATTTTGGGGATTTCTTGGGAAATGGGGCTGATTCCGCCCAAAAAATGGACACCCTCGCTAGCCGACGAGTGTCTTCCACACCAGGAAAGAGGCTCGCCGAGTGTGAGGTCATGACCCACCCTTACTTATAATCATGGTCCAACATGCGGCGGGAAATATGCAGTGACAGGGGGAAAAGCGTTAGGAGGAATGTTGATCTCAATTAGATAGGAGAGTGAATGGAGGCAATAGATGAATCAGCTGTCAGACGATGGCATTAAAAAGTGAGTGCCTTTGTAAATGGGTTCCTTTTTTAACACCTCTTAGCTTGACCCAAAGGATGATGTGTGAGCAGAAGCGCAAGCGCTCTCATGTGTTGAGTGTGTGTGTGATTCTGAATTCCATATTTAATAGGAGCGTGAGTGGACGTATTGTGAGAGATGGAGCTACACAGCATTTAGCATACCTGCTTGTTACTAGATTGTTTGCCTGGTTACTTGGCCATCTTGCCTCGAAAAAGAAAAAGAAAAGGCTGTGCTGGTACTGATAACACGTCCAGCGTGATGAAGGGAAAGAGCCCTGATATATCAGCATTGCAGAAATTAACTCACAGGCCACATGACTACCTACTCATTGCTCGTTTTGTTACTGCCTGATTGATTTGATTATGCCTTGAGGAAGGCAAGCTTTGATCTGTGACTTGCATGCATGCTGTCACTGTCACTGTCACTGTCACTGTCACGTGTAACTCTGTATTTACATGTGTGATGATGAGAACATCTTCACACATGCAAGAATGTGTGAAGACAACTGTTGAATGAAAGTGGTCTGGTTGGCTGCTACCTAATAGGTCAGAGCTGCGGGGTGCATGCGTGCTGTCATTGTCACGTGTAGTGTATCTGTGTTCACATGTGTGAAGCCGAAACAAGATTGGTCTGGTTGGCTGCTACAAAAAAGGTGCTGTTGGGTGCACGGCCGAGTGCTGTTGGGTGCAAGGCCGAGTGCTGTTGGGTGCACGGGCAAGTGCTGTTGGGTGCACGGCCAAGTGCACGGCCAAGTGCACGGTCAAGTGCTGTTGGGTGCACGGCCAAGTGCAACCAACGTCATCCTTTTAATGCCATGTGTCACGCAAAGGCACCAATACAAACAGTACCGTACAGACTTGAATTCAGTCCGCAGCCCCAAAAATATTTTAATTTCACACTCCCGCATCAACCCCGCCCCCTGAAAATATTAATTACACCAACCTTGCACAGGGATTTTTGCCTGACAGTCAGGCCAGCCAAGCCCACCCAAAAAAAGGGGAATTAATACCCCACTCCTAATATGCACATCTGAGGTCACACAGCGGGTTATAACCATAGATGTAGCACTTCTGCATAAAAATAAATGGGTTTGGGGTAAAGGGTGTGAGTGGGGGGCTGGATTTGTGCCGTTTCCCTTCAAATTAGCTAACTATAGTGACATGAGTGCAGAAGTGCAAGCCCAAGCACAAATTCTCCCCATTTTTTTGTTCTCAATTAGTTTTTAGGCCCAACCTTACCCATTGGGCAAAAAAAAAGGGGGGCAAAATATTTGCTCCAAAGGACTTAGTGCGTGGGCTTGTTTGCAAGGCAAAAATGTGCATTCTTTGAAAACCATGGAAGCACGGTGTTTGGACGCCATCTGAGTATCAGGAGTTGTTCAGTATAATCCCCAGGGGTGTTTTATCAAGTTTTATGGCCTGGGATGCTGGGGTCAAAGGGGGTCCAAAACCGGAACTTTACCCCAGACCCCCGGACCTTCACCAAAATATCGGGAATATTATTTAGAACACCCCTGATTTTTTCTGGCACCGGGGAGGAGCTTTTGGAAATCGACCTTTTGGCAGGGATTTCCACCCTGGTCCACCCTGCCCACCTGGGCGCCTCCCGCCAAAAAACTGAGTGTGCAGGGATGCTTACATATATGTAACTAAGGGTCCTGGATACTTAGATGTATTTTTCTGCATTGGGGCAAAACTTTTGGCAGGAATGGCTGACCTGACTGACAGGCTCCAAAATACGCCAAAAATTCCCGATTTTCAATCCCGCACCCCCAACGTAAATAGATATTTTTCGTGCGCGCAGTCACCCCGCAGGGCAAAAAACGATATTTTTGCGCGTTGATATAAAGTCTGTACGGTACTTGAAAAAAACTGTGAAAGGAGGCTAAGCGTCCTCGCACATAAGGTAATCCTCACCTGTTGTAAGTGTTTGCTGTTATAAAGGCACCAGAGTGAGCGCTTTGATGATTGCTCCATAGAGATTCACATACTTTTACAAATACATATTTGATTGTAATTAAATCAAATATGACAGTTTGAGACATTTTGTGTGGGACGCAGGTACCAGACTGAGCGCTTTGACGATTGCTCCATAGAGGTAGATGCGGGTCCATGCAAATACATAACGATTTCGAACGAGTTCAAACTGTTTGCGTGTCTCACAGGTACCAGAATGAGCGCTTTGACGATCGCTCCATGGAGGCAGGTTACAATGATATCCTGGCAGAAGAGAAGCGCAGTGCACGCGTGGGTGAGTGAAGTGAGGATGAGGGAGGGTGCTTGCGGCTTATAAAGCGGTCCAGCAAAAGGAAAAATAGGCACTTTCTATCATCGTATTATCGTACATTTGGTTACAATGGATTGAATGACCTGGATGCCTTTTCAAGCCATGGTAGGAGGAACAGAGCCACTAGTTGCAATGTGTCATTGAGGAACAGATTGACTGGTTGCAATGTGTCATTAAGTCGGAGGCCTTCGTAAGCCACAGCAGGATAGCGTGATATCCAGCACATTTGATAACGTGTTGGATTGCTTTGATGCTCTTGCGAACCACGGCAGGCGGAAATCAACTTGTTACAATGTATAAAGTGGTGGCATTTGCACGAGCCATGGCTGGAGATACAGACGGAGTGCTGGCTTTAGCAACTTCCTCGATGTAGAAGACAGGCAGGACGGCATGGGTGGTAATGCAGTTAGGCGCTTAACATAAAGGCCTTTTTATAATATGATATGCTAATATTAACTGGTATGTTTTCCTGGAGCAAGTTGCCTTGGCCTGACCTGGAATCTGAAGGCGTGCATCTGTACTTTTGGCCTGCAACATGCATCTGTGCTTTTGGCCTGCAACGTGCATCTGTGCTATTGGCCTGCAACATGCATCTGTGCTTTTGGCCTGCAACGTGCATCTGTGCTTTTGGCCTGCAACATGCATCTGTGCTTTTGGCCTGCAACGTGCATCTGTGCTTTTGGCCTGCAACGTGCATCTATGCTTTTGGCCTGCAACGTGCATCTGTGCTTTTGGCCTGCAACATGCATCTGTGCTTCTGGCCTGCAACATGCATCTGTGCTTTTGGCCTGCAGCGTGCATCTGTGCTTTTGGCCTGCAACGTGCATCTGTGCTTTTGGTCTGCAACATGCTTTGACAGCTCGTCATAGTCTCAAGTGCACTTGTGTGCGTGTGTACGTGTGTGATAGGGTGCCAGGTGAATGAGGCAGCTGATAGTGCTGAATAGTAGTTCAGTTCTGTACATGATACACAAATGCACAGATGCACCTCACACATGCACACACACAAGCGCATACACTCATGTAGCACATGTTTCACAAGCATGTAGACACGCTTGCGCACGCACAGACGCAGCTCGTGTTTTAAGTATAAGAGGGAGGAGGAAAAACAGTCAGCAACGAGATTTTATGTTTCCCTGCAATGCCAGACGTACAAGTGCATAGCCATACATAATCAGCATACGCACATGCACACATGTAAGCACACACGTGCACACACATGTACACGTACACACTGCAAGCACCACACATATGCGTGCAGCTCGTGCTGAGGACAAACGGGAAGAAGAGGAAGAGCGCAAGAGATTGGAGGCCAAGGCTAAGGCCAAAAAGAAACAGAAGACCTAAATACACGTCTTATTATGTTGAAGGTGGTTTGGTCTATAGTTGGTTTGGTGGAGGAAGATAGGGGGACCGAATTGGCTCTTATTCTTAACTAGGATGAAGAGTGTTTTCAATTGCCGGCGTAGGTCTTCTATATCTCGGTCTGTAGGTGAGTAAGGTTGAGCTTCCACCCTACCGGTCTTCACAACTTACCCTTTCTGTTACTGCAGTGAAGAATTTTCTAGTGTCCAGGATTTTAAGAAGCCGCTTTTGAGCTAAATTTGACTGGTTTGTCAGATCAAATCACTGTCACAGTACAAAACTTAATTAAACTAATCAAATTAACAGTTGAACAACTGAAATCCCAACTAACTTCACACGTCACTACAACCAATTGGGCGTGACAGGTTACACAGAAGTTACAGGTTAAGCCAACAGTCAAAAAGTGTGACTAGGCTGCGTCTAATATCAATGTCATCAATGCACATGTCGTCGATGAACGATGAACATGCAATTGATGAGCCCTTTGAGATTGTGGCCTCCAATCATCCTGTTGTAACCGCGGTTGTACAAAGCAGCTGACCCAGGCTTGGTTGGCGGTCCTGAACTCGTGCTGCAATGTCGGGTTGTGTTGTGGGCTATAGTGTTTATAGATTATGGATAGAGCCATCAGTCAAAACGTGTGACCTATCGCAATCAACTCCCTTTCCAAATATTTTCCCTTGACGTGTTACAAGCCTTGAAGGGGAAAACTCCGTAGGGAATAACCGGCAGCCACATATGTTGGGCCAAAAGACTTGTTGTGCTGGTCGCAGTCAGCACCAGAATAAACATAATATGTAAAGAGGGAGAGCTTGTCTCAGCCAGTGCAAAGCTATAGATTTTTTGCTTTTGGGCGTTTAGTTACATGTATGAAATGGAGATAGCGAAGTCCCTACTACGAGGCTGAAAGAACCGACAGTTACGAATGCAGAAGGGGAGCAAGAGAGGCAGGCTGGATGAAATAAAATAAAATAAGGGAGGGAGGCAACCAGGTTGATGAATAGTAGACCGCGCTTACGAGAGTCATAAGCGCGCTTATGAAAGTCCTGAACCAAACGAACTGCTTGTTTTTGGCGCTTATGAACACGTTTTTCCCGTTTTTCCCGTTTTTCCTTGCGCTTTTGAGACTCATAAGCACGTTCCTAAATCAAACGAACTGCTTGTTTTTGGCGCTTATGAACACGTTTTTCCCGTTTTTCCCGGCGTTTCTCACACTCAAAAGCGCGCTTACAAAAGTCATGAGCGCGTTCCTAAATCAAACAAACTGATTACAGACTCATAAGCGCGCTTATGGAATCTCATACACGCATTCTTAATTCCACAAACGAGCTTAAAAGTTCAAGAAACACGCTCGTCACACTCATAAACGCGCTTATGAGTCCCAAAAGCGCGCGTTTCTGACTCAAAAGCGCGTGTTTCTGACTCAAAAGCGCGCGCTTATCAGCCATTGTTAGCGTGCAGAGCGCGAGAGTTCAGAAACGCGTTTCTGAAGTTCAGAAGCGCATTGATAACGCGAGGCTTTTTGACAGTGTAGAAGCACAAGGGTATACGTGAAAGGCGAGCGAAAGACGAGGAAAAGACGAGCGAAAGACGAGGAAAAGACGAGCGAAAGACGAGGGTAAGAAGGAAAAAGGGGAAATCTGTGTAAAAAGGTCCCTGGTTTAGATAGACAGGGCTAATATGGAGTAAGAATAACAGGCCGGGGGCACACCCTAGCTACACGACTTTGAGGCACTCAACATGCAGGTCAAGTGTTAGCCAGGATCAAAGCAACTACTAAGCCATTGCGAACTGGTGTGCCAAAACCAAATATTACACTACCCAAGCAAGACCCCATAGTAGAAGAAAAAGAAAGAAGAAAATAGAAAGAACTACGCAGGCAGTCAAAGCCACTCCCCACATTAATTAAGGAAAAGGAGCCACATTGGTACCGAGTACCGTAAAGCTCCTCCACCGCAAAAAGGAAGGAAAAATCAACGGGGATCAGGAGAGTTGCAGGCTTGGCCTGAAACCGGCTCCTGATGAGAGTTGATAACAGTATTGGAAAGGGCACGTCTAGTATGGACAAGTTTAACAGCAAAGTTCACAAAATGCACATGGATCTTGGAGGCAAGCTTCGTAACTCTTTGAGAATCGAGACCCAGTTCTTTAAAAGGCTTCAGAGTGTGGGTGTTGTAGATGGTGCCGCCCACACCCAAAAGGATGATGTGGAGAGTAACCGAGGCTCCCTGGAGAATGTTGCCAAGGTCTTTGTGCTGTTCCTTTGCAGTGTTCAGCTGGTTTCGAGGTCTGGTGTCCTAAAGATTACTAGAACAGGAAAAACAGTGGACTAAAGGTCTAGGTCTCAAGGAATGGGCTCTTCTAGTAAGAGCCAAGAGCAGGAGGAAGCAGGCCCAAACACTAGACCTCGAGGTTTAAACAAAATAGTCACAGCCAGCACAAGGAGGAAGCAAAGACGGATTGATCTCAGCCACTTCAGCTTAGTCTAAGAACGTTTGATCTCAAAGGGGGAAAGATGTACGGTAAAGGCAAGAAAAAGAAATAATGCAGACAGTGCAAACACTACTGGCATGGATCAGGAAAGGATGTTGTTTTGTGTTCTACATCACCCAGTTAATGCAGAGACGCACAACATTTCACCTGGAGAGCAGAAGAGGAAAGGCTTTCCAGTGGGGATCAAGTGGTTGGGAGACAGAGACCTGCGCACCACCAGGAGTATTGCTCAGATATTTGTGGGGGTTGTGTTCAATGTCTTGTCTCATCTGTGATTTTTGTTGTTGATCTGATAGCATGTAGGCTTCATTTCTTTATGATTGCTGTAGCATGTAGACCAGTAATTCCGAGGCTGTGGAGTGAGTTACTTGTGTGGCTGCTGTAGATGGTGCCTGTTGCTCCTAGCAGGATGGTGTGAAGGGTTTTGCGGTGTCTGAGTAAACGAGGCATTAGCAGCATATGTTGTTTTTGTGCCTCTTCTGCTTGCTGAGTAGGGAATGTGTCTACACAGTACTTTATTTCGATTAAATATACATATATCGTGTTTGTTTGGTTGTATGTCTCTTGCTTGGTTTAATAGCCAGGGGATATGGATTGCAGCGCCATCTGCTAAATTATCACGGGCAACTCTTCTTGCATTATTGACAGACCTTGTTTGCTACGTGTTTGTTGGGCTTCGTTTGGGGTGTGGTTGCTGGGTTGGAGTAGGTAACTATGATTGTAGGAATCTGGCTTACTGATTTTCTACCGCGTAAAATCCAGGTTGGAGTGGGGTTGCTACAGCCTGACAATACAGGTACCGTCTAGCTTTTGGCGGATGGGGCAGATCGATTGGTGTATCTTCTATATGGTTGCACATCTAAAAACGTGCGGCAGAGCATGGCACATTTCTTTTCTTCAGAAAAGAAATGAAAACCCTACGCAGGCAGCAAAATGTTCCCTGCACAATTAAGAAAACCTTCAGAGGTGATGTGTATGGCAATAGTCTTGAGACAAAAATGAAAAGATAGAAGAATACTTGGCAAATGCTTGTGAATTTCAACAAAGCAAGGAGAAAACAGGCAAGAGTGAAATCTCCGAGCTAGGATAATCATATACACCAATGATTTAGACTTGGTTTAACAAGAATTTATTGTACAAGCCAAGCCAATAACAGTGCACACATTGACAGATCAAACAATGGCTAAACACTCCCTAGAGGTAACCCAAATAGTGAAGAACAGATGGACAAATTGTTAAAAGTAATTGAATCCTTTCCGCCGTATAGCCTACATTTGAAGTATGTCTGTGCCACCCAGATCGCAGTTATTTAAGCACACAATCTTGCCACCTGCTCGCGTAACAGCATTGCCATCAGCATTGGACACAGCTGTGCTGCTGCTTGCCACTAGCCAACTATCCTCCTCATCCACCCACCATCCACAGTGCTCCTTGCTGCCTTTACTCTCACAGTTAATTAATGTGGCATTGGCCCCCCCCCACACCAGCACATTGTCGTCCTGATTTCCGCTGATGGAGCATGCTTTGGCTGTGGCTGTGCTGCCTTTACCCTCCACAGTCAGACCTACGCCGCTGCTGGACGACCCCATATTGCAACTGGAAAATACAGCAGAGGCACCATAATTAACCCAGACATTTGCTTCCTCATTCCTTTGTGCCTTGCTACCCTTGGCTACAATGCTGCTGCCCTCCCCTTTCACGACCCAGCCATCCCCTTTGCTGCCATTGCACTCGCAATCTTCCAGTGTGAGAGAAGCTCCCTCATTCACCCACACGTTGCCGTCCTGGTTGCTGCTGATGGAGCATGCTTTGGCTGTGGCTGTGCTGCATTTGCCCCTCACATCCAGACCTACGCCGCTGCTGGACAGATCCATGCTGCAGCAGGAGAAAAATGCAGAGGCACCAGCACCCACCCAGGCATTTGATTTCTCATTCCCTTCTGCCCTGCTGTCCCTTGCCACCATTCTGCTACCCTCCCCTACAACGACCCAACCACATTTCTTGCTGCCATTGCACTCGCAATCTTCCAGTGTGAGAAAAGCCCCCTCCACCACCACCACATTGCTGAGCTGGTTGCCACTGATGATGCAGGAATTGGCTGTGGCTGTACTGCCTTTGCCTGTCACAAACAGGCCTGAATTGCTGCTTGACGACCCCATGCTGCAGCTGGAAAACACAGCAGAGGCACCAGCACCCACATAGACATTTAATTTCTCATTCCCGTCTGCCTTGCTGCCCCTTGCCTGCATCCTGCTGCCCTCCCCTACAACAACCCAGCCATACCCCTTGCTGTCGCTGCTGACACAATTGTCCAGTGCCACCTTCCCACCTTTAAACACCACCAGACCTGATCCACTGCCGCTCTGCATGGTGCAGCCCTTTGCCACCAAGGAGCTGCTGCCCAAAACGCTCAACCCACTACCAACTACCCTCACGGCATCCCCTCCACCTTTCCCCTCCTCTCTTGTGACTGTGCAGTCTAGCATGCGAGCAGAGCTGCTGCCCTGGATCTGAACGACTGATTCTCCCCCCCTCCCTCTGATGGTGAGGTTGCTGAGCAGCACGTTCTGTGTGTTGTTGGCAATCACGATCTGCAGGTGAGCAGTAGTTGAGGAGATGCATGTCTTTTGCGTTGGTGTGAAATGGTGTGGACAGACAAAAAGTGCGGTTTCCCTATTGCAGTTGAATGGTGAGATCAAATAGTTCAAATCAAGACACAGGGAAAAACAGCTTTCCAGATCTTGAGAGTAGCGTATTGTTCACGTTTCCAATACATAATTGGTTCACAAGCCTTGCTTATTCAGAAGCTTTGCATTTCGTTCGTACCTTGAAAAGTTCACCTGTATTATAAGATTGACGGCAACAGAGCAACACCTGGAGAGAACACCTGCTTACCATCAGAAGAACATTTCTGGCCTGTAGCAGGTGTTATTTCTCATCAGAAGAACATTTCTGGCCTGTATCTGGTGGTATTTCCGGCCTGTATCTGGTGTTATTTCTGGCCTGTACCTGGTGCTATTAAATACGTGAGCCGTGACAACCGGACCCGAAAGTTCAGATACGGCATACATGTAAAACTTTGTAAAAGCGACTTCTATCGATATTGGATGGGACCATGCCAGAGGATGGTAACTGATCAAGTGCCCAAATGTGCTCCCATTTAACATTAAAAGAGCAATTACCCACATACCACTTCATCAAATTGGAACCAATACTGTTTCAATCTCAGCTACCAGAGCACGTGCTCATATTTGAGTCAATTTCATCTATGTGCAGATCTGCAGGCCTAAACACACACGTCTACACCCTAAATGGGTGCTTCCATGGGAAAAAGCATGTAAAATTGCATATCTCGCCAATTAGGGGTTTTCCCACTTCATCTTTTGCAGGGGTCATAGTTTGTTGAGGGACTCCAAACTTAAGGAGTTACGTTCTGAACATTTCCAGCTACACAATGGGGTTCAAACCACAACAAATTAAGCTCGTGTGCCAAAAATGGCGAAAATTGTATAACAACAAGCATTGGCGCTTGCTAATATGGGGGCATATGTACTAGATAGCAAATGACTACTCGCCCATTTGGACCTCAGTTGCCCCCTTCTGGTACCATGCTAGTAAGTGCAAATTTGCACCGGCGCTACTGCTGCATTCCTGGAATTGAAACTACAATGTCTCACCTCGGAGTTGCGCGGCAGCAATATTGTGCCGTTGCACAGTGTTGTGTTGCTGTCCACAAGCAGCGTGCTTGGGGCCAGCTCGCCGCTGAAAGTGGCGCCACACAGATCTATGGTGCCGCCAGAGGTAGCCAGAGCTTTCTCCAGATCAGGCAGGCGTCCAGAGTCTAGCTTGAGCACAGACTGCACGGACAAGAAATGGCATATTTAGTTGGGTGCTTACCATCCTCATGTGCACCATCTATAACATCCAAGAGCCTGTCAAGGGACAAGGCCTTAGCTCTCAGAGAGTCTAGAAGTTCACCTCCATCTCCATGTGCAGTCTTCCAAATGCGCAGCTAAGCTTGCCAAATCCAACCGTATGTTATCTTGCTGTTATCGATTGTACAAAAAGAGCTAATCTTAAGTCAACCATTGTGATCCTTGTATTAAGAGAACGTGCGATGACGATTTTGACGGGGAGCTAGCGCTTTTGAACTGCACTTTACCACCTACTTGCAGATGTCTGGGAATGCCCGGATTATAACCCTGAATCACAGGCTAGCAAGGACAGTCAGGCTGGCATCCAATACCAAAATCATAGGAGAGGTTTGTGCCTAAGCTATCAATTTGCAGACTGAACTCGTTATGTCCACTGTTGTTCACCTTTTTCCAGATGGAAGGAGTTTTATGGCACTTTATAATTCTTGATGCCCAAGGTGGCTCATTGTGTGTTATTTACATTGTTCGTTTCATGTTGACTTTCATGATCAATCCTCTGTGTTTGAGAAGAGGGCATAAACAGTATGTCCAAACGTGCGCATTTTACGGTCAATTGAGGGTAAATTGGGACACATCGTTTCAAAACAAACACTTTCTGATATTGCTGAGATTTAGCTTCAAAGTTTTTTCTCGTTTAGCATAGTTTTTTCTCGTTAAGCAAGCAAGATGTGTGTGTGAATCAAGCTGCACCATAAATTCTTGATGGGTTGGTCAAAACCTTTTATATAACTGCCAAGCGGCTCATTCTAAACGGAAGTCTATTTAAACCGGAGGCTAAATACAGGTGCAGCACAGTTGTACGGTTTGGGTTTGCTGAATCGTGAACCATTATTATCTGCAGGGCTGGAACTTGTTGTTAATAACTGTGGCTTATTGATGCAGGAAAAATTGCGTGTTGCGCACCTGAGCCTGCATTTTAGCCTGCTGACCTGAGCCTGATTTTCCTGCTAGGTCCTTCTCGCTAAACTCTTGCACAGCGCTCCTGCATTGCAATAGTTTGCAAATCAACAGGTAAAACCCAGGAAGGAAAATAAACACTGGTTTGTATCAATACCCTGTTGCAAATAGGCTCTAACAAAGCAATGCGAAGGAATTGCCGACAAGCGAGTGCAGCTGGACTTTGTTAATCTGTAATACGTGGAACCTTTTTATGTTATATATTTATGTAACCTATTTGTAGGCTTTTGTAATATTTTGGTAAGGTTCACCTTTCCTCTGTGTTATGTTTGGTCTCAAGTTTTTCATTGTCTCGCAAAATAATATGGCTTTGCATAGCAATACTTACAAACATTATACCTACCTGAAGGATTCGGGAGATGGTGTTGCCTCGTGCACAGGCCCTCCTTCGTCCAATCTAGCCTGCGTGCACACAAGGATTGCCCAAAGAATGAGCGCATGGTCTGTAAGCATAACGTCTGATTGGGGCCACTCTCACATCGGAGCCACAGTCACTGCATTTTTAGTTCTTGTCAATCTCTGGTCGCTGGGCCAGCCAGTCAATGATGGTGAGCAAAGCCAAATCCATACCTTCTTAAAAGGTGGCAAGGATTCCTCCTGTACATGTCCCTCTGCCTGCATTTCTTGCTTTTCTTCCTGGCCAGGGGCATTATAGGTCTGCAGTGGAGCAGGGCAATAATGCAAACCCTCATGGTAACGCAGTGCTGCCGCAACGAACGAACCGTACTAACATCTCAGGCACGTTTCCTACTTTGTAAAGCTCAGGGGAAGACAAGCGCTGGTCGTCATTATTGCCCTGAAGTATGGAACGAATAGTAGGCAACGAGGCTGGGATTTACGCATATACGATGAGTCTCATGTCAGATCCATCATGAATGCAACTGTGCCTGGTTTGCCTGATCATGTCCTTTGCTCCTTGGCCCAACACTGTGTGCCTGGCCCATCGTAGAATCACTTCCTGGCAGTCTGTGAGTGCTACAAGGTGAATTGAAGAAAGTAAACGCTTGTTTTATAAATAGTTTTAAAGTGACTTGTGGGTGGACAAAAATTTGGAAAACGAGGTGGCAATTTATGGTTAATCCATTTCTATATTCTGGAGTTATAAATGCCACACACACGCTTTGTGGCGACAATTGGTTTTTGCATATATGTAATCGAAAATCCGGAGTTCCACCCCTGTTCCCGTCTATTATTTCATATTAATTATTCATCAAAAATTGTATTGCCGCATGAGGTTTCAATTTTGCGTAAATGTGAGGGGGAACGGGGGTTGACCCGCACAAGAGCAAGCCAGACTTCCTCTTAGTGTTCAACGAAAGGTCAGAATTTCTCGAAAACACATTCGAATCACTTCCGGCCATTCAAAGTTTAGGTCTGGTTTACTTTTGGATTTTTGGGCGCCGCCTGCTCATCAAAGGAATGCGCAATGGCTGATCAGCAGTATAACGTATGCTTAATATGATATACATATTATTCTTTGAGGAGAACAAAAGTTGAATAAAACGGAGAGCTGCCCTCATCCTAGGCAGGTGGGCATGCCAATCCATCCTATGAAACCAAGAAAAGCAAAGAAAACTATGCAGACAATGAAAATCACTCTGACTTTTATTTGGGGTAGGAGCCACTTTGAAACTGTAGTTGCCAGAAAGCTTCTCCACCAAAGAAAAGAGAAAGGTGAAAGAGGGTTGCACACTTTACCTGAAACTGGCTCAAGAATTGAAATAGAAGGGCAGAGGAAATTGGAGAAAAAGCGTCACTCGCAGCGCTTTTAATACGTAGATCAAAATCTTAAAGAGAATGGAACCTGTCCTTGACAACGTGACTTTCTAGTTAGGGAAATATCCGACTGGAAATCCGCTCCCAAAAGAAGGCAAGGATTCAGGGAAATTGGCAAACGCCAACATCCCAGGAGCAGTATTTGGTCCATTGGAGGCCTAGTGCCGTTAAGAAATGGGCCCTTTCATACCAAATTAAAGCATCCTTAAAATGTGCAAACAAGATTCCAACTGCACGCAAGGATTTGAAAGGTCCTTGCTGCAAAGTCTGCAGGCACAGCGAGACAGAGGACAGAGGAAGTAGAAACAGATTACAAGCAAGGTATGTTTCAATGCAACACATGCGTCCGCACCTACCATTGGGAATGTTTTACAAAACGTAAGTGCTACCACAACCAAGGTGCACGCTTAGGTACAGACCAATCAGAAGAATGGCACTGCACAGTGTGCCATGATCTCTCTGAGGAGCAAATGAAAGCTTGGCATAAGAATCTAGAACGCAAGATAATGTGGTTGATCAATTAAAAGCAGCCTTGGAAGCAGCAAAGATGATCAGATCCAACCCTAATTACATAAAAGATGGCTGAAGAGTATGAGATAAGCACGTGGTATTTTAGGCATGATAACTGAACCCACAGACACGAATTTGGACAACTGGCAAGGATTGGAGGATCCCAACAGGCATATTACTCCCCAATGGAAATCGATGCTAGGTAAACACATCAGGAACATAACCCAATTTGACATGCAACCTACAGATCCCCAGAATGACATTAAGGGCACCGGTCCTCGTGAAATATGGAACAAACAGGTCAGATTCTCGGACCACCTCCAGTATAAGAGGCAACACATGGCAGTGAGCAATACGGCACACCCCACCAGCCAACCGCCGCAAGCGGACTGGTTAGTAAAAGTCAGACTTCCCAAGTGGTAGACCTTCACAAAGGTAACAACATGTCTGTAAGGCGTAGATGGTAAATGCTCTGGTAACGATCACCCCTCAGCGTCTCAGCATCCTGCAGGATGCATACAACTCTGCTCACCATCGAGGCATCCACGCCTTACTGAATCTCCCTGTTCAAGACCTTGCAAAAGAAATCCATGGACTACTTTAACGACTCCCATGACTCTCAATGACAGGCAACAATACCAAGGCTGAATCCTCGCATTATCGGGCTTTGCCCACCCATTACGTGACAGCCTTCCGCAGCCATGCCCTGGTAACAAAATAAAGATTGGCCTCACCTGTAAGCTTTACCCTGAGCTTCAAGAGTTCTGGACAGCCCATCCAAGAGAAAGTATCTGGTTCCAGAACAGATGCATGTTCTCCACACAGTTCTCTGGATTCTCCATCTGCCACCCGATGTATGACGAGAAGCACATGCTCAAAGTTGTGCAGCATGCAACCGCATCTACCTTAAAAAACCAAGAGGCAACCGCCACCTTCCTACTGCTTCCTAACTGGATGGAAAACAGCACTAACGCTTTTCACAAAACCTGCACTGACAACAAGGATGTTTGCACAATACTTAGAAACATCCCAAAAGTGTCACATGCCACTCCTCTACCAGCAAAGCAAAACACCACCCCTGCCAGCAGCAACATAGGACATGCACATCCTAGTAGTCTGGAACAAAGCTGCCAGGGAGCAACTTATCACAAACAACCCATCCTGAGAGAAGGTGAAACAAGACTTATTACCAGATGCTACATGGAAATTCAAATACGCAGGCAATTTACCTTTCCCTGAACCTCCAAAGGAAAGGGAATCGCCAAGACTGGATAAGTTATGTAGGCCCCCTAAAGACTCAAGAAACACAGCGGCAAATGGGGAAATTGGCGGCACCATAAGAGAAACGATACATAACCAAGTCCCCCTTGATCATACGCGGCAACAATGCTTGCTGAAACTCAAGGTCCCAAGTTGGAACGAGTAGGCCTTCACTGACGGGAGTTGTATTCCATACACAGAAAATGGTCCTCAGTCAATCGGGGCTGGAGGCTGGATTGTACCACCCTCAATCTAACAAATTCACCACGTTAAATCCTGGAGGCACAAGCTCAACAAAACTACAAACAGAGCCGAGCTGGCAGGAATTGCTGCTGCTTTGATCAATGAACACCCATATTACAATAGACAGCGCTAGTGCATTATGGCAAATCCGAATTAGCATCTCCAGCGCATGAAACGACAGAAACATGCCAAACTTCTAGATACAATTGAACACCACATTCAGCAATCTAAAGGCACCATCCATCTCCACAAGGTCAAAGCCTATGCTGGCATCCTAGGCAACAAGTGCGCTGGTGCCGTAGCACAATGCACTTTGCAACCCATGTTCATTCTTCGGCACTTACAACATGCTGCACGAACTATTAAACCCAATGGGTCGCCTAGGTTGCACGCTGCTTTCATTGATTTTAAACAAGCCTATGACACCATTC
>Ga0307951_1000772_pt1 | contig 18809 bp, 19 predicted proteins | sample OrgLakmetagen374_FD_201842 | JGI IMG/M metagenome (GOLD analysis project Ga0307951, IMG submission 201842) | Saline water microbial communities from Organic Lake, Antarctica - #374 | ecosystem: Environmental > Aquatic > Non-marine Saline and Alkaline > Saline | place: Antarctica: Organic Lake... | reverse complement strand
CACGCCGTGGTGGATGTAGGCGGTGGAGGACTGGAAGGAGTAAGGCTCTTGACCTGTGCGTGGAGTTTAAGATACCGTTTAAGATAAGTAGTAAAAAAATGCAACCTTACTAATAACATCATGAACAATCAACGCGAACCAAACACCATCATTGGTACATTTTGTGGCTAATTATCAAACACGTGCTTGTGTGATCAGCAGTAGAACATCTTCTGATGACAAATGTATGATATTGATAAAATGTGCAGTCTTGACTACCCTAGTAGTATCTTTGCAGTCCTTCACGCTAACAAATGAATCCAATATGCAGGTGAAAAAGGGAGAGAGGTCACAAGTTGCATGCAAGGAGTGATGAGGCTACTTATACCAAAAACCTTTCATTCGTCCGCATGAGCAAGCCACATTAATAGCCTAACTGTCTTATTGCTGTATTATAAAGTTGTTCTTGTGCACTTTTTTGATGGAAGGTGCAAGTAATTATTTGAAGCAGCTGCAGTCAGTCTCGCATATATACGACCTAACCACGGAAACAAACGCACACTGACCTGCTAAGGCGGGAGTCATCATCTGTCCGAAGACTGAAGCTTGCTGCTGCTGCTGCTGCTGCTGCTGCTCACTATCACCCTCCACCATTACCTCGCCCTCGCATACGGCACGCATGCCCTGCTGGTAGGCTGGGTTGTCGCCCCCCTCTGTTGAAGCCCTTTTACCCCCTTTGGTCAGAGGCACTCCAACGCCCAGGTGTGCTGCCCCAGCGCCGTAAAGGCACAAACGAGCCAGAACCTGAGTCACTGCCACCCCGTTGGTGTGAAACTCGTGCGGCAAGATGACTTTGGTCTGGTCTCGTGCGCGAGCAGTGTGCCAGGAGAAGGGGGTAAAGACAAGTGGGGGAAAGCATCGCAAGCGATGCTGAAAAGTTGGCAAAGCCTTTTGCGCTGTGAACTGGCAACTTGTGTGTGCTTTGTGCGCGCTTATCGTGTGTGTGTGTGTGTGTGTGTGTGTATGTGTGTGCGTGCGCGTGTGCGAGTGTGCGTGCGTATGTGCGTGCGTGCGTGCGTGTGTGTGCGTGCATGTGCGCGTGCGTGTGTGTGTGCGTGTGTGTGTGTTTGTGTGTGTGTGTGAGTGTGTGTGTGTGTCTCTGTGTGTGTGTGTGTGTATATGTGTGTGTGTGTGCGTGTGTGTGTGTGTGTGTATGTGTGCGCGTGCACGCATGCCTTCAACCTGCTCACATCTGTCAGTCAAACATGGAGACTCGCATCCTCAGAACACGCTCCCATCGTCATCGCGTCATTTAACATAAATTTTAAAGTCCGAATTGTGATAATTTGTGCATCCAGTCGTGTGCTTGCATGGAGCAGCGAACTTTTCGTCCCGCCTCTCCATGGCCCCGGACCCAGCCGGCACACGCAGAAACGTCTCCTGTCAACGCCTGTGCCATCAGACACTGTTCCGGGGACGTGGGCTGAGCACCGTCGGGCAGCTTCCTGCAGCTACCAAACATTGAGTCACTTCTTTCCACAGCACTGCTCACTGAACCTTTGGTCACCAAAACTTGTATGCCCCGACAAACGAGTTTGCTTGGCCTGTCTGTCAAGTTTCAGACATGGACGTTGGCTGCGTGGCTCTAGCCAGGCCCTGAGTCTCAACTTTCCAAATTTTCGTTCCGGGGTACGCCCAGCAGCACCACCCCCTGCCCCTCCCCTCCCCCTGACACCGCAGGGCTGCCTGATTTGTAAGTTTGGGTCACTGTGCAAGTTTTGGGGGCGGGGGGTGCGCTGGGCGGGCCTGCGTGCCCTGGTGTGAACTTTGGTGGGAAGACATCAAACCTAGGGGCTGCGCCCCATGACTGGGGCTTCGCCAAAAAATTAAGCCATTGCAGAAGACGGAATTCCGGCTAAATTGGCAAGATTGCAATTTCGAGGACTGCATTCCTATTGAAGATTTACAATTAAATTTACAAATTTTGTGTAGTAAGAAGATGTCTTAAGTGACACCGCGATCACTCTCGCCAGGTTTGGTTGAAAAGCACCGTTAGCCAAGGCTGACGCATGCTACAGTTGGCTTGCACGTAGTGCAGTGACGCTCGCTACAGATACTGCGCTTACAAGCCTATCACATAAACCCATCCAATTGTGTGCTACAGAAACGCCGCCCTCGCAACTCCTGGAGCAAAGGACTCCGATCAGGCAACTTTGCTGCTGGGCCAATGATGAGTGCAAGATCAGCTTTTGAACGTTTTTGTTCTGATGTTGTGTACCCGTATTTCTTGCAGTCATACTCCCGAGTCCCATGCTTTCATTTACGCACCCATGTTGTTGCAGGCTGTTTTCCTCTCCCGCCTGTCATTCCACACGGACAGTTGTGGGAGCACACATCTACAGGCCCTCGCACACCGCTGGAAATCAAGCTTCCAGAAACTATGCAACGCATTCAAGATTTAGCAGAAGGGAAGGGAAGGGGAAAAAGCTTCTCTCAAGAGCAACCAGTACCTCTCAGGTATTGCAAGAGCTGCCCGTGTTGTGAACTTCGGGGAGGATTAGTTTTGTCGTTTCTAAGTAAAGGGTTGCGTCCTTCGCAGAACCACCTTGCTGGCTTGTGTTTGTAGGTAGTCAGACCCGACAAAACCCTCTGTCTGTTTGTTTTTGGCCTTGGAAAGGCTGCGTTAGGAAGCAGCTGCATTCAGCGAGTGTGCGCTTCTGCTTTTCCCCCTCCACCTTGCCCCAACCTATTATTGCAGAGTTGTTGCCGTGCAAACTGGGAAGATTTTGTTGAACACCGAGCTAGTCCTTTCATCATCCGCCAGATGTGTGTGGTGAGTGTCTCATATAATTTGATGTGCAAGTAACAGTCACTGGACTGGGAGGGTGCATAATTGTAGAAGCAGATAATGTTATGTAAAGCAGTTTAAAGAGCCGTCAAGTCGTTTTTCCAGACCCTTTCGTCGTCAAAATTCAAACGGTCTTCGTTTGCCACAAGACTTGACGGGCATGTATTAAGTCACGAACTAAGGTTTTCTGCGCTGGTTGTACCTGCAGGACCTGAAATTGATACTTGCTGACACAAAGTAACCAAAAAACTTTGTGCAGGATTAGCCTTCCTTCAAATGAGCTGTGTATTGGCGTAGTCTACGTGTACCTCCTTATTGGGCTGATATCAGACCCTCCCCAGCTGACAGTTTTCGCGTCTCTGCCTGTGCTTGTAAGTTCACGTTTTTTGTCTGGAAATAGGAGGGAACAAAGCACGTAATTGTTGGATTTGGATTCAGATCAGCGGATTAGGCACCCATTCCTTAATGCCTTTTAAAATATGGAGTTTAGAGTGAGTGCTTCTTTCTGGCAACTGATGTTCTGCAATAGGAGGTTGATGGATTTTTTGTGCCGATGCCCATATGCTGTGTATTAGTACAGCCGTTTAAGCGGTGAAGACAAGGGCTACATACTGTATTTGCCTCATTAATCAGCCACGTAAATGCGCAAAACTCGGGTTTTTTATTTGCACAAGGAAGGGTTCAGGTTAAAATCAATAGATGTTTTCAGCGAGCTGTGAGCTGATTGTTCATATTCATGAGGCATTGCTCAATGCACAATCCTACTCTCAGGTGCTCCCTACGGCTGTTGGCTCTGAGCTAGAGGACCTTTTTGGAGCGATGATCTGTGAGATGTCAGCCAGGGAAGAGAACAGTGAAAGCAACAAAGGGGGGCACTACCAGGGCAGTGGTGAATGCGACGACAGCTCTAACATTACTGACAGCGACAGCAAGGATGGCCAGGGAACGAGGCTGAAGAGGTGGAACAGTGCACCTACTGTTAGCCTGAGCAGACTTGAAAGGTGCCCAAGCCCAATGCAACCCAGGGGCGGAACCTGCAAGTAAGGGAGCGTGTTGAAGTGTTGTGCAAGTAATTAAGTAGTGCATGCAGTTTGAGCAGCTTTCTTGCTTTTATATGTGTTGTTTTTGCCAGGACTGCAGCTAGCTTACAGAACAGCAGACAAGTAAGCAAGTGCAGACACCAATGAGCGTCCATGTTGCTTGCCTGGGTTTCAGATAATTGTGTTTTTCATGTTTGCAGACTGGGGGAGATACTGAAGGAGCAAGAGGGCCTGAGTGGGACATCGGGGAGCAGTAGACTGTCTGCGCTTTTGAGGCTGCAAACACAGCAACCTCAGACAGAGTTCGATGCAGCAAGCAGGGATGCAAGCATGTACAGTGCCCGATCTATGTTCAGCATGCTTCAATTTCCATTTTCTTCCTCATCTGGATGCCTGTTCCCACCAGCCAGTCCCACCCGAGACTTCCGGTGGGCGTTTTTCCTGGTGTTTTGGTCAGTTGGCATGTTTTTGCCCATTTTTGCCTGGTAGCCATATGTCAGCGCTGCAACTTCGGACAAGGCCAAGGAAACCTTCCAATCCTATCGTGCTGTGTTGACTGCATGTCCGTGCTACTGAAAGAGTCTGTATAACTTCATGCCCGTTTTGCAACCCTTCAAAAGTATGGCAAGAGCAACACAAGGGTTAAATATAGATCGAGCATAATCAAAACAATTTTCCTTCTCAACAGTCACGAATCACCAGCCTTTTCATTGACCTTACTTTTGTCCTTGCACAGCTTGCACAGCGCCACTCATCCCTCCTTTCAATGGCCCCACATACCTCCAGAGGGTCACAATTCTGGTATTCAAAGCAGCAGGCCAAGCAGCCTGGTGCACCCTGTAATTTCCAGAGATCTTGAGGAGCTCAATGCGGCTTTGGAGCAGGCACGCAGCCTTTGCTCTGTGAGAATTCAGCAGCAGCAGCAGCAGCAGCAGCAGCAGTGCCTCCCAGTGACACCAGCACCTCCACCTCAAGGCCTACAGGTCTTCGGCCTTGCCAATGCGGAAGCCCAGGAGAATAGCCCAGCAGAAATAAACATTTCCACAACTACAGACTTCCCAGTCTCAGCTCTGCCCTTCACAGGCAGCTCTGTGTTCAGGTACATAAGAGGTGGAATGGTTTCAAAGATGAAAATGCATACAACCAGAACTCCCCCTTTGCTGTTTACCTTTTGCCATTGCAGGAGTGCCACATCCGCTTGCAACCTGGTGATTTCCTTGCTCTCTACCCAATCTCCTTCGATCCTGTCCACTGCCAAAGCCCCAATGGATGGACTCAATGCAAGTGCTGGTCTCATTGCAGCCTCAAGGCGGATGCATATCTACGAATCCAGGTGATGAAATAAAACAGTGAAGCTTAGATTAAACGCCAGAATGGAAAGTTATCTACATGGCAATACTCAGATTAGGACTATTAGAGCACTTAGTGGCCGGTTTTGAAGCATCAGTTTTGCCTTGTTACCGACTCTATTACTTGCCCAATCAGCATCTCCTTTTCTCCCTTGTGACCAGCCCCGTGCTCGTTGCAGCAACCTATTCGTCACACTTTGGTCCTCTTTCTGCGGATCTTGGGTATGTGCTTGAGGCCGCTGCAAACGCTCGATCCGGGTAAGAATGGCATTTACATTTTTTTGGGTGGTCCTTGTGAGTGGTTTCAAAATAGGGCATTGGTCACGTATATGTACCTATTATGGCTTGTAAACCGCTAGATAGTCCAAAATCAAGTACTAATATATCAGAGGGGGTTTTCTGAGGTCTAAAATGAGTATGCTTTTCAGAGTTTCCCGGGGTACGTTTCCCGTGACGGGCTAGCTTCAAGCCCAGCATCCAAAGGTAGCCCTGCTTACAGGCTTTACAAACCACACTATCTTGAAACAGGCCCGTTATAAAGAACGTGCCTAAACAGCTGCGGCGTGAACCCCACTTTTCACCACAAAATCTTCACAGCAGATCACCCGCTCCACCAAATGGCATACTTTTGTGTGGTATGGTGTTGTTGTAATAAACAAATATGATTGCAAAAAAATCAAGTGAAAAGATGAAGTGCGTGGTGATGTGGCTCAACATGTGCTGTTTTCCCATAGAAAGGCACCAAATTAGGGTTTGGGCAGTCAAGGTGAGCTTTGACCCCCGTCAATTTGCGCACACTGTGACTTACATAGATATAAGCACATCCTCGTGCAGCTTACAATATCAGCTTTCATTTACCAGGATGGTGTCAGTTGGCTGAGTGGGCAGTGAATGGCTGGATTCAGAGTGCAAAAAGGGCACATATTTGGACATTTCCCCAGTTAACCCCCTCTGCTAATATATCAGGCGCTAGCGATTTAATGCAAAAGGGTCCATCAGTGATGAAATGCTTGCATTCGTTGACTGAATACCTACCCCTCACACGATATTTAAAAGGCAGAGGTTTTACTGCCTGAAATGAATTTAAGATGTCTATTAAGTTAAGAAATTCTACGATATAATCTGTTTTCATTTATAATTTACCTCTAGATTTGCTCAAAAATTTGACCTTTCTTGCTATAAAGGTTCAAAGCAAATCAAAAAGCTGCTTATTAGTTCAACGCCACGTACAAAGGCTAGTTGTTGCAGTACAGGAAATAATGTTTCACTTTTCAATTGTGGATTGCATGTCTTCTTTTTCCTTTCTCCTTGCAACTATTGACCTCTTTGAATCTTTCAACTTGCACACTTATGTAAAACATTAAACCGTGTTTCCCCTTCTACCATGTCAAGAGTTCGTTCATTTCTCCCCGGCAACAAATAGGCCAAAGAAATTTGGGGGAAATACCAAAATTTTGTTTCTAATTTCATAAGAGCACTAGGCTGCTGACCTGCTTACCTACTTATCGACTCAGCTTGGCAGATCTGTATGCGTGCTTGTTCTTGATCCTGCTTCCAGGTCCTCTGCAGCCACTTCTACCTCACCTGCGCGTCCCTCTGGTGGGTCTTTCTCTCTGACCCGGGAAGTACATTTATGCATTTATGACAAGGAAATGCGTTTATTTTTGCATGCAAGCTTGACCGAGAAACTGGCCTCACATTAGCAGGCTTTGAGGATAGCAAGTTTATATATCTTTACTGCAACACATGCCTCTAGGACCTGGTTCTAATGCCTCTGACCAAGAAAATGCCATGCTTTTCATCTTGATTGAGGATATGGATGAACTGTTTGGAAATCAGGTGAGATGCTGTATGCCGTACCACAATGTTCTTTTCTGTCCGTTCGGTCAGGGTCAGGAGTTTGTTAGGGATCTGGCACATTTGCTGCTAAAAAGGATATAGTGAGCTGATTTACGATTGTGCGTAATCGCCGTGAAATATGTAGGGCTCCGGCTAGTATAGGATGCCTGCTATTTTGCTTGTTTTATTTTAGGCAAAGCAGATACCAACACACATCTTGCCTGGGCTTACCTTTCGAGGGCTCTACAAATGTCACATTTTGCTTTAAATTCAGCAAAAAGTACATGAGTACCCTTCTTTTGGTCTACTTGACAGACAAAGTGTTACTTTCCTATAGAGCATAACAATACTCCAAGCCAGTAATATCTTAAGTGTACAACCACAACACACAGGGTATGTGCAAAGCCCAGAGCTTGCTCAGAAACGCTGCCCAGAAGCTATGCTTTTAGGGCAGGTAAGTTGATGGCAAGCCCGCTGTCTCTGCATATTTGAGATCTAGCTAAATGCTGATTTCTAATTTGTAGTTCTTGCCTGGCCCATCAAAGCCGTGACCTTCCTTGATCAGTTCTTGGTATTTTGTAAAGCATGCTGATGATTGCTTGTGGTGATGGTAAAACCTTTTTTTGAATTAGGTGTACAGATGTTACAGATGCTACAGATAAAGCCATCAGTCAAAATGTGCGACTGCTAGGCTGCATATGTAAAACATTGTAATAAATGTGAGAAGTTGTTTTGTGGTGGCACCAGACTTGCAACACCTACAAAAAAATCCTTAAAAAGGGAAAAAGGCACAACGCTGTTTGTGACATTGCAGCACTGAATAAAACCAGTGAAATCAATCTAGCATCTGCCAGGGACAACCGCATTTAATCAAAGAGGGAGAATCATTAGGGTTTAGTCTGTGTGTTTTGGGCACATGAAAATATGGACTGTCACACTGAATATACCAGGATGCGGGAGGCAAGTATTGTATACATAAAACTGCTGAGTACTCGCAGAAGTACTCTAGTTCTTGGAGGCGAGTGCAACCGAACGTCAGTTAGTACTCTCTTGGCACAGCTTGCGCTGTGCTAACCATCCTTTTTATGCTTGGTATCGGCACATGTGTAAAAATCCCCCTCCAGCAGTTCGGTGGATACGAGCCGGAATAGAACTCATGTGTGAGGAGCAGCACATGCACAACGAGAGGGTCGCTCTGGAACATCAAACACGGTCTGGTACATCACTCTCTTGCTGTGGGCCATGCTGCTAGATTAACTCTGAACCAGCACTTGCCTGGCTAAAACCGTAAAAACGTGTATAAAGAGTGAAAATCATCAGTTCTCTGCTTCAGCTGTAGAACTGGAGTTTTTGCGTAGTGAGCGTAGGCTGAGATCTGGCAAGCACTTTGCATAAAGTGCTGTGTACTCTCGTTTTAGGTTTTAGGCATTATTTTTATGCCTTGTTTTAGCTCAGGTTGTTTTCTGTTTTAGTCATGATGACAAGAGGAGCAGCCCGAGCCGTGGAGGGAGATGCCGCTGCCCCGGCCACAACGGGCCGTGGTTGTGGCCGTGGCCGTGGTGCGGGCAGAGGTAACGGTGCAGCAATAGCTTTGCAGCGTCCTGCTTCTTTTTATTCTTTTTATGCCTTGGTGTAATGAAAAAGCCTACAGCGAACTGTAGCATAGAACTGAAATCATTCGTAATAGCAGATTAGCTTGCAGCACTTACCGTTGTTTGCCTTTCAACACCTCACACAGCAAGGCACATTCCTTGTTCAATTGAAACATTGTAATTTGGTTTTTTATATCTCCAATGCATCCCGCCAAGTAAGTGATGTTCGTTCTTAACATTCTTCACAGGGGGAAAGCAATGCATAAGCCCCCCCTGAAGGTATCTGTAACGTCTCCTCTCCCTCTCTGAGGCGGCAGACCAAGCAATGCATTGAGGTGCTGAGGTGGCTGATGGATGTGCCTGTGAGAATAAGAGCGAGTTTATTATAAAAGGACCATCTAAACTAGCCAAACTACCAATATACGTGAAACCGTTGCTCACATTATAAATCGCAGGGGACATCACACGACTAGATAGTGCCACTGATTTAGCATGACGCTGTCTGTCTTTATTGCGCTCAAACAAGCGTCAGCATGAATGAAATCTCTCATGAATACACACACCACGTCCTCTGTTCTGTGAGCCAGCCCTTCATCAGTATTATCAAGCGCTAGTCTGTACTACTGGACGTGCACGTGTGCTTTTACAGCATTGAAATCTGTGAAAAAACGGCCTTTCTGCTGAAGGCGCTGACAGGTGTTAAGAGTTTCTGGGTAGTACAATTAGCAGAATAACGTCTAATAAAGCAAGCGCCCCAATACAACATGCACCCGGTGCCAAGTAAATGATACTTTCATTTATTAGCTCCAAACCGACTGCTGTTGGCGACAGCAACCGACAATATAGTACTCGACAATTATAGGGTGTTACACGTGAAGATTTCCAGTTCCTGTAATGCAGCAAAAGGGATATGCTACTATATCACTCTCGCCTTTTTGTGTGTTTGCTTCACTTTCTCCTTCTTTTCTTTTGTCCGTTTCTTTGCCTGCATTCCTCTCAGAGAAAGTTGTGAGTTTCCCTGAGTAATAAATCACCCGCCTACCGCATCTCACGATGCAAATAACAAACTTCCTATGGGTTCTGCCTCTTCCTCTCATAAGCTGGCTGTGTGCTCCCAGCAGGCCCCTTCTCGCTATTCCAAAGATCCGCCCAGCCCCACAAAGGTAACTTCTCCTCTTCCTCCCTGACATGACAGCTCGAAACAGGACGTCTGAAAGTGTTATACAAGAGAGCCAACAAAACAGACCAAAGAAATGATAAGCATTGATTGTTCATTACATGATGCATCCGTGGAAAAAGCACACAATTCTCCATCCATACCACTGACTAAGTGTAACAGGCTCACCGACAGCGGCGCCACTGCGCTGTGTACATTTTCTACTGCTAAACTGCTGAGCTGTGTATACCAAACGCACCCGCACATGGTGATGATGTTTATCACATATTAGCATCCAGTCTCAGTATCAGCCAAACCTCTTCTTTCATATGTACAGACCATCTTGAGCAACTCGGCCAGCTCTGTTTCATTCCATCCCCCAATCTTAAATGTCAGTACTGAGCTGCAGCTGATTGTAATTCTGCCAGCAGCGCCTGCGTGCTCTTCACGCCTGTTCCTCCTAGCTGTGCGGCTGCTTGCTGAGGATCAAACGCAATGCGCTCTATTAGGCCTTGCAAGGCTTCCAGCTGCTCACGGCTCTCCAGTGTCTCCTGGAAGAACAAGTTGTTTGCATGCACATCTATGCCAACATAGTTCTATGTGTGTAAGGAATATGGGTTTGTATGCTCATACACTATGAAAAGCTTCGCAAACACCTGCCTGTCGAGACACTCCTCCCCTTTTCACCTACCTGAGAAGAGCCTGCGTGGCTTTCCCCAGTCTCACGTTGGATAGCCGTGTAGTACATATGTTGCAAGCCTGATACCAACTCGTTTAACCTGTGCAAGACCAGCACAAAAGCAGGGGCACTTTATTAATTGTCCTACAGCGTCAGGGCTCTGCAGACCTGTCATTGCAGAAAAAGAAACAGTGGTCTTTGCCTGCACATTTGTAGGGTACTCTCAGAGGGGGTCAACAGAGCAAATGTCCTGAAATGTGACTTTTTTGATACAAATCATGTTTGAATGATATAACTAGATGGTTCATGAAGTTTGGGGCCAAAAGGACCACCCTAGTGGTCTGGACAGAAATCCAGATCAAATTTTGGCACTGAGTTTTCACATAACAGACCACCACGCCCCAAGCAGGACCTCTTTTCATCCCAAAACAAGACAGGAGGACTTCCTTTATGATACAAAATCATCCTGGGTTCTGAAAAGCAGATTTGGTGAAGGTTGGTTTTCCACCTTTTTGGCACCTCTTTTGTTGATCTTCTCCAAGGGAAATGGGCCAAAATGGAGTATCTGACCAACTACTGGGTCGTTTCACTCCATTTTTGTTGCAATGATATTTATTTATGTAAAAACAACATTTATTTAGAAATAAGCCAGATTGGAGCAGTAGGTGGTGAAATATGGTGGATTGGCAGTGAAAAGTAGGGTTCACGCCGCGGGCAATTAGACATGTGCACTTATGTTTGCAAATTTAAAGCTCAGGTGTTATGAGTAGCTACCTTTGGGTCCTAAGCTTAGAATTTGCAAACATGGGTGCCCATACTCAATTCACATTTCTAAAGTACCCCTGTTTGGGGCCTACGTCGACCCCCTCTGGGAAAATCTCATCTTTTATACACTGGCATATGCTGGCATGTAATCAATCCTCGATTGGATGTATCAATTGTTACAACAAGGAGGCGGAATGTTGCTTGGTACCTTGGCACTCTGCAAAGAAGAACAGAGCCATCAGAATCAGCCATGTTTTCTTTCTCCTGGCAAGCATAATAGGCACACACCTTGAGCCCAAAGGTAAACACAAGGCCTGACTACTCAATGCAGCGCCTCGCAAGACTCTACTTATTTTCAATACTTGCGCTCTTTTTACAAAGCAGCACACCTGCTCGAGTACTCTGTCTCCAGTCCTGTGATGTCAAGGTAATGGTGCGAGCTATTTGGTTGCTCATTGCTGGGCACGAGCAAGCCTTCGTACTGCTGCTCTCGTGAAGCAGTTATGGACTGAGAGGGTGCCAAGACTGCAAAGGAAAAAAAAGTTCAGTCAGACATAGGAGCAAAGGTTGATAGTATGAGGCACCTGTAACCTCGGTTCAGATAATCAAAGGAGGAAGTGACAAGGCAGCTCAGGTGCACCATACAGTTCACTTGAAGTGACGCTCTTGAAATCTAACTCACGCGAGTGGTAAGTTGGTAAGTCATCTCACACAGCTGTATTAGTGATGCATCTTTGCTCTTTTCAAACTTTTTTTAGCTGCCTTCAAGTCCCTGTACCACTCTGTTTACACCTTTCACATGCGTTGTGGAGTAACTGCCGCTTAGGTAGTCCACCAAATACTACCGCATGCAAGAAATCAGCCACCCACTTGCGCTTGATTCCCCCCTTTTACTTGACTGACTCACCCCTTGCAGGAGCTCCGCTGCGGCTTGCTTGCCGTACCAGGGCTACTTGTGCTGCCGTGGCTGCAGCCTGTCCTGCCGCTGCTTCAGCCTGCAATATACATGGTTCCAAAACCCCAACCCACAAATTGCTGCAATGTACCATTGGTTGACATGTATACAAACTCACTTGGGCTTGCACTTTGTTACCAGCCGATACAAGAGCTGGCAGGAGAGCTGGCATATACCAGGGCAAACACACTTTTGGCGCCAGCAAACACACTTTTGGTGCCAGCACCAGCGAACACCAAACCAAATCAAACGCTTACGTGCAATCGCACAGCGACTTCACAAATGGATATAGCCTCCCTCCGAGCTACAAGCAGCTGCGTAGCTGACGTATCATGACGCCTCTACACCTCTGACCTAGTTCCAACTGCCATGTGCATAATTGACAGTTAAACTCCAATTCTTGCCTTTATTACTTGCCTCCGTAGTGTTTCTCCACCCATATATTTCCTCGGATTTTACAAACAGCAATTTCACCTATGTGGCTCAACCTATGCGGCTCAATTCTTCTTTGTTGTCCATTGTCCTCCTCTTAAAGCAAACTCTAAAGGCCTTTGAGCAATTAGATCAGTAGATCCACACACTGCGGTCTCACGACGCAAACACACTAAATTCCTATAACATGAAATCTGCCATGAAAATCTTCACCTTGCACCTGCTTCACTATTACAATTCAAAATTCTTGTTATTCCTATAACATCAACTGACACCAGTTTTTGTCAGGTTCAAGATATCTACGCCTCCGCCACAACCTGGAACCACGCCCCCCTTACTTCTCACAATGGAAGTTGGCGCCCAAGGTCTAAGGCCTGAAGGCTTGAAGCTTACCAGCCTTGCTCAATTCAATCATTTTAAAGCTCGTAAATTTAAAAATAGTATAATCACATGCAAAGAAGACCCTCCGCCTCAACTTTGTCCCCTTACCTGTCTTGCTTCCAACGCATCCCAAGCTATGTTCACGCGATCTGCAAAGTCTAAAGCACCCTGCTGCAGTGCCAGCAGCGGGCGCAGCAGGGGCAGGCGGCACAGCATGAGGCCATCAAGGGCACGTGACATGAATGTGGCGTGGCAGTGGATAACCTGAAATGATGTATGAGTCCGTGCGTGCTTGTGAAGTGTGATGGCAAAGATATATAAAATAATTTGGTTGCTTACAAGCCGTGACATGGGGAGGGGCAATACAATGTGTGTTCGCTGAGCATTTATTTTGCAGAGTGATGAAGGGGGGTGGGGTGGGGCAGGGCAAGCAAGCAAGTTACACGTCATTGTCTACAGATTTGCATTAAACGAGAGAACCGTGGAGAATTTTCATCCCGTCATCAGGAGGCGTCAAGGATCATAATTTTTTGGCGTCACGTGTCGATTGAAATATAAATTATGTATCAAAATCCTGACGTCGAGAGCTATCGATCGGTATATAAATGAGTCGATTCTGAGGGGGTTGGGGGGTCGGGGAATTTTTGGGGAGCTCTCCGGAATTTCACTGGGCCACTTTCACGAAGTATTATTTATATTTTGGAATCCTTAGCTCAACTTCAGTCGACTGGCACCCTTGTTGGGTGATTAGATTCAAGGGGGGGGTCTGGGTGCCTGGGCATAGAAATGCATGGAATGTCCCTAAGTAGGCCGCGGGGGTGTGTTCAGGCGAATTACCAGCAATTGATTCCAAACTTGCAGTTTACGCATCGCATAATGCATAGGTTGCATGATTTAGGTTTAAAAGTGCTTTGGCAAAGGTTTTGGCTGGATTTGTGCACTAAACAGGTGGTCAGTGCAAGAGCGTACGCAAACCAGTTTTTGCCCTACAGCTCATCAGGTATTGCATTACTTGGCATGGCAACTGTGCAGGCAGATAGCTGCTAGAATTCTGAGCAGATTGACACCCTTTTCATTGTGGGGGGTCAGGAAGGGGGGTTGGGGGGAGGGGTATTTTGGGCCGGAGACGCAAAATTTCCACGTGACTGTCATGAAATTCATTTTGCTCCTGCCCTTCAGCATAAAATATGCTTGTTACTTCTTATGTCCTTTGTAAAGCATAAAATGCCTTGGTCCTTAATTTGAAGAGCTTTGGCAATGCGCATTGATTTATTGGAGGGTGCACCTAGCTGGCACGCATGCCTGCCTTTCCATTTAGAACTGCATTTGCTCAAACTTATAGGGATGCTTTAAAATGAAAGTTTGCCAAAAGTTTGTTGGAAAAAACGTCGCGCACATTATGCATGTGCTTAGCCAACTCATGTATCACCACCACAAGACACTAAAAAGAAAAAGAAAATAAATGGGGATGAACGAGGATGGCTGCAGGTTTGGCCTGCCTGAATCCCGCACCAGTTAAGATGTAATGGTAAAATTAGAAAGGGCTTCACTAGTACTACTATGATAGTATACGCCACGTGTACGTCATAACTCTCGTCACCTCTTTTGTTTTTGCCTGTCTCGGCTTGTTTATAGCCTCGTACTATTACTATTAGGGAGTTTACTATCCCCCCTTCACCTATGTAACATGCCAAGCTCTTTTTTTTCCGCCATGAACTAATCGCTTTTAAAGAGCAGGCTAGCAGCCGCACTTCTTGACTGAAGGCCTTTGTTTGTAAACCTTGTGACATGCAAAAAAAAAAATCTAGTGTGGTTGACAAGTTTTGGGGAAATCGGAAGCACCTCAGCAAGGATACCGCCCATTGGAGATAAACATTACCAACCTCAGGGAAAGCCTCCAACCATCCTCTCCATCAACAACATATACTCCCCAATTGGGGACCTTTAAAAGAAATAGATCCAATGCTAAAAAAAGTTTGCTTCCCATGCGCTTGCTTGCTTGACTAGCATGCTAGACATGTTTATATCAGATTTGCCCATTTCAACAGCAAGCAAGCAAGAAAGAAAAAGCACAGACATGCCTTTTACAGCACCATTACCAGTTCATGTTAAGGAAATGGTTTCATGCCAGGTCAGCAAGCAACTTACCTGATTCCCATTGGCTATTATCTCTTCTTTTCTGCAGTGGAGGAGTTTATGGTACCGACATTACTCCTTCCGTGGAAGCTGAAGACTCTCACTGCCTGTGTAATTTCCGGTCTTCTTCTTTAAAATTGCGCAAAAGAAGGCGAAATAGAAATATAAAACCGGCTTTGGCCTATTGCATTGCTGTATAATCGATGCTTACCCTAGTGAGGACGTGTTGAATAGAAAGAAGAGGGGTGTTGCTGCACATGCCACATCATGGCTGACTGATCAAAGGCGTTGGACAAACCACGAGAGGACGGGTGCTGTTGCTGGGGTGGGATAGTATAAGAAAAAAGGAAGAAAGGAATATTTGGGGGTGGAGGGGCGTTTGGTAGGGGGACAGGATGTGAGGGTACTGGAGCCTGCTGGATTTGCAGCACGAGTTCATGCTGGCGCTGGCCTGTTGCTAGCAGGCGAGAGATGCCAGTTAGCGCCCACTCCTCCATCTTATCTACACGCTCACTAAATTGGGATTGGGAAAGAGGCAGGGTGCGCACGCTTCGACACCCGAATGCTGGCTCAGGTTGTTTACACCCTCCAGGTCCTTCACAAGCACATAGAAAAGCTCCGTCGTTCACAGCGCTTGCAGCCAGGTAAATGCTTTCACTCAGCACGCTCCCTTGTACCAACCTGCTCATGTGCATGTGTGCACGTTTGTGTTATTGCATGTGTGTTTGTATGTCTGTGTGTGTATATATATATGTGTGTGTGTGTGTGCATCCGTGTGTGAACATATATATGCATGTGCTTACACAATATGTTTACGTATGCATATGAGTCTGTTTGCATGCTTACATACACATATCATACGTTTGCGAGTGCTGCGTGTGTGAATGTGGGTGTGCATACACAAGGCTTACACATTTTTCTTCTGGTCTATGTCACCACATTGCACAATTTGAAGCACGGCCTCAATACGCTAGGTGAGTCACATTAATGAACATGTGGCGTCAGCTTAGACCCTCTATTGTCTTACAGTTCCACGTGGTATTTCGTGTGTCTCTGCATCCATGGGGAGGTGCAGGACACAAAACATCCTTTCCTGATCCATGCCGATAGTGTTAACACTATCATCTTATTCTTATTCTTGTCTCCCAGTTAGCGAACAAAGTCAGGACTCTATAAGAATTTCGAAAGATGCTGCAGGTAAAGGCAGCAAGGTGAATGAGGGAACATGAGGCAACGCAATCTCACCGCAGCAGGGGGAAGTGCCTTTCAAGCGGTGCCAGCACAGCTCGGCGGAGGTTACAGCGGCGGACGTCCAGCAATGTGAGCCTCGGCAGCACACCAAGACATGATATGATTTGTTCACTGACTTGGGTGCCAGCTAGCTGCCAATGCTGGATCTTGCAACTGAGATCAGCAGCAGGTCACAGCGCAGACAACCCTTTTGACAAACATGTGCTAAGTGTACACACTGTGATCTGCTTAAAATGGTGCCCTTATCCAAGCATGAAGTGCAAGTAGTGCATGCAAAATTCATTGCCTGTTTAATTGTATGATTCCTCCAAAGGGATGTCTGTTTCATAATTATAGGTTAGTTTAATTCATGCTCAAGTGCTGGTATGGCTCTCTGCATCCAATGGGTGTTGCAGAACCCAAGCAACGCCCCTTTTTAGCTCGTGCTCGCTGTGATTACACTTCCTACTTCCTACGTTACCTAACCTTCCAAATAATCAGCTTACTTGTTGGGTCTACTTCATCAAGTATTGAAAGAGCAGCAAAACCATTCCCCGCGTTGAACAACGAAGAGAAGGCGCCTAAATACCAAGCGCCGCAATCCTCCTCCACAGCAAAAAAAGTTTCTTGGTGCAAGCGTAAGTGCTTGTCAAATGTCCTTTGATAGAGCACTGTGAGTCTAAATAAGCTGTCGGATACAGCAGGAGACAATTTCCCTGCGTTTCCTCACCTGTGCCAACGGTGAATGTCATCTGGAAGAGGAGAATGCTGGGATGTACAGTAAGCTTCAATTCTAACGCGGTACATAAGTGCTTCAATGACCGCGTCCCCGACAGCCGTCCAGCTCAGATCAAGAACCTGTGGCATATACAGAGTTGATTATGGTTTTATTACGGCTCGTCAGTAGGTAGGAGGGATTGTTACTTGTGTGAGAGGGGCAACCAACCGAGGAAAGCTGAAGCTGAAGCTGAGAAAAAGAAAGTGAGGGGAAGAGAGGGGAAAAAGAAAGAAAGCCTAAAGCGGAAAACCAAGCAGTCAGCTGAGTTGTTGGCACCCATGCCTACCCGCAAAAGAGCACCGACACGGCAGAAACAACAAAGCAGTTGCACCATAAGGGCCAGTAGCATTAAACTTGTCCCTATACACACAGATACAATAATGGTGGACAAGAAGGGGAAGCGTGCACTTTTGTGCAAAAGCGCATCACACAAGTCACTCGCCTGCAAGATCTTAGGGACTTCTTTTGCATGCAGATAACTCAGCAGTTTTATTATTAAAGAAATCCGTTCATGCTTTTGTGTCAACATGTAACCCACGAGCAAGCAGGACTAGTTCTTTGCTGTCATACGCCCTCAGTCAACCATATTATGTCATTTCACTTGTATGGACAACAACCACGACCAATTCACATACCCTGTGCAAAAGACAAACGGTGAAAGCACGCAACTGCCTGCTCCCTGTATGCGTTCCCGTACTACCATGCTCACCATGAGATCTTTGAATGCCACAAGTATCCCTGCTACGCTATCATCGAGGCTGCCGTTGCTTGCCAGGCTCAAAGCTCGAAGCCCTGTGCATTGCTTGATGGGCTCCAGAGCCTGTGGAGAGTAAATGACAGATGATGACGGCATACGGTTGCTACTTTGGGACCTTCGACAGGAAAAAATGAAAATATGGCATGCTTGTATGATTGATGTACATGATGGAGATGACGATCTGCTGTCACGTAAGAGGCTGCCAGGTGAGTAGCCAGTTATATCATGTATTGCATACATGTACGTGATCCCAGGGATGTGTCGTTACTCAAGATTCAACGTTCGGGTGTGTCCTTTGGGTTCCAAGCAACTCATGCAACTCGAGCGGTTGTAGGCACAGGGTGGGGAGAAAAGAACACAACCCAGATGGGTTTCCCACTACCGGTATGGTTTTGGAGCAGATACTTTTCGGTGTCTGCATCAGCAATGGATGCGATCAAGACCCACACAATTTTCACCCGGAGGAGGAGAGGGGGGGCAACAGGAAACAGGTATGTCAGGTTCTGCAGGTGCTCTCCTTTTCTTTTGGGTGACAGACCTATATTCTGCACACCTGTGAGTGAAGGTTCAAGCCCCTTAGGCACAAACACTTTAGCTGATGACACGGCAGGTGCAGGAGCCAGCTGGTGTCCTCAACGTTGCCAGCTGCAGAGTTTGGCACGACAGCTGTCAGCTCGAGATGGGTCAGGTTGCCAGAGCAGGGGGACAGGCTTCGGAGGGCGTGAGCAGACAGCCTGTTGTTCGGGTTCAAGCGAAGAGAAATGCTCGTGCGCTGCCAGTAGACGAGAGCAAATGCCCAGAGCACGAGCAGGGACTGGTGAAGAAGGTGCAGCTGGCGGGCCAGGTCTGAGTGGATGATCTGGTTGGATGCTTCTGCACGATCACATTGCCTG
>Ga0307951_1000771_pt1 | contig 18815 bp, 13 predicted proteins | sample OrgLakmetagen374_FD_201842 | JGI IMG/M metagenome (GOLD analysis project Ga0307951, IMG submission 201842) | Saline water microbial communities from Organic Lake, Antarctica - #374 | ecosystem: Environmental > Aquatic > Non-marine Saline and Alkaline > Saline | place: Antarctica: Organic Lake... | reverse complement strand
CCTCGCGGTGAGTCGGGAGCAACGAAGGGCCTCGCGAAGCTCGCAATAATTAATTCTAAGCATGAACAGGGACAGGCCTCCCAAGCCGCCCCTCAAGGGACAAACAGCTTTGAGGCCAAGAGACCTCTTGGGGAAAAAGGACACCAAAAGGAGGGGCGTCTTCAATCCCTTCACATGCGCATGCACACACACACACACACACGTACCCACACGCTCACACACACACAAACACACACACATGCGCACAAGTACATAACGCACGCACACACACGTACACAACGCATGCACACATACATACGCGCACGCACACAAACAAACACGCACGTAAGCGCACGCACGCACATACACACATGTATGGGACATGTGTACATACCTATGTATACACACACACGTACGTACACACGTACGCATTCACATGTACGCGCGCACACACACACATACGCACACGCACACAAACACAAACACGCACAAACGTGCACGCACGCACATGTACGCGCGCACACGCGCGTGCATACACATGTAGGTGCAGCTCATAGGGCCAGAAGGCCCTCGCGTAGGCTCGCATTAGGTCTATTTATTATGTGTTGCCCCCCTTGCATTGGTCGCATTGGGGTTTATTGATTGGGTTTTTCAAACCTCAGATTGGTCAGTACGGTAACACCATATATACGCATGTAAGTATGGTTTTGGCCTACCCTATATATGAGCACATGAGTCTGTGTCACATCTGTACATGTATCTTAATATTATTCAACACCGCCAAAGATGTGCACCAAGCAAATAAAGTATCAAGGTGTAAAGACCACTTTGATCACTCTAATAACAGCAACTTGCACTATCCACGCAAAGGCATTCATCATACACCCCTGTCACACCTATTGTTGATGTTCTCATTCTGATGCTCGGTTCAGATCTGATCTGATACCCTACAATTTGAATAAATACAGAGGGGAGGGTGCAGAACACAAACCTCTCGCACACGACAAGTAATGCAATCTTTGCAGAGGCCTTACACCCTGAAACTCAAATGCACATACAGGTGCATGTGCTGCTGTCACTGTTTCTATATCTTATGGCAACTGATACAGTCCAAGCGGAGGCCTTACACCCTGCATCTTAATGCGCACAGGTGTACAGGCAGGTCATTTTGTTCACTTCTTTCGCAGCTAGTTGTACAAACAGGCCTTACACCCTGCATCTGAAACGCTGCGCACAGGTGTACAGGCTCATCACATGCGGCACTGTGGAGGAGAAGATCTATTCACGGCAGGTGCGTGCATTAGCTGCATAAGAAAAGGTGACTCACGGCAGGGTGTGTCTTTCACCAGCAAGCATCGATTAAGCGCTCTAAAGAGGTAGAACCCCACCAAAAGCACCTGCTGTATTATTACAGAACTACTCATGACCGGTTCATGTGCTTAAATAAAAGCAACAGAGTGCTCTCATAGAGTGTATACAATAGTCGGCTCGCAAAAGTCTTACCACAAACTTCTAAATGTCAGAGCTTTGTGGTCAAGGTATATTGCAGACTTTAAACACGAGTCAGAAGAGGTCTGCAATGCTGGGATGGCACTTGCTGCGGCCTTGTGACTAGTAAATTAAGGACCCCAGCAGCTTGGTGCATTGTATCCTTCAATGATAGGAACTGCATCTGCTTCAAAAGGATCAAATGCAGTTTGTTTTCAAGGGCTGTCCACGTGAGTCTAAGACATGCTCGTATCGAGTACGTCGTACCGCAAGTCGCCCCTTTCCATCAGTGTCTTTATTTCACTTTGTATTTCGTGTCTTGCTTTGCTACTCTATATTCCTCTGCACATTCCATGCTGTATGATATCTGTATTGCGGGTACGCAAAACGTGGTCTGTATATAGACACTCGTAGCATGTGCAATTTGTGTTGGCAATCAGAACATTGACTGTTGTGCATGTGCTTTGTTGTAACGTACAAAGGTGCTTTTAGGTACTCGAGAATGTCTGGCATGCATGTGAAATACATCAGAGGGGGGACACTGAGGCCCAAAATGGGTATACTTTTGCATGCTCCTAGGGCAGGTGGCCATAACTGGCAGGTTTCAAGCTCAGCTCTGCTATGTATTTTATTGCAGCTGAGCTTGAAACGTGCAAATTACGGGAGCCATACCTAATCAACTGTGTGTGAACCGTACCTATTGAGCAGCCATATGCTGTATCTGACCAGCCAAAGTATTGAATCTAGTGATATTTTGTGTGTCAGAGTCCTTATAATAAATAAAGATCATTGCAAAAACAATGGGGCAAAAAGAGCAAGTGGTTGGCGAGATATGCAAATTAATGTGCCATTCCCCCTAGAAAGCACCCATCTAGGGTACAGGTGCACGACGTGTGCTTTAAGTCCTGTCATTCTGTACGCAGGGCGATTTGTCTAAATCTGAGCACATGCTCGGATAGCTTATAAAGTCAGCATCAGTTTGAAGCTAGGTTGGGTCCAATTTGATGAAGTGACGTGTGAGTAGTTGCACCTTTCATGCAAAAAGGAGCATGATTGGGTTTTTGCCCAGTGTCCCCCCTCTGGAATTACTTGTTATCATTTGCAGGTCTTCAAAGGCGGCCTGAGTCGTGCAGGGACTGAGGAGGGTGCACAGTTTAGGTGCGTGAAGAATACATGTGCGGTGCAAAAGTGTATGCAAGGAGAAGGTGTGTGTTCGTCCAGGCTCGTTTCTGAAACTCTTTGATGCTTTCCTGATTTTCGCAAATGATAAAATACCCCCTGCGGTTCATGGTTCACTGGGTCTTGTTTGAACCACATCCCAATGGTTCACTTTTGTTTTCACTACATTTTGTTTGCCTTATTCCACCTGCAGGCAAGCAGACCTTATCTACAGAATCACACGGTCACGTGTCCATTCATTGCAGACACTTTCCACGGCAGCCTGTTCCTGTGGAGTTTCCCCTCAGGTTTACTTGTCTGTTGGCTGCAGGTATTTTTCCCAACAACAGCTGCGTGACTTGTTCACAGTCACCCCAGAAGGCCTGGAGACCAGCAGCACACAGCAGCACCTACACAAGCTACACGCAGGTGTGGTGTAAGTGTGTGTGTGTGTACATGTGTGTTTGTGCAGGTAGTGGGTGTGTGGGCAGGCTGTATGTATGTGAATATGCAAGCAGGGTGCATCAGAACAAAAATAAGTTGATGGGCGAGTTAATAACAACATGAGGGTGTCACCTGCACACATACTTATAAGAAACGGCTGACCCTCTCCATGTGAACAAACACACACATGGACCTTGTGAACATGCACACACAACACTTGCAGGCCAACGCCATGCATCGGCTGAGCTGCAGGAGCACCTTGGCTTCCTTGAGAAGATCGAGAGCTACGCAGGTGGGTGCAGCTGCTAATCAAGGTATTGCATTGCATTGCAAGCAATGGGAACACCTTGAGCACTGGTTGAGGTGTCCTTTGAGATGGTGCAGAACGCAGGAAACTGGCCTGCGCTGCTGCCGAGGCATGCAGTGCAACAGCTGAGTGTACAAGTATGGGGAGGGTACTGGACCCACTCTTAGTAATTGCAGCAAGTTGTGTGGCATGCAAAGTAGAGGAGGAAAAGTGCCTGGTGTGCCGACTGCAAAGATGCCGCGATGGATCACTTGCTTGTATGCTTGCGTGTTCGTTTTGCGTCACACTGTTTGTGTCGGTGCTTTAGACGCTGTTCTTGTAAAGACTGCTGCCCCCCTTTATTGCGTCGCATTACAGTACTTCAGTATAGCTGGTGTTTGCATATTCTGGGAGTTTGTTTTCTGACCAAGAAAAAAGGAGCAATGTAACATCTAAAATTGCTCACACACGCAAACGCACACAGGGATCTCGGACCACGACCTCCTCTTTTCCTGCAAGCCCCAAGACCCCGCTCCGAGCAGCGACCCTGGGTCCATCGCTGCTGAATACATCAGTCGGTGTGTGATACAGTCCTGTTACGGCTCATTGATTCCGTTCAGGACGTCAAGGGCAGCAAATGCAGGCAGTTTCATAGACAAGATGATTTGCCTTGAAAAGCTGGAACTCTTATGCATGCCGCAGAGAAATCAGCACTGATTAACTTATAAGGCACTATATAATTGAATGTAGTACTAGAGGCTTAGATGACATCTTTAAGTTGTTGATAATGGCTTTTCAGCAATTGGCTGAGTTAAGTGACACTTTCGTTTGAGCGACAGGCCTGGTTTGTTTGATTGTTTAGCGTATTTCAAAGAACCCACACAACAATTAATAGAGGTTTCCAGCTGTATGATATGAGGACTACATAAGGAACTACTGCTTTCTTTGGTCGTACCTGTCTTGCAGTAATATCTTGCTGAGTTTCGTTGTGGTTTCTGTGTACATGCTTTTGTACTGACACGTGTGTGGATACATCTTTACTGATTTTGTACTAACTGTGTGTGTATCTCTGCAGGATGAAGATTGGGCCAGACAGTGGCACCCGGGGGGGAGCAGGTGCGGCCTTTGTGTGCGTCATATATAACAAGGAAACAAGAGGAAAAGGAATTGTATATTACAGCAATGAAAGCAACATTATTGCTTTCCATTTATGAAAAAGAGTGCTAGTTTTCAGTAAAGGCTGGTTATAGAGGCACAGCTAAACGGAAGCAGGTGTGGCATTTGTGAGCATTTCTTGTGTGGCCGCTAGTGTGCTAAGTTTTGATTAGAAGAAAGCAAATTGGTTTGTAATAATGGAATCATCCCCATGGACTAAATACATACAGCGGCCTTGTCAGTTGTTTTATGCTCTATGGCGTCTTTTGCGTGTGTGCAGTATAATCCGGCTTAGGCATTATAAAGCTCTCACCATTGAACCGAGGCTTTGTCCCAGCTTATAAAGTAGCACACTTTACACACGACATGCCTGAAATCGTCCACATTGTGTTCCTCTTTCAAATCGTAGGGTCTGACATGCAAGACAAGTTTGGTGCTGCCATGCGTGCCACAGGGCAGACAACGAGCAGTGTTCCGACCGGGCAGCAATTACAGGTAATGGCTAACGGTGGCTGCACGGTGGCTAAAGCATATAAATGTGAATATGAAAAAGGCTGGCCAACTCAGCCATCTTCATCTACTGTGTCATGGCATACAAAACTTCTGGCTCTGGCCGAGCAAAAAGAAGCACCCGCGCAGGATGATGAGGTGCCTCAGCTCAATATGAAGGGGGAAGGTTTAAGGCTTTGCTCTGAGAAAACAAGATAGTTGCAGATGACGGCAAGGATGAGCGTTTTGTGGCTTGGTTACTTGGTTCTACTCCCTTTGCATCGTGAGATGGCGTTGGAATTATTTACAAGGAAAACCATCAGTCGCGCTGAAATTCAGTACTGCATGGCTGACGTAGCAAGGAGTTTGTTTTCCAAAGAGTGTTGCATGGCCTTAGATGTTTTCCAGGCTCCATGAGTCTGAAAAATGTGATCAGGCACTTTCTTGGCTGCAACAAGGGTAGCACCTCCAGAACCTAGGGAGTGTAGACCATAGGTAACCGTAAAATCGTGAAAAGGAACATTGGCAGTGTCAGCTAGGGTGCTCAAAACGTGGGTACGTGCTTGGCTGTATGGCTAAGCAGAAAAAGGGTGATTGATTTTGGAATAAGAAATTTGAGCAAAAGAACAAATACTGGGATATGCTGAGTCAAGATGTTAATTGCTGTGGAAACAGAGTGGAGTAACCGGTCAGGGCAAGCGTGTGAGCTGCCTTGAGCAATACAATGATAGAGCCTTCTCGAATTTGATCATTCTTCCGTTTGCCAAGGAAATTTTCCATATGTGAAGGGTAAAAGTGAACCTCGTCTGCGTAAATATGGCACGCCTCGTCATACCTGAGGAAGCCAGAGAAGCATACCATAATGTATGCTGCTATTTGAAGGTTCAGAAGGGGTGGAGAAGGTGACCTTAGCAGAAAGGATACAGCAGCCATGCATGGGCTGAGAGATAAAGGGTCTTTTCTGTTCACCCCCCCACTTGACAAAAGCTTACGAGAAGCACAGTTGCGCACGGCTTTGCTGGTAATGCTGGTAAGTAAGCAAGTTAGCGGAAATACACCAGGATTTAAATCAAGACCGAGGGCCTCGTAACGTAGCATAGTGCTGCAAGCGCGAGAACCGAGGATACATTGGACCGTAAAGTTGTGGATGTGTCTGAGATCAGGAGAGACTCGTTGATTGATATAAACTGCTGCCACATCTGATGCCATTACTATGTTTGTGCCTGTGTGTGGGGCAGATAATATGGCACGGGTATGGGTTAGCAAGGGGAAAGTCAAAGGATAACAAGAGGGCTAGAGACTTCCACAGCAACAAAGTTTTTTGCCTGTACTGAGTGCTAGGGCCGGGGCAAAGAGATCTGGCAATTGCGGAAGCACCAAGCAGTCGCGAATAAAAGAGTGAAAGGCAAGACCATTGCTGGAAAGAAGTGGCCACCAGGGGTGTGACGGCCAAAAGGGATTGAGAAGGACAGCCTTGGCTTTGAAATGCTTAATTATGGTGATCATCTTAGGGATGAAACTATGGGGGGGATTGCACTAGTTGAAATAAGTGTGCCAGTCGCATTGAGCAAAAGCATTGATGCCTGAAGTGTTCGAGCACCAAAAACGGGAGTTTAATCCATCAAACATGTAGTTAGAATGGCTAGCAAAGCGGTCAAAATTTGGCATTCCCAACCGTCTGGTGATAAGATTAAAGGAGTGAGAATAAAAGGACCAATCTGAATCGTCTTCCCAGTGCGTGGGATTCAGGTAGGAAGTAGAGCTTCTCTACCTTGGTAGGCGGCTGGTTAAGCTGCAGTTTTGCGCTCCCTTTGCCGATGACAGAGACCGCATTCTGGCTGTCTGTAAAATCTGTGCTGATTTGTTGCGGAGAGATGAGGCAAAGGACCCAATGCTGTGGAACAGGCACCATAGATCTCTCAGCAAACTGTCAGAAGTAGAGTGGGTAAGATGGTCAGGGAAAAAACCTTGAGCTTGTTACCCCCCTTTTTAAGATTGCTCCTTAACTACGGGCGCCAGCGTCACAAGTAACTAGATATATCCGCGGAAAAGGGTGGGGGTCAAATATGAGCGGCAAAGTGAGTCCTGGGAAGATCCTGGGAAGATCCTGCAAGACCAAAAGATAAGCTCAGATTAAAACTCTGAAGAAAGGGTAGTGAAATAAATTAGACAGATTTTGAAGAAGGATGTGGCATTGCCTCTCTCGAGAGATGAGTGCGTTGGTGCCAAAGCTAGAATGATGGCCAGCAATTCTTGAAACCAGGCGTACGTCGATAACGTCAGCGGTAAGAGCTGTAGCAAGGAGGATTGAAAAACGTTCCAACTTTCTTTACCGTACGTACACGCACTCACCACCCCCCCGGAAAAACTTTTTTTACAAAAAACAGCGACCACCCCCCTAAAATTATTTATTTTACAGTAACATTCAGCAACCACCTTCTCTCAAAGGAGTAAGTCACTCTTGCTGTTGTTGCTGTCACTGCTGCTACTGCTGCTGCATGCGTGTGCTAGCTTTGCGTGCTGCTTGGGTGCTGTAGCTAGAGTGTGTGCATGAGTGTGTTTGTGTGTGTGTGTGTGTGTGTGTGTGAGAGCGCGTGTGTGCAAGGGTGCTAGGTAGTGTGTGTGTTGTGTGTATGTGTGTGCTCATGTGCATGTGTGTATGTGCGCCTGTGTGAGTGTGTGTGTCTATGCATGTGTGTGTGTGTGTGTGTGTGCATGTGTGTTGGCGAGTTTGTGTGTGCAGGCTCAGCCCGGACCGCTCTTGACTGCTGCAGGCGGGCAGGGTCTGGGGGAAATGTGCAGGGGGGGGCATCCTCTCCGCTCGTCACTTTGAACAATAACTATTTTTTGCTACCGCCCCCCTGAAAGACTGAACCGCTCCCCTAGAAATAAATATATGTTTTACCACCGTTTTACGAGTAATATGTCACCGCCCCCTCCAATAAACAATAATTAGGCGGTGATATACTTTATGTATGGTTATCTCAAAGATGCCAGACTTGAGGTCTACGATGAATCATAAGTGGGTAAAGCGTGATGTTAATGCCAAGTGAGACTTTGCATGGTTAACAGTAAGCCCGACAGCGGTAGAGGTGACGAGATCCCTTGCTCAAACTGCTATATACATACACTGTATAAACGTTTATATGTATGGTTCTGTCCGACCCTACTTTTAACAGCATCTATTGTAATGTATGTGCATCCTTTTGTACACACATACACACTTATACATCCATGATAACAGGTCGCTCAACAAAGGAGAAGGGTTCAGGACCTGCAAGCGCGTCTAGATTCTACACAGCGCACACTGGCAACCATGAAAAATGTGCTGCCAGACGGTGGAAGCAAGGTAATCTGACACAAAAATACAGAAGTGAAATGCAGGAATCACAGTTTAAAAACGCATAAGGAGCTTGGAAGCAAGTTTTTACCTTTGAGGATCTAAACCTAAGGCCTCGAGAGGTTCTATTGTGTGCTTGTTGTAGATGCAGGGAACATGCCTAATTCACAGCCTTTTGCACATGTATACCCTAAGATTGTAATCACTCTTAACCAAGTGAAGTGAACAATGGCACTACACTTGATAGGGGTAGGGGTACAAGTATGTCAAGAGGAGGAGAGCACCACCACAACCTGCGCCGCTGCCTTTGTTGCTGTGCAGTTGATGGCTAAGTCGGCGACTGACCTACAAGAGTTAGGCGAGGCGCGTGCAAAGCTGCAGTCCATGCTGTCAGCGCAAGAAGGGTCTACTAGTCTGGCTCCATCGACCAGCGGGCCACCTGGTTTGCCTGCATCTAGTGCCAGCATCACACAGGTTCTCTCTGATAAAGCAAAGCATGAGCAGGCACAGGCACAGGCACAGAAACAAAAAGATTCATTGCGGCAGCAGCAGCAGCAACAGCAAGCCCTCTTGCTCGCTCAGCAGCGCAAGCAAAAGGAGTATAAGCAGCAGCAGGTACACCAACAGGAGCAGCACCAGCGGCAGCAGCCACGCAGCAACCAACAGGACAACACCATTCGTGAGCAGCCGTCAGGCAGAGCTGAGTCCTCCGCGTCTGAGTCTGCATCATTCCAGACAGCTGGCTCTGTGAGTGCAAGCGACTCACCTGAGGTCACCTCCGTTGCCCACCACCGGGACTCTGGCTCTGTGTCTTTCTTTGATCTCACCTAGCAGATCTTCTGCCTTGCTTGTTGGAATCCATCAGCACGTGGCTTCTACTTCTTTATTTTCCTATGCCATCAATATAGTAGACAATTAGGGCTTATTGATAACAGGTGCTTGTATCTTGTGCCAGAGCACACTAGCAGTTTCTTTAGTCGAGTAGTGTATCAATAGCAAGTTGGCGGCAAAAAACAAAGAACTTGGTCCTGAGTGGCATTGAGGTGTGTTCCTACCCCTTAGCCAGCTGTAAAGGGTAGATGCTTGTTGGATGAGCAGCTGCATATCCTCGGTTTTCTTGGGCAACTGGTTTGACCGTAGCACAACACTACGCGGTCTTTAAGCATAGGACTTTGCTTTCATCAATGTGATGGCGGAGAATGTCATGCTTAATCAGTGGCATGGACAAATTGTGTGATTTCCCCTGGGATTCATAATGTGAGCAACGGTTTTATGGTTGTATGGCCAGTTTAGATGGTCCTCTTGTAACACACTCGCTCTTTTCTCAGACTGCAAGTCTGAGTACCATCACCTCGGGGCGTTGCTTGAGCCATTGCTTCTTTCTCTCACGTTGAGAGGGAGGAGACGTTAAACACACCTTTATGGGGGGGCTATGGCTCACTCTTGCAATCCATGTTTAAGCTGGTACCATGATTCGTCGTGACAATAGACAAACATACAAGTCAGTGCCAAGCAATTGTGTGCGTGCCTTTCCTTGGGCGGGTTTAATAGAATCATTATAGTTGTGATACTTCTTTCTGGAGAGAAAATACATATATATACGCAAGGGGTGATACCACCACAAGCATGGAATAAGGGGACGGAGACGGAGCTGTCGGACAATGAAGTACTCACGCTACCAGGCGGATTCAGACCTGCGACCCCGAAGAGTCTGGCCTGACCGCGGGCCACTAGGCTTTCAGGGCAGCTACCCCTGGAGAGAAAATAAAGAAAAGAACTTAATACGAGTAGTTTTTAGGACTTAAGGTTAGTTATAAAAAATCAGGAAATAATATACACATATCAATAAATGACTCATTCTCTGGGTACGTATTAACGCTAACCTCCTTCTGCTTCAAGAAGACTAAAGAGCTAAAAATGTACAGGCCTACGCTCTTCTGACTCTGCCTCAGGTGTTTGATAATCCATCACTTCGTACACGATAGGTAGCATCCATTCATAATGTTTCCTTTACTACAGGCTTCATTCCTTCACGCTGTCTGCCCCACTTTACTGCCCAGCAATTAGCTCATGTGAGATGTATGTATGCTGTGAATCATCCTGCGAAAAACAATGCGGAGGGCAGAGGCTGAGCGCAGATGAAGCAAGGCCAACAGAGAAGAATTAAGGACTTTCTGCATGAACGCAACCTCTGCACTTTATGCATGAAAGCAAAGGCGCCTGTAAATGTGTCTGCTTATTAAATAAAGAAAGTCAACAAATAAAAAGATGGTTGAAAACGAACATATGCAGCAACAAGAAATTCCCAGCGTGATTAAGGAGTGCAAAATTCACACACCTTTGTGATGCGCCAGAGGTACTCTGCATGATCACGAGTGCCGATTTGGTGCGCGAATGCCTCGTCGTGGGTGATGACGATGAGCTGGAAGTTTTCTTGGTCCTTGCGAGCCAGCATGATGGCCTTGAGCGCCTCGGCCAGGGAACCAGCATTATCTGGGAAAAAGTATAAAGTAGGAGGACTAGGGTATGAGCAGTAAGTATGACCCATGTCAGGTCAAATCACCATCACAACAAAAGTAGAATTTTCAGCACACCAACTACCTGCTAGTCACACAATTCGTTGCTGCCACCAATTAGGCGTGACAGCTAGCATGGTCTGTCTGAAGCTATATGATTGAGTTATAACTCTGATGTCGTTGGGGGATGCAGTAACTCTCTTTGCCTGACGCAAAACCGGGATGGCCTACCTCCTATTTGTTTGGTGCAGCGGTATTTGATGCTTTGAATTAAAAGTCAAACAGCTGGCTTTTCCACCCATTGATTTTTGGGTGCACGTTCGCCAACAAAGGGGTGGACGTGTTCCTTAGGTGGCGGTCACACGTAAAATTTTTCCTACTTTTTTTTTTTCGGGGGGGGGGAAATAATTTCACTTATGACAAAAAATTTTGCGGTCACACGTAAAATCCCAAAAAAATTTTCCCATGAGGAAAAATATTTTCGCCACATGCCAGAAACAGGGTGGGACCGGCTTTCAATTTTTTTTCTCGTTTGGGACCTCCCCCCAAAAAAGTTAAAAACTGGTCCCACATGTTCCCACTGGTCCTAAAACATAAAAATCTAAAAACCACTTAAAATTATGAATCCTACGTCACAAACTCCCCTGACACAGCAGGCTGGAGCCGAGCAAAGCAGCCAGGGTCTTGGTTACGGCACACAGCGGCCAGTGCCCAACTCCCAGCTACACGTGTAGTTGGGTTAAATTCAGGCAGGATGAAAGTGGGGGCATGAGCCCCATTGGCATGCACATTAAAAGTGTATGGGATTTTTTTTTTAGCACGCACCGTTGCTGACAGCAATACATGCACGGCTTAATAAATTGGTCTGGAATTTACTGAAAACCTGCTGCTCTGGTAGAGCTATTGTGCAAGAAGGTGGGTGTGTCAGGTTTTTGTCTCTGCTCGGGTGGTGCGGAGTTTTCCAGGTGCACTTTTTCTTTCTCTTTTTTGAGGCTGTCCCTCAACTTGTCTGCACTTTTTGAAAGACCGGTCTCAAAACTGGGGGGGGGGGGTTTACAAAAGAACTCAGGCATCCTGATACCCAACTGGCCCATTTAAAATATCAGGGAGATAACCAGGAATCACGCCAGCAACAGGAGCAATATGCAGCATGCGAGCCACGTATGCAGCCAGCTTTTCCCTAATCACGTAAGCACCCACATCATCAAGCCCACTACGATTATGACCAGCATTGCCTAGCACATGGGACGCAACGAAATCACTAGCTGCAAGCTCATACGAGGGGATGACATCATAGCATTTCATTACAGAGGGTGAAAGAGCAAATGCAGAATCTGCACAAATGTAAGGCTTCATCACAGTACCATCAACAATCATATGAGGATGATCACGCGAATTTGGAGGCAAAGCATGCTGGCTTGCGCAAGCCAAGAACCGTTTTCTATTTGTGCCTTCAACGCACTGCGATTCCAAATTGCAGCGTCACCGACCTGACCTGCCCCTCCAGCACTAACATAAGTGAACCTGCCGCGCGCATCAACACATACAAACAGTATAATAGCCATGTGCTTTTTGTAACAAAAATAAGCGTCACCCCATTTGCATGGCTTCTCAATTTTCATAAAAGTCCCATCCATCGCACCAGCACAGCATGGCAAGGAGCACAAGCCTGAGAACTCATGAATCACACGCAAGAGGTCATCTCCCTCTGGGAAAGCAAGCATACTCGGCACAACTCTTTGCACAAAATGAAAACGACATCATGAATAATGTTGCAAACTGCAGCTTTGCTAACGTCATATGTGCGGGCAAGGTGCTGGTGAGGGGACCCAGAACCAGCCCAGTCCAAAAAGAAAGAATCTCTTTGCAGCAGGAATTGCATTGCGATGAGCGTGTTTCGCTTGGAATGAGGCACAGTACCTTTCCAGCAAGTTGTTGAAGGCCGGCTTGCTCATGCGGAAGGCCTGTCTGAATTGGAAAGCCTCCCAGTGGGGCTGTGTTCGCCCAATGCGTGCCCAGTCACCCAACACTTGTTTTTCCCAGAATCCATAGGACGGGCTCCCCTTTGGGCTGGGAGAAGTGTTGACATGGCCCAATCAAAGAAGTCTGTCCTCTGTTTAGGCATTAGCTGTGGCATCATGGCCAGCCAAGCAACAAGAATCACGGCATACGACATTTGGAGAGCTAAAATTTGAAGAAAAAAATATGATAAATATTTTGTTCAATTTGCGTGTGACCGCTGGGAAATATTTTTGGTCCCTGAGCGAAAATATTTTTGTCATCCGAAAATATTTTACGTGTGACCGCTAATTTTTTTACTAAAAGTGAAAATTTGAAGGAAAATTTTGAAGAAAAAAAAAAGGAAAATTTTTACGTGTAACCGCGGCCTTAATGTTCCAAAGTCCAAAGTTTACAAAGGATACTTGTCAATAAAATTAAACAGATAATCAAGCAGACTCGCCATAAAAGACCACACGCACCAGAGTCCAGATTTGTGGTGGGCTCATCCAGTGCCAAGATGCCACAGTTTAGGCAGAAGGTCTCTGCCAATGCCAGGCGGATGACCAAGCAGGCAAGCACCTGGAAAGACATGTGTGTGCTTTGTGTGTATTTGTGTATTTGTGTTTAGGTTGATTATGAATACGAAGACGTGCATGCTCATAATAATATATTCAAACACACGACTGGAAGCATCCTTTCATTCTGGAACATGTGGAACGTTCAATATTTTATGAGTGAAAGACTCGAGTTCCATCAATAAAGCATGAACACATCTTTGTGACTGAAAGAATCCATTGAGCAGCTAATAAGCAGCAAGGAACCTTTTGGCCTGCCGAGCAGCGTCCACGCATTTCCAGCTCTGTCCCACCAACAACCATGATGACCCTGCATGTTGTTGAAGTGGCGCAGCGGTTGCATATAAGTATCTATTTTCTGAAGTATACGCAAGTTATTAAAGCCCGCGGGACAAACTCTATAGCGAACGTTCATTGACCACAAGGATGTAGAGGAGCACAAGGATGTAAAGGAGCCTGTATGCACCTTTTGAGTGTGTCTAGTGGGGTGTGTCTAGCAGGGTGTGTGTGTCTAGCATGGGGTGTTTGTGCGCGTGTGTCAAGTTCACTGCCACCACAAGATTAGAAACCAAGCCCACAGGGCGGCAATGTGAGTAAACATATTTGCGTACAGAGCAAACTGATCAGCTTTGTTTAAAAGGGCATATCACGAGGTGCAACAAATCAATGCGTGATTTGTAGTTTCCGATAAGAACCCATTTGGTATAAAAATCTCCTATAAACTGGAGTAGAAACCACGAGGAAAACAGCCAGAAGCGTGCTTACCTGTAGTTGTAAGAGCGAGCCCCGTCTGCGTCAGCCACGATTTTGATGTAGTCAATGTCCTGGCCCCTGTACGTTTTCTGCCACAGCTCTCGTACAATCTTATTGATGTCAGCCATTTTGGTGGTGTGGAAGGATAGCAGCGCTTTTTCGAGTGCCTGTAGAGTTTGATAGATCACAACACAAAGATAATTCCTTTTAGACAGGTACCATCAGGGTACAGGCAGGGCATCGGCAACACAACAAGCAGGCCAATGCAGCTACTGGCTCGCAGCATTGCACAACAACTTGTGAGGTCTACTAATTGGGGTCTACTTTGCCCCCTCATGACCAAGGCAATAATACTGAAGTTTGTATGTGTGTCAGTAGAAGAGTACAAATCACACCATGCACATGTACACACGCACACATACACACCAACGACACCCGCATAAGCACATGCACGTTGCCGCTTTCAAGTTGTGACTTGTGACACATTCATAAACCTTATGCAGCAGTGATCTCGGCAGCCTGGAAGGCTGGCCCAATCTGACGACCAGAGCTTTCATCATGTTGAAGTCCACAGACAACTTACAGCATAAGTCCTGCTTGTACATAAAGCCCAGTACCCACAGTGCCTGGAAACCAAACGTTTTCTCACTCTTCCTGAACAGTACTAGAGTGAGCTTGCGCGATGCAATCCAACCATAGCATTAACCCCTTTTGCTTGTACATATGCCCAATACGACAGGAATTTGAAAACTGCTTCCTGGAATATAGTGTCAAAGTGGGCCAAAGCGCAATTCCGTCGTTGCTTTCCCAAACCTCAGGTGAATGATAGGTACCTTTGCCGTGACCAATACATATAAAGAAGGCAGCAGTGGCACGTAAACAAAGGCGCTTGGAAATATATTAATACCTTGTAGTACTTGTCCAGGTCGGTGTTGGCCATCTCGGTATACATCAGCTCTGCCAGCTGCCTGTTGTAGTCCACGTGGATGTTTCTGTACACATCAGCCTGCAGACACAGGAAAGTAGACAATCATAGGAACATGCATGCAACTCCAGCTCCATGCCCTGAACTCCAACTTCTTTCGCAAATTGTAGTTTTCATAGTCTTAAACCTTTTACCCAGTGAGGATTGTATGCAGCACACCAATTCTACCTGTCGTCACAACTACATGGATCTCAATGTATCCTTGACCACCTTCATGTTGAATGAAGCAGCACGCTTTTGCAGCCTATAACACCTCACAAGTTCCTCCCCTTGTGTTTTCCTGCAAAAGCCTCCACCTCTTCCCTATTCCACACCAATCACGCTCTCTACTAAAGCTGTCCCCTCCTCCTTCTACCTTGTAGCCCACATTTTGCCTTCCATAACTGCTGCCTCCTTCTCATTGCCCACACCATTAAAGGAGTACCTAGTTCCCCCCTCACACTCACCTTTGAGCTCTTATAAGGCACGTTCCCTACTCTGCCAATGTTAACACCCCAACCCCCTTAAAACCCACCTTGAGCTCTTTTAAGGCGCGACCCCTATTCTGCTGATGCGTGCCTTTGGCACCCTGCAGCCTGTCTACCTGCCGCTGCAGGCTAGAGCGTGCCTGCTCCAGAGCAGCTTGCTGCTGCATGAGCTCCTGGTTTGAGCCAAGCTGCATGTTGCGTATGTGTGAGTTGTGTGTTTGTACATGTTTCTGTTGATAGTAGTTTCCTGCTGCATGAGCTCCTGGTTTGAGCCAAGCTGCATGTTGTGTATGTGTGAGTTGTGTGTTTGTATATGTTTCTGTTGATAGTAGTTTCCTGCTGCATGAGCTGCTGGTTTGAGCCAAGTTGCGTGTTGTGTATATCTTTAGGCAAATTCTCGCCTTCTGGATGCGTGTTTGATTTAATATGTGTGTTGTGTGTAAGGAAGTACATGTGTGTATGTGCATCTTTAATTGATGCACAAAAATGCTGTATGCAACTGCCAAGGTCCCAGGGCAGCTGCGCAGACACGCTTGGGCAACAGAGCAGCACAAGCCTTTTTTCACCAAAGTCACACATAGCTTTTGCCAGCAGCAGTTTCACCCCTCGGCTACACAAGCAAGTTTGTTAATCCAAGCATAGCATTAAACAGCTTCCACACCTCATCCTGCTGGCGAGCCAGCTCACTGATTTCATAATCCTGGGCGGCAATTTGCTGCTGCAGCCTTTTGGAATCCAGGCAGTCCTGCATTCAGCATTAAAATTGACTGTGTGTGCTGAGAGCACGCTGCATGTTTTCTAGCGCTGCCAATGAAATGCGAGTTGCATTACTTCCAATGTCATGTTGCACGGGCATGCTAGCCAAGGTAAACAATGCAACCACTTCAACCTTCAAAAGTGAAATACAGGCGCATTGGGTGGCAGACTTTAGTCCTGTCAAAACGTCTTCAAAAAAAGACGGACAGGTGATCTTGATCTTGCTCACTGACCTGCAAGAGTCTTTTACGCTGGTCTTTGGCAGCTTGCTGGTCTTGGTGCTCGTAGTACTGCTTCTCAATGTCCTCTAGCTCCTGCGTTTAAGTGGTTGCACACACAAACACAAATATAAGTACAGACTGAATAAGCAAAAACGGTACTTTGATGACAAATCCGTGAACGCTAGCTCTGTATCCTTCCTTCCACCCTGTGAGAAAGAGAAAAGGTATAATTCAGGCACAGTCACAATTCAAGTTTAGACAGGAGGCAAAGAAATTTGGTGATGCTTCCTTACAGCATCCCTAATTACAAAAGCATGCTGCGAAATACAGGGGATGACCTCATAAGTTGGCGAGAAAATATACACACATACATACAAGACAAACCACAGAGCAAGGCTGCCTCTTAGCAGCTTTTGAGCTCATGAACAGACATTATTGTCAGGTGAAACGTATTGCAACAATAGCAATCCTCATACAATGTGCTCAAGGAAAGAGGCAGCTGCCTCTTGATTCCTTGCATTTCTTCCCAAGCCTGTATTCTCTGTTTAAACACCTCTTATTTATATCACCTGGTTCATGGCCGTGACCCTGCGCTGAAAGTTCTGCATACTGGAGGCCATCTTGTCAAGCTCTGACGCTTGACCGCTCAGCTCATAATCAAGTATGGTCCGGATCTGCGGTGAGTGTTTGTGTGCTGTGAAGTAAGTTTGTCCTAAGATAATGTCCTAAAATAAGAAAGGAAACGCCGTGGATACGTACTCAGCATGCTGTTTAAGCAACAGAGGTCTACTATCGAACATTAGCCAGATCACTGACTTCACAGCCTCATACACGCATGCACACACATGTGCATACGCACAAACACGCACACAGGTGCATACGCACACTCAAACACACATGCATGCACACATCTACACACATATATCCACACACACAATCCATACACATACACACGTCCAACCTTGTCAACCAGAGCGTCTGCTAGTCTGCTGGCGGCCCTGAGCTCATGCTCTGCTCCCTCCTCAGCAGCCTGCAGGCACAGTGGAAACAACAACCATTTACACAGGCGCACTTGCGAAGTCACTTAAATAATGTGAAGTGCTAGAATGACGCTACTCCTCTGAGTCTAAGCCAGCTTCTAGCTGGTAAAGGGTTGTATCATGTTGCTTGTCTGCATGTCAATTACCCACAGTATTGTTCATCTATATGTACGCGTGGCTGAGCCAGGTTGCGGTCCTTCACAAGGCTTTCCCTGCCACAAAACGAGCCTTACGTTCTGCCCCGTGCCACTTAGCCTTGGGTTTGTCACCGACAGCAACACCAGAACTCACCTGCATGCGTGGCTGGGCGAGGTTACGATCCTTCACAAGACCTTCCCTGCTGGCCATCAGAGGTCTGAGCTCGAGGCCAAACTTATGCGCCGTGGCTCGCAGTTCCGTATTTGCAGAGTGCAGCTCCGCCACCTGTAGAAAGCAGAGAGCGCATGTTTAAAGCTAAACCATCACAAAAACAATTTAGGCAAACAACATCGGGGTACAAAGCCTGGTTTTGGATACCATGTTTGAGTTGACAGCTGCTTTGCCAAATGAGGCACCTGCCAGGCATCACCTCCTACATTTTAAGAGTGTTTTTTAGCACATGCAACGTGATCAGAGGCCAGGACAAACCAGTGCAATTAAAACAGTGACTCAAAGCACTGTAGCCTTTCACCTGCACAAACAGGTCTAAGGTTGTAATTTATAAATAAAAGCCTGCCAAGCTATTGCCTTGCACTATGGTCAGCATTCGTTAAAATTACGTACCTTTGCCTTCATCTCCGCCTTCTTGTCCCTTGCCAGCGAAGCTTGCATCACTTGGCTCTCAGCTTTGCTCTTCTCTCGAGTCAAGTTCAGCACCTGGGGGAAGCAAGAAGTGCCCGGAATGCTTCAAGATTTGTCGGCTTTCTTGGCGTGTTCCAAATCTAGAAACTACCAGAATGTGAGCCCTCTCAAACTTGTGTGAGCAGCACAGCCTGGCTGTTGGCCTCACTCGCCTCACAAGTCAAGCCCAGCACGAGTTGGCAGGAGCGGGCATGCCTGGTAATTTGGGGGACCATTGCACTGACGGCTCCAAAAATCTACTGCATCGACTGGCACGTTGTGCACGCCCCAACATGAGAATGGCAGGAGAGGGAGAGGGAGAAGGAGAGGGAGAGGGAGAGGG
>Ga0307951_1000768_pt1 | contig 18832 bp, 14 predicted proteins | sample OrgLakmetagen374_FD_201842 | JGI IMG/M metagenome (GOLD analysis project Ga0307951, IMG submission 201842) | Saline water microbial communities from Organic Lake, Antarctica - #374 | ecosystem: Environmental > Aquatic > Non-marine Saline and Alkaline > Saline | place: Antarctica: Organic Lake... | reverse complement strand
AGTCCCCAGGGCCGGGTTCACAGCTGATCCGTTACTGGAGCAACAGCACAATCCGGTTCCGGGACTGGTACACAAGTATTCCGGTCGCGCTTTGCTGATCACAACCCAGGCCTGCGCCGTGCATTGCCGCTACTGTTTTCGCCAACATTTCCCCTATGCCGAGAATCGGCTGAGCTCCGGGCATTGGCAGCCGGCACTGGACTATCTTCGCCAGCATAGCGGCATCCATGAAATCATCCTCAGTGGCGGTGACCCGCTCAGCCTGAGTAACGACGCGCTAACCAGACTGATTGATGCACTTGAGCAGATTCCAAACCTGAAGACCCTCAGACTCCATACTCGCACCCCTGTTGTGCTGCCAGCCCGCATTGACAAGGGCTTGCTTGACCTATTGCAACGCTCTCGATTGAAACCCGTTATGGTGGTGCATGCCAACCACCCCCACGAGCTGAATGACGAATTGCATCTGGCGATGAACCGGCTGCGCAGTGTTGGTGTCATGCTGTTAAATCAAACCGTGTTGTTGCGCGGTATTAATGACCGGGCCGAGACACTCGTCGAGCTCAGTCAGGCATTATTTACTCAGGGTATTTTACCCTACTACCTGCATGTACTTGACCCGGTTGCCGGTGCCGCGCACTTTGATCTACCTGACGTCAAAGCACGGCAGCTGTGGCAACAGATGCAATCGGACTTACCTGGCTACCTGGTGCCACGACTGGTGCGTGAAGTGCCTGGTGACGACCACAAACGCTGGCTAAACGCCCCTGAAACGGAAGATCGGGATAGGATATGAGAACCAAGTCACGGTTTACGCTGGCACAAAAAGGTCGTAAATTGCCTAATTTATGGTAGCAATCGGTTCCCATCGGGCAAATAGGTCGTTAATCTACAAGGCCATGCGGCCTGAAACACTGGACGATTGACCGCGAAGCACTTGATGATCAACAACACCTGACACATATAATGACGTTGATTCCTTGGCAACGCGACTATACTTCGGCAAGACACTGGGTAGAGCACTGAATGGATTACAGGCCGAAACACTATCTCAACATTCCACAGCAGACCCTGACCACACTGTCTTTCTGTGAACCGAATGCCCGCCAGCTAAAGGCCTGGGTTACCGGATTACCGATGGCCAACATTGGGGAAACGTCACGCCAGCTCTATCACGCTGTCATTGAATTCAATCAGTTGCGCCTGGCCGACCCTTCCCGTCTTGAATTGATGGACATGGTGCGCGAACCGATCCATTACGTATGCGCCTCTCTGAACCAGAAATATCTGAATCAGGGTGTTGCACTGGATGATCAACAGCGAAAAGTAGCCAACCTTGCCCAGGCGTTACAAACGCACCTGGCGACCGGCTACAAGATTATCGTCCAGCATATGCTGGCCCAGGGCACCATCAAACAGAAAGCGCTTATGACCAAGGCCGTGCACCGCACTCTCAGTGACTTGATTCCCAGCCTGTTACGCTCCTACCAGCTGTATATCCCGACGCCTACCGGTCTGTGGCGCGAGATTCATCAACTCTACCAAATCGCTTCGGCCTTTAACCTCCACAACACGGCAATAGAGGAAACAACCGGCGGCAAAAAGTCGAGCATTCAGGAGGTCTATCTTAGAGCTGTTTTGCTGGGCACCAGCCAGCCCAACCAGCTGCTACAGCGCGAATTAACCGATGTTTACGCTGCACTGTCAAACTGGACACCCTTGCTCGACATTGATGATGTCGCCGACGAAAAGTCAGTTCTGGTGATTAACCCAGAGACCGACCAGCCACCGCAATACAGCTACCTGATCAAAACAGCGAGTTTCTCCGAGTACCTCGGCATTAATACGCTGCCACTCGTAAGGCCGCTGCATGATGAACTGAAACGCAGCCAAGCGGGCCAGAACACCGAAAATAAGGCACCGGCAAAAATACTTCCAAAAAACTTCAACATGTCCTTGCTGGAGCATCTGGTGCAATCCTGGGGGGGCATGAAGCAACGCGCTTTCTCGCGGACCCACTCAAGTGGCAAGGTTTTCATAACCGTAGGCCTGACCGGAACTCATTTCCACATGTCCAGCGGTGTCGGTTTCTATTCACAACTCTACGGTCAGTCGGCTAATGCTGAGAATCCGTTTATCGGCGCAGTCAGTTCGCGGTTCGCAGCCTTTGAAACCCAGTCGGTCCAATCTCAGAAAGATGTCTGGGAGGATTCATTTGATGCTGGCCAGCGACGCATTCCCAATAGCGAAGAGGACATCATTGAATTCCCCCAGGATATGCAAGAGGACCACCCCAGCTATACCGGCCAGCTGGTCAATGTCAGCCCACGTGGCTATTGCATCCAATGGACCGATAAAGCGGCAAACAACCTTAAAACCGGTGAAGTTGTTGCTGTAAAAGAGGAAAAGCTGCAGCACTGGAACTTGGGCGTAGTGCGCTGGTTGCGCCAAAGCAAGGCAAACGGCACTCAAATGGGCGTTGAGCTGATTGCGCCCAACAGTCAACCCTGCGGTATTCGTCAGTTGCACAAGACGGGTGCTCATGGCGACTACCTGCGCGGTCTGTTTATTCCTGAAATCCGCGCCATCGGCCAGGATGCCTCGGTGCTGACCCCTCGACTGCCGTTTCAGGTTGGTAACAAGGTGACCATCAATATCTCCGGGAATGAGGCTAAATACCAACTCACCAAACGCATTCTCAGTACCGGCATTCTGAATCAGTTCCAGGTTCGCAAGGTTGCACACAAGTCCAGCGAACCGGAGCGGAAAAATGCTATTGGCAGTGACGACAGCTTCGAAAGCCTCTGGCGACAGCTATAGTGATCCGGTGACCTGCCGTTGAAATGGCCGCCAGCGAGTAACGATGATTGAAAGTGGTATCCATTTTGAAAATTTGCAAAAAACACCGCTCATCGACTGTTATGGTCGACCGTTCGTCACTATACTCTGACCCCTTAGTCACAAAAGCCATCCGCATAGTTGATTTATGTCAGAAAGCAAGGCAGGCGCCCTCCGACTCCTGGTCATACATGACACCCAAAATGAGGCTGAACCTCTACTCAGCCTGTTGCGGAACTCTGGACAGGCAGTACGCTCTCACTTTATTGCCAGCCTGAATGAGCTGGAAAAAGTATTATCGAATCAACACTGGGACATGCTGTTGGTCAAGCTCGACACCCAGACTGTCGACTCATCTGCGGCAGTCAGCACCATACAGCGTGTTGGAAAAGACATTCCCATCCTTGCTCTGATCGATAACTACGATGCTGAAAGAATTAGCGAGGCTCTGCAACATGGCCTGACAGACGTATTAGTCGAAGGCGCAGAGCAACAACTGATCAACGCGGTCAAACGTGAACGTGCATCGCTAAAAGCCCGGCGAGAACTGCGTGAGACGCGAGCCAGCCTGCAGGAAACAGAAAAACGTTGCCAACTGCTGCTGGACAGCTCGGTCGATGCCATCGCCTATGTTCATGAAGGCATGCACATTTACGCCAATGAGGCATATCAGAATCTCTTCGGTTACGACGATCTGGAAGAATTGCAAAGTACACCAATCATCGATCTGATCGACCGTAGAGATCTTGATAAACTTAAAAGTTCGTTAAAAACCTATCGCGACGGCAAAAACGGGGAATTGAATTGCATTGCCCGGCACGTCAATGGTGACAGTTTCAACATCCGCATGACACTGTCCGGCGCCAGCTATGAAGGCGAACCCTGTACTCAGCTGGTTATCCGTCGCAATGAGGCCGACAATGAAGAACTACAGGCTAAAATCAAGGAAATCAGCATTCAGGATCTGGTCACCGGCCTGTATAACCGCCAACATTTTTCCGATTCCCTGAAAACAGCTTATCAGCAGGTATTGAAAACCAATACCAGCCAGATCGTGTTGCACATTGGCATCGTCAATTTCAATGAGCTGAAAACCAGAGCCAGCATGGCAGGAACCGATGTGATTCTGAAGGAGTTAGCTGAAGTTTATGCCAAGAACCAGCCTGACGACGCTCTGCTGGCGCGCTACGGCGAGGACAGTTTCGCTGTGCTTCTGCCAAAAGGCGACATCAACACCATTCAGACTAATGCACTGAAGGTTCAACAGGATATCTCGGACCACTTATTCGAGGTTGACGGACACACATTGCCAGTAGAGGTGGCTTTCGGTATAGCCCACATTGATGAACGTTGCCAGAGCGGTCAGGAAGCACTAAGCCATGCCCACGAGGCTTATACCCGGGCAATTCAGGAAAATTCCGGTGTTCAATACTATGACAAATCCGACATAGCCAACTTGTCGGACGACAACATGTCCGCGAAAGTTCAGCAAGCTCTGGAAAACGATGGTTTTCGCATTCTGTTTCAGCCAATCATCAGCCTGCGTGGCGACAACCGGGAACACTACGACGTCCTGTTGCGCCTGGTTGACAAAGACGGCACCGACGTCGAGCCTGAAGCTTTCCTGCCAATGGTTGAGGCTCGCGATCAGGGAGCCAAGCTTGATCGCTGGGTGGTTCTCAACACCATCAAGACACTCGCAGAGCACCGCAGGCGCGGTCACAATACGCAGGTATTTATCCATCTGACCGCCAGCTCCATTCAGGATCCAACTTTCTTGCCCTGGGTAAATAGCGCCCTGAAAGCCTCAAAATTGCCTGGTGACGCATTGACGTTCCAGATCACCGAAGAGCAGGCTCAAAGCTATCTGAAGGTAGCCAAGGCATTCAGCAAGGGCCTGGAGTTGCTGAAGTGCAAGCTGGCACTGACCCACTTCGGACTGATAGAGAGCGGGTTGTCGGTAACGCGACATCTGGACATCGACTATATCCGGGTCGATGGCAGCTTCATCGAAGCACTGACTAAGAACGATAAAGCCATGGCACCACTTGAAGCCCTGGTCAACGAAGTGCACAAGCAGAACATTAACTCCATCGTGCCACACATCGAAAGCGCGGAAGTTCTGGCGTCATTATGGGAACTGGGTGTGAATTACATTCAAGGCTACTATGTCCAGGCGCCGCTGACCGAAATGGACTATGAGTTTGATGCCAGCGATGAAGAAGAGGTGGTGTAAACACCGCACGGCAATCCCAAGCACAACCGCTCAATGAATATCCTGATCTCTGAAACCCAGCAGATACAGTACGGCATCCAGACCCAGTGTTGATATTGCATGGCGTGCGCTTTCCCGAACAATGGGTTTGGCCCGAAACGCAATGCCAAGACCCGCCTGACTTAACATCGGCAAGTCATTGGCGCCATCGCCTACGGCGATGGTCTGCTCCAGCTGAATACCTTCTCGCTCAGCCAGATCACGCAGCAGCTCGGCCTTTCGTGCCCCATCAACGATAGCACCGCTGACCTCTCCGGTTACCCGACCGTCGACAATCTCAAGCTCATTGGCATAGACATAGTCAATGCCCAGCTTCTGTTGAAGGTAGCGCCCGAAATAGGTAAAACCCCCGGATAGAATGGCTGTTTTGAAGCCATAGGCCCGTAGCGTTCGAATCAGTCGCTCAGCCCCTTCAGTCACCGGAAGATTGGCAGCAATATCGGTCAGTACTGACTCATCCAGCCCTTTGAGCAAGGCCATTCGCTGGCGAAAACTTTGCTGAAAATCGAGATTTCCTGCCATCGCCCTCTCAGTAATCGCGGCAACCTGATCCCCTACACCCGCTGCACGGGCCAGTTCGTCAATCACTTCGGTTTCTATCAGGGTCGAGTCCATGTCAAAGCAGACCAGCCGGCGATTGCGCCGATAGACCGAGTCCTGCTGAAAAGCAACGTCTATATCAAGCTGACTGCTGATGTCCAGAAACGCCCGTCGCAGCTCATCCGGGCTGCTGGGTTGACCGCGCAAAGTCAGTTCAATACACGCCTTCCCGGTATCGGCAGGAGCACCAAGCGGTATTCGCCCGGTCAAACGGGTAATATCCTGAATATTCAGGTTTTGTTCACTGACCACGGTCGACACCCGGACCAGTTGCTGCGCAGTAATACGGCGCGCCAGTAAAGTGAGCACATAACGGTCTTTCCCCTGCTGACCCACCCAGTCGGTATAAGCGGCTTCATCAACGAGGGTGAGGCGAGCATGAATGCCCAGCTCATGGGCCTTGAACAGAATTTCCTTAAGCACACCCGAGGTGTCAGCCCCTTCAGGTAATTGCAACAACATGCCCAGTGATACCTGGTCATGAATAACCGACTGACCCATATCCAGCAATATCACACCGAACTCGGCCAACGTTGTAGTGAGCTCAGCGGTCAGACCCATGCGGTCATGACCACTCACCTTAAGCATTAAAATAGAACTCACCTGGCACTGCTCCGGTGGTTGGATTAATCGCTTTTTAGCGTTGCCAGTTCAGCCAGCGCTTTGTCAGTGGCCGTTTGCAGTTCGACAATCAGGTCTTCCGTTTCATGGGTTGACATGGCGCGAACCCGGTCAGGTCCCATCATGAAAAGGCCCTTTTTGATCTGCTTCAACTGGATGTTTAACTGTTCTACCGCATTACTCATAATGTTTCCTCACTGAAATAGAATGGGTGCCTGGTTATCGCCGTTCAACGGTTCTTTAAAACCCGAAATACCGCTACCATAGCCGCTCCGATCGCTGCCGGTAACCATGGCTGAAGCTATCGGGTATCAGCTCGCCTCGCTCTGTTCTTCGGCTGGCTCCGTGGAATCCGGACGCCGTATTGTATCGACTGAGGCGCCGCTGAACAATTAACACCGCACCGGAACCACTTTATTCACCAGGGCAACCGACATTCTGTATGACCGCTGATAGCAGACCACCCCACACCGGACCCGGTGCGGCGACCAAGCTCGCAACCAGGCAACATTCGCGTCGCTGGCTGCGCTGGCTGTGGCACCCGTTGACCGGTTTTATGGCGACCTCCCTGTTGATGATCAATGTGATGGTGTGGGTTTTCTGGTATCAGCCTGCCAGCGAAGCGCTCGACCTGGCGGGAACCAGGCTTGGGCAGAGTCTGGCAAGAACGCTGGCTTTTGATATCGCAGCCCCACTGCAACGCGGTGATCGTCTCGCCATTAGCCTGTTGTTGAACCGCACTGCCGAAGAACCCCTGGTGCTCAACACCAACCTCAATTCAACCAGCCAGAATATAACCCTGACATCCCGCCCAGCCGGTCGCAATCCCGACGTGATAGAGCGCTTCAGTCACCCGGTGTACTTTGAGTCAGACCTGCTCGGCCAGGTGGAAGTTCAACTGAACGATCAGCCTCAGCAGTACTGGCAGCAGCAGGCCAATCGGTCGTGGTTCCTGTTCAACCTGCTGGCCATTGCGCTGGCAGCCGGACTGACTATCTGGCGCAGCCTGATGCAGGAACAGGCAACCCGCAGGCTTGCAGCCCAACTGAGCGAGCAGATACCGGAATGGAGCGATGCCTTTCGTGGTCCGCCCGAGCACCAGATTCGCATGCTGGTCAACCGGCTCAGCAACGCCCTGGACCGACACGCACAGGTGCTGAGAACGCTGGCCACATCAACCAGCTCTGCTGAAGCCGAGCGTTTGCTGGAACAAACCCATTTGGTGGGCGAAAAAGGGGCCTATTGCGACGTTGCCTTGTTGAATGTGCAGTGCCAAAACTGGGATGAGCTAACCCGTCACTATGACGCCCATCAACTTCAGGGCCTTTGGGCGCGCTATGAACATCTGATCACTCAGGTCGGCGAACTGTATGGCGGGGTCTTGCTGCCAGAGGGCTTTACTCTGGTGTTTGGTCTGGGCGACGATGATCATTACGCCATGAAAGCAGTCTGCGCCGCCCGGGTATTGCAGATGGCAGCCGAACAGCTGTCCCTGGCATCCCGTCGCCGCCAACCCAGTTTCGGGTATTCACTGAGTGCCGGGCCTGCCTTCGTGTCACGCACCACCAAACATGGCATTCCCCTTCCTCTGGTCGCCGGTGATGCATCGCAATGGCTGCAGCAGGTCAGTGCCCTGCAACCCAGAGACACCCTCTACCTGGCCGAACCCATGCTGCAGGATGCTGAACTGAACCGCAGTGTTGAGGTGTCACTGGTGCGTGACATTACGTTATCGGATGGTTCGCGACTGGAAGTCTGGGAACTGGACGCCATTATCGGCAATCAGGATCAGTTGCTGCGCTCTCAGGCACGAACCCTGCTGGAGGCGCAATGAGACCAATGCCAGCCGCCTGGCTCTGGGCTGGCCTGGCATTGGTGTTCGCAGTCACTCTGCTCGCCAGTCTGTTGACGGGTCCCACGTCCCTGTCTTTTCAGACTGTGCTCAAGCATCTGTTCACCGGACCCGGCGACGACTTGCAAGGATTGATCCTCTGGCAAATCCGCATTCCTCGTGCGCTACTGGCTCTCTGCGTCGGCGCGCTGCTGGCACTGTGTGGCGCACTGATTCAGGGTCTGTTCCGCAACCCCCTGGCCGAGCCCGGACTGATGGGTGTGTCCAGCGGCGCTACCCTGATGGTGGTCATCGTCCTGGTTCTGGCCAGCAACCTGCCCGGCACACTGCCTGGTTTTCTGCGTCCCTTTCTGCTACCTGTCGTCGCGTTTGGCGGTGGGCTGGCCTCAACCCGGCTGGTTATGTTGCTGGGTCACAGCAGTCACTATTCGCCGCTGCGCCTGATTCTGGCCGGAGTGGCCTTTAATATGGTCGCCGCTGCTGGCATTGGCCTTTGCGCCTACCTGGCCACCAACGAACAATTGCGAACCCTGACGTTCTGGAGTCTAGGCAGTTTCTCTGCCGCTGGTTGGTCTGGCGTTGGCATCACAGCGGCAGTGCTGGCCATCATCGCACCACTGGCTTACCGGCTGTGGCGCCCGCTCAACGCTCTGCTGCTGGGTGAATCTGAATGCCGCCACCTGGGGTTTGATGTCCCTGTACTCAAGCGACGCATCGTGTATCTGAGTGCTGCAGGGGTTGGTGCAGCGGTGGCGTTCACCGGCATCATCGGCTTTGTTGGCCTGGTTGTGCCGCATATTGTGCGTATGTTGGTCGGTGCCGATCATCGCCGACTGCTTCCGCTTAGCCTGGCATTGGGCGCCCTACTGACACTCTGGGCCGACTGGCTGGCGCGCTCGGTATTGAGCCCGGCAGAATTACCGGTGGGTATTATTACTTCGCTGCTGGGTAGTCCATTTTTCATTTATCTGATCCATCGCCAGCAAGGCCGACTGACATGACGCTGCGGGCCGACCATTTGAACCTGAGTCTGGTAGCTGGCCGTCCGGTGCTGACGGGGGTTTCGATGACCCTGAAGCCAGGACTTGTCATGGCACTGGTGGGACAAAACGGTGCGGGTAAAAGCACACTGCTCAAGGCGCTCAGTGGCGAACTGGCCCCGCAACAGGGAACCGTTTTCCTGCATGACCGACCCGTCAGCCATTGGGCTGGCCAGGATCGGGCGCGGCTGCTGTCGGTACTGCCGCAACAGCACGCCCTGAATTTTGAATTCAGTGTGCAGGAAGTCGTCTCGCTTGGGCGCTACCCGCATCGTACCGGATACCGCCGGGATAATCGCATCGTGCAGGAGGCGCTTGCACTGTGCGATCTGGTCCACCTTGGCCAGCGCACTATCAATGAGATCAGCGGTGGTGAGCGACAAAGAGTGCATCTGGCTCGCGTATTAGCCCAAATCTGGGAGGCTCAACCAGAGGGCCCTCGTTTTCTGCTGCTGGATGAGCCTGCGACCGGGCTTGACCTAAACCATCAGCAAGCCCTGTTTCAGGCAGTACAACGTTTCGCCAGCCGCGGGGTGGGTGTCCTAATGGTGGTGCACGATCTCAATCTTGCGGCGCGCTATGCCGACGAAGTGCTTCTGCTGCATCAGGGTTTGGTGGTCGCGCAAGGGACTCCGGACAGCGTTTTCCAGGCTGGCACAGTGCAACGCTATTTCCAGCTGGCAGTAACCGTTCAACGCCACCCGCGCCATGACTGCCCGCTTATTATCCCCGATTAATCCCTGTTACCTGCCTACAAAGGAGGTTCAATGATCGAACTTTGCTCTGTTCAAGAATTGTACGAAGGCCAATCCCTCGGCTTTGACTTACCCGACCAGCCCGTCTTTGCCGTGCGCAAGGACGGTGAGATTTTTGTTTATCACAATGAATGCCCGCACCTGGGGGTTGAACTCGAGTTTCAGGAAAACGATTTTCTGGATATGGACGGCGCGCTGATTCAATGCTCGACCCATGGTGCCCTGTTCGAGATTGAGACCGGTCACTGCCTGTCAGGACCCTGCCAGGGTGACCACCTGAAGCCCGCCCAATTTACCGTCAAAGATGATGTGCTGTACCTGCTGACCTGAATTCGCGACGAAGCCATTCCTAACCGGGCTATCCCTGCTCTTCAGGTTATCAGCGATGCCCAGGCAAGTAGGGATGGCGGGCCAGAAAATCACCCATGCGCTGAATCGCCTCTTTCAGCCGGGGAATGTCAGCGGTATAAGCGATGCGCACGGCGCTGTGCTCAGTAGCCCCACCAAAATCCAGCCCTGGAGCTATTGCAACGCCGGTTTCCTCCAGCAATTGCTGGCACCAGTGCATGGCATCGTCACAGACCGATGAAACATCCACATAGAGATAGAAAGCACCATCCGGCCGAGCCAGCAATGGCAAGCCCAGAGACTCAATGGCTGGCGCGAGCATGTCCCGACGTGCTTTGAGCTGCGCTGAACGGGCAAAGCATTCGGCTTCCACATCGGGGCTAAAGGCTGTTAGCGCGGCTTGCTGGGCCATCGCGGGCGCCGATAGAAATAAGTTTTGGGCCAACCGTTCAGCTGCATCAACGCCACCGTCAGGCACCACCAGCCAGCCAAGTCGCCAGCCAGTCATGCCATAGAATTTGGAGAAGCTCTGCGTAACCCAAGCCTGATCATTAACCTCAAGCGCTGTTGGCGGCAGCGTCTCGGTAAACGTCAGCCCATGATAGATTTCGTCTGCAAAAAGCGACAGGTCATGGTTTCGGGCAAAGTCGGATGCCGCGCTCCAGTCCTCATGGGACATAACCTGTCCGGTTGGGTTGCAGGGTGACGCCAACAACAGGCCTGTGCTGTGTTCGTCGACTGCAGCTTCGAGTGCATCTATGTCCAGACGCAAACCATCAGCAGACAGCGGCACAGATACGCCGCGGCCATTAACCACTCGCAGAAAATGACGGTTGCACGGGTACCCCGGTTCCGGCAACAGAACGGTTTTACCCGGATCAATGGTGGCGGCAAAAGCCAGCAACAGGGCACTGGACCCACCCGGCGTTACCACAATGCGCTGCGGGTCAAGCCTTATGCCATGCCAGCGCTGGTACCGGTCGGCAATGGCCCTGCGCAAAGCGGGTATACCAGTCGCTGCCGTATAGCCGGTGTGGCCATCGGCCAGCGCCTGCTGTCCGGCACGAACAATGGCATCGGGTGTGCCAAAATCCGGCTCGCCGACAAAAAGGCTGATCACTGTCCGGCCCTCTGCTTCCATGGCACGGGCTCTGGCAAGGACACCCATAACGTGAAACGGCGCAATGTGTCGGGTACGATCGGCAAGCCTGATAGCGGACATAACATCTTCCTGAAACGAATGAGAACCGCAGGCATAATGCAGAAACATTGGGTGCCAGCGCAACTGCAAAGCAGCTTACCCCCGAGCACCCCCGATTTAACGGAGACGCCCATACTGATGGAATCAACACCACCCCGATACCGCGGACGTTTCGCTCCCTCGCCAACCGGCCCCTTGCATCTGGGTTCCTTGCTGGCCGCTGTGGTGAGCTATCTGGAAGCACAACGTCATAACGGTGAATGGTGGGTTCGTATTGAAGACCTGGACCCGCCGCGTGAAATGCCCGGCGCCAGTGACGCCATACTGCGCAGTCTGGAGGCCCATGGCCTGCAATGGCAAGGCGACATCATCTATCAGAGTCAGCGCAATGCAATGTATCAGCAGGCGATAGAACAACTTGCTGAACAGGATCAATTATTCTGGTGCCGGTGCAGTCGCAAACAACTGAGCGGCCAGCCGGTGTATCCCGGCACCTGCAGGGACCAGCGGCTGCCGCGACAGGATGCCGCCATCCGGTTTCAGGTTACTGATTGCGATGACTGCTTTACTGATCTGTTCCAGGGCTTACAAAGCACTCAACTGGCTACTGACTACGGCGATGTGGTTATTCGCCGGCGCGACGGATTATTCGCCTATCAGCTCGCCGTGGTGGTGGATGACATTGAACAGGGAATGACTGATATTGTTCGTGGTATTGATCTGCTCAGCGCTACGTTCTGGCAACGGGCCCTGTACCGTGCTCTTGACAAATCATGCCCTGCCTATGCCCATCTTCCGGTTCTGACGAGAGCTGGACAAAAGCTCAGTAAACAAAATCAGGCACCGACGCTAGACAACGACGCAGCGGTCGACAATTTAATGCAACTCTGGCCCTGGCTGGGCCTGAACATCGATCTCGACACTCCCGAAAAAATGCTCGCGCAAGCCGCGTCATGGTGGACACCTGAAAACCTTCAGGGCATTCACGAGTTTACAGAGTAGTTATTTTAACCGGGTAATTCCTGACAAACGGACAGATATGCGCCGGTTAAGTGGCGCGAATTCAAAAGCAGGTTTAGGCTGAGTAGACCTTAAGCCCGAGTTGCGTGGATTCATGACCCTAAAAGACTCTCTGGTCCGACGATTATTTATATTCATAACCCTGGGCGTTGCTATTGCCATTCTGGTTACCATCCTGATGCAATACAGTTCTCTTAATCGCACCATGCAGGGAATTCGTGATCAAAACGTCGATGCCTCACTGAGTAACATGCTGCCCATCATCGAAGAATCAATGTGGGCTTTCGATACCAGCAGCGTGTCCAGAGCTGCTGGGGCTCTGTTGCGTGATCCCTATATTTCCGGTGTTGCCGTGCGCAGTGTAGAGGGAGAGCTTAATCTATACCTTGGAGATTTAACCGGCAGTTTTACCCGGCGGCTGATTAAAACCTCCCTGCGCACCGAGATCGAGGATGGTGGTGCCCTGCTGATCACCACACCTGTCATGCACACTTTTAACGGTGAAAATACCGTGATTGGCTGGATACACCTGCGCAGTGACAATGAGCTGATCACAAGTCAGGTCAACCTGGTCCTCGGTGGTGTCATCATTTCTGCTGTATTGACCATCATCCTTTTGCTGATGGGTCTCTATGCGCTGGTTAACCGGAACGTTGCAGTCCCCATCAAAGCCTTTACCGACTTTGTTGAACGCAGTTCCGAAGGCAATGTATCGACCTGGGTCGTGCAACGAGAAACCAGCCTTGAGGAACGCTCCGATGAGATCGGTCAGCTGTACCAGTCATTCAATGACCAGCGTGACCGCCTGATCAAACATGAACAGGAATTGCTGGACTATCGCCATGAGCTCGAAGCCACCGTCAGCGAACGCACTCAGGCCCTACGCAAAAGCAATACTGAGCTGAGCGACTCACTGGAAAAACTCAAGATTGCACAGGACGAATTGCTGCAAAGTGAAAAGCTGGCCTCATTGGGTAACCTGGTTAGCGGTGTTGCTCATGAGGTCAATACACCCCTGGGTATTTCCATAACAGCAGCGAGTCACCTATCCTCTGAAGCACGTCAGGTTCAGCAACAGTTGGAACAGGAGACCCTGACCAAATCTGAACTGGTGCGCTTCTTTGATGAATGCCTAGAAACCTGCGACCTGTTATCCGGGAACCTGGCTCGCGCCGCGCAGCTGATTCGATCATTCAAACAGGTAGCGGTGGATCAGACCAGTGACGAACAACGGAACATCAACCTGCATACCTATGTTGAAGAAATACTCACCAGCCTGAAACCCCAGTACAAGCACACACCCATTGACGTCATCAATGACATCGATCAGGACATCGTATTGCAAGTCACCCCCGGCGCACTGGCACAAATCATCACCAATCTGGTCATTAATTCGCTGCTGCATGGATTCGATGACAGCACCAAGCCGGGTCAGATTAAAGTGTCCAGTCGTAGTGATAGAAATACACTGTCTTTGAACTATGAAGATAATGGTGACGGCATGAGCGCCGATGCCCAAAAACGCATGTTTGATCCATTTTTCACGACCCGACGTTCCAGCGGTGGCAGTGGCCTGGGTATGAACATTGTTTTTAATCTGGTTACTGGCAAACTGAATGGAAAAATCCGGCTCGACAGTCCGGTCCATCAAGGGTGTAGACTGATCATTACCATCCCCTATACTGTGACAAACGACGTCATTCAGGATACGGCACTATGAGTGAGAAACTGACCTTTGCATCGGAGCGCGACAGTCCGGAACCGGTCAATCTTAGACCCTGGAAGGTACTGATCGTAGATGATGATGAAGAAGTGCACGCCATTACCATGCTGGCGCTGCGCAACTTTCGGTTTGACGGCCGACCGCTGTCATTCCTGAACAGCTACAGTGCAACTGAAGGCGAAATAGTCATAAGGGAAAACCCGGATACAGCAATTTGCTTACTGGACGTGGTAATGGAAACCGACCGGGCCGGTCTTGATCTGGCCGACATCATACTGACCCGATTGGGCAATACCTTAACCCGTATTGTGCTGCGTACCGGTGAACCCGGGCAGGCACCGGAAGAAACCATCATTGCTGATTACGATATCAACGACTACAAGGAAAAAACCGAGCTGACGCGCAGCAAGCTGCACACGCTGATGTATTCCTGTCTGCGCAGCTACCGGGGCATCATCGCTATTAAAAAACAGCTCCCTGACTGATTTTAGTCAGTCACTGCTTAACCTAAGACGCCGGTGCGGGTAGGATAATGCCCGCATTCACTGGCGAGCGACCCATGTCACTGTCGTTGTTACTGAAACTAATGATTTTGCCATTCTATATGCTATTGCCTTTTTCATTGGGCTGGTCGGACAGCGCAGCGCAATGGTATGTGCCGTTCCTGGTCTGGCTGCTATTGATACTGGTTAATGCTCTGGCTGAATACTTGCGGAGTCGAAACTGATGGGATTCAGTTGGCAACTTCTGATCAGCGCCAGTCTTGGCTACCTGCTGCTGCTGTTTCTGACCGCTTACTGCGCCGAGCGTGGCTGGATTGCGCAAAAACTGGTCCGACACCCGCTGGTTTATGTCCTGGCGCTGGGCGTCTATTGCAGTGCCTTTGCGTTCTACGGCACGGTTGGGCTTGCCTACCACCTTGGCTATGGCTATCTGGCCTTTTATCTGGGCCTGGCGATCGCCCTGGTATTCTCGGCGGTTATCCTGCGCCCCATTCATGACCTGGCCCACAGCTATCAGCTGGCGTCACTGGCCGATCTGTTTACCTTCCGCTATCGCAGTCGCTGGGTCGGTCTGCTCACTACCCTTGGGGTCCTGCTGGCCATGTTACCGATGCTGGCGCTGCAAATTCAGGCGATTACCGACACCATCACCCTATTGGATCCAGATACCATGGCATGGCCACTGGCCCTGCTGATTTGCCTGATTCTGTTCGCCTTCTCTATTCTGTTCGGCGCGCGGCACATTGCACCTACTGAAAAGCATCCCGGCCTGTTGTTCGCATTGGCGTTCGCATCCCTGTTCAAGCTGCTCGCATTGCTCATTATCGGAGCCGTTGCTGCACTGGAAGTATTCGGCAGTTGGCAAGGCCTCAGCCAATGGCCCGAGATAGCCGTCCAGCGCGATAGTCAGTTGCCTCCTTTGCAGCCGGTTCAATGGTTTTCGTTGTTGTTGATGTTTCTGTCAGCTCCGCTGGTATTACCACACCTGTTTCAGCTGTTGTTCCGGGAATCATCGAGTCTGTCACGCCTGCGCATGGCCAGTTGGGCACTGCCGGTTTACCTGCTGCTGATGGCGTTGCCGGTGATGCCCATTTTATGGGCAGGTCAGGCACTGCAGTCGACCGAAAAACCCGAATACTTTGCTGTGTCACTCGGTCTTCTGCTCGACAAACCCTGGGTGACATGGCTGGCTTTCCTTGGGGGTCTGTCAGCGGCCGCGGGCATTACTGTGCTGGCATCAATATCAATGGCCAGCATGGCCATGAAGCATCTGGTGCTACCGTTTTACAAACCAAGCTTCAGAGCGGACATATACCGCTGGTTATTATGGGTTCGTCGTTTGCTGATCGGTGTGGTTATCGGTCTGTCTTATGGCCTCTATCTGCTGCTCAACCAGGCTCAGAGCCTGACGTCGCTGGGCATCACCGCCTTTACCGGCTTACTGCAATTGCTGCCGGGCATACTTGGCCTGTTGTTTTGGGCCGGTGCCAATCGCAAGGGTTTTGTCAGCGGTTTATCCCTGGGCTTACTGATTTGGGCATCGAGCCTGGCAATCCCTATGTTGGCTGAGAGTTTATCGTTGCGTACGCCACTGCGAATGGGGTTCGCCCTGGAAGCCGATCACTGGTCACTCACTGCCCTGATGTCGCTGGGGATCAATACCCTGACCTTTATTCTTGTATCGCTTTTTACCCGCACCAGTCAGGATGAGCAGGAAGCAGCGCAAACCTGTGTGATCACCTCGGTTGACCGTCGCCACCGGCTACCGTTAAAAGCCCTGAATGCCCGTGAGTTTATTGAACGACTGAGCCGCCCTCTGGGTAGAATTATGGCTGAAAGTGAGGTCAAGCGTGCCTTGAAAACCCTGGGATTCCCGGTTGGCGAATACCGCCCCTATGCACTGCGCCGACTGCGCGACACCATCGAAGCCAACCTGTCGGGACTGATGGGACCCAGTGTTGCCCAGGCGCTGGTGGCACGCTACCTGCCCTACGAGCAGGGTGAGCAGACAGACCGGGACGACATTCATTTTTTTGAACAACGCCTGGACGGCTACCACCATCAGTTGACGGGCATGGCCGCTGAACTTGACCGGCTTCGTCGCCACCATCGTGAAACCCTTTATAACTTGCCCATTGGGGTTTGTTCCCTGGCCAGTGACGGTGAGATTCTACTCTGGAATCGGGTCATGGCGGATATGACTGGCATCGTTGAAGCAGAGGCCATAGGTGCCCGGTTAGACTCCTTGCCAGCCAACTGGTTTGATCTGCTCGACAGCTTCCTCAAGGGCCATGCCAACAGACTGACTGTTGAGCAGCCCAATGCCGATGGTCGCGGCAAACGCTGGTTCAGCCTGCATCGCAGCGCCCAGATTCAGCGCAAAAATGAACCACTTGAAGGCACCGTCATATTGCTCGAAGACGAGACCGAGCACAAACTTCTGGAAAGCGAACTGGTGCATTCTGAACGCCTGGCCTCAATCGGTCGTCTGGCTGCCGGGGTTGCTCATGAGATCGGGAATCCAATTACCGGCATCGATTGCCTGGCTCAGGATCTCAAGTACGTCACTGATCCGGCTGAACAACAGCTCATTGCCAGTCAAATCCGCGAACAGGCCAACCGTGTTACCAAAATTGTACGGTCGCTGGTCAATTTCGCTCATGCGGGTCAGGATGATGGAAAAACCGACCACCAGCCCTATCCTCTGCGCCAGGTGGTTCAGGATGCCATTGACCTATTGTCACTGTCTCGTGACGCCCAGCGGGTTATATTCATTAACGAGGTGGCAGACGATCTTACCGTCCTGTGCGAAGCCCAACGACTGAGCCAGGTGTTCATCAACCTGCTGGGCAATGCCCGCGACGCCAGCCCGGACGGAGAGGTGGTCCGGGTCGTCGCTGAAGCTGAACAAGAGAGTGCTTTGGTCGACGTGATTGACCGTGGCACCGGAATTGCGGCTGAGGTTGTCGACCATATTTTCGACCCGTTTTTCACCACAAAAGAGGTCGGCAGAGGCACTGGCCTGGGGCTGTTCCTGGCCTATACCATCGTTGAGGAGCACTACGGCCACATCGGAGTACAAAGCCCCGCCTTTACTGACGAGGATATTGGCACTCGTTTCACTATTCGGTTACCCTTGCATCACTTGTTACCTGAGGTAACACCCTGAACGAGACAAGCCCCGATTGACGGGTAGTAAAGTGTCCTATGGCGTATTCCACAGCCCGGTTTTAAATCTGAGCGGTAATAGAGGTCAGGTATGAGTAACATTCTGGTAGTTGAAGATGAAAGCATTATCCGGTCAGCGTTGAAACGACTGCTGGAACGTCATCACTACCAGGTTACCGAAGCAGAGTCGGTCACTGAAGCCAGCCAGCATGAACTTGCCCATTTCGACCTGATCATCACCGATCTGCGCTTACCAGGTGCACCCGGTACCGAGCTGATCGGTATGGCCGGTGACGTTCCAGTACTGATTATGACCAGTTACGCCAGTATGCGTTCCGCCGTCGACGCCATGAAAATGGGCGCTGTCGACTACATTGCCAAACCCTTCGATCACGAAGAAATGGTTCGCACCGTCGGTCGCATCGTCAGCAGCCATCGCCAGCAACGGGTTCAGCACGAGGGCGACGCTGAATACCCGGCTCAAGCGGCAGATCATAAACCGCACAGCACCTTGGGTGACTTGGTGGGCAGCTGCGATGCAATGCAACGACTCTATCACCGCATTCGTCGCGTTGCCCCGGCGAATATTACGGTGCTAATACATGGTGAATCCGGGACCGGCAAAGAACTGGCAGCCCGTGCCATTCATCAGCACAGCCCACGGCATGGCCAGCCTATGATCAGCGTCAATTGCGCGGCGATTCCTGAAAGCCTGATTGAATCTGAGCTGTTCGGCCATGAAAAAGGCGCTTTCACCGGTGCGACGGCGTCACGCCAGGGCCTGGTAGAAGCCGCCGAAGGGGGGTCACTGTTTCTCGATGAGATTGGCGAGTTGCCGATGGAAGCCCAGGCCCGATTGTTGCGCGTCATTCAGGAAAGTGAAGTCCG
>Ga0307951_1000766_pt1 | contig 18838 bp, 17 predicted proteins | sample OrgLakmetagen374_FD_201842 | JGI IMG/M metagenome (GOLD analysis project Ga0307951, IMG submission 201842) | Saline water microbial communities from Organic Lake, Antarctica - #374 | ecosystem: Environmental > Aquatic > Non-marine Saline and Alkaline > Saline | place: Antarctica: Organic Lake... | reverse complement strand
TGTAGAGCGTCAACCACCTTGTCCGCGGGCGACAACCACCTTGGCCGGTTTTCAGGCCGCTGAGGTTGGCGTTTTTGTTGATTTTCTCGGTTAGGTTTCTCCTTCATTTTGGTTGTCGGTGATGGTTGTCGCTGGGGCTTCGGCGTGGGCCCTTTTGTTGGAGGCGGCTGCCCGCTGACGAAAGCTTTCGGCGTTCATCTCAAGAATGCTGGCGTGATGGACGAGGCGGTCGATTGCAGCGACGGTCATGGCCTTGTCGGGGAAGATCTGATCCCAGCCGCTGAAGGGTTGGTTGGCCGCTATGGCGATGCTGCGATATTCATAGCGCCGAGCGATCAACTCGAAGAGGACGCCGGTTTCAGCCTGATCCTTGTGGGCATAGGTGATGTCGTCGAGGATGATCAGGTCGAACTTATCGAGCTTGGTTAGTGCCGCCTCGAGAATGAGGTCGCGTCTGGCAGCTTGAAGCCGCTGCACAAGATCGCTGGTTCGGGTGTAGAAGACGCGATGTCCTGCCTCGATCAGGGCATGACCGATAGCGGATAAGATATGCGTCTTGCCGGTGCCAGAATTACCAATGGCAATCAGGTTGCCGCCGCCATCCAGCCAATCGCCTGCTGCCAGGGCCTCGACGCGGGCGCGGGGCAAGGTTGGCAGGGCCTTGAAGTCGAAGGTTGCCAGTGTCTTGCCTGCCGGGAGCTGTGCCTCGTTCAGATGACGCCTGATGCGGCGCATGTCCCGCTCGGCCAGTTCGTATTCCGCCAGAACAGCCAGGAAACGGGCAGCAGGCCAGCCTTCGGTGTCGGCGCGGGTGGCAATCTCGGCCCAGAGTTTGTGGAAGCTGGGCAGCCGCAGCGCGGTCAGCATGCTGGGCAGTGTATGGATGTCGATCTCGCGGGCGCTCATGCGCTTGCCCCCAGGAGGGCATCGAAGCTGTCCAGAGAGGGATGGGCGACAGCCACATCTCTCGGCAGTGCTGTGGCCTTTGGAGCCAGCAGCAACGCCAGAGCTGTGGGCTCCGGCACGCGACCCGCGTCGAGGTCTGCCGCCAGCAAATGTGCCAACTCCACTTCGCAGGCCTGCTCATGGGCGATGAACAGCAAATCGACCATCCGGCGGCAGGCGTCGCGGCGCGGAAGGTCCCGCTGCAACACTTTCCACGCTTCGGCGTATTCTGTCCGGGGGAACAGGCTGTCGCGGTAGATCGAACTCCACAGGGCTTGTGGCTTGCGCCGCAAGGCGTGGATAACGTGATGGTAGTTGATGACATGGACGCGCTGCCCATTGTCGCGCCCACGAGCCCGGGGATGGGTCACGACGAGGGTGCCACCCAGAAACGCCTCGATGCGATCATCGTAGAGGTGAACCCGCAGACGTTGCCCGATCAACTGTGACGGCGCGCTGTAGAAAATGCTCTTGATCAGGAACCCGCCCGTCCGCGTGACCGGCGCCACGATCTCGGTGAAGTCGGTGGTGCGCCGCTGCGGCAGAGGCTTCAGATGCGATCGCTCCGCCTGAACGGCAGCAACCCGCTGCTTGTTGCGCCGGCCAACCAGCGTGTCGATGAAGCGCCGGTAGTCCTCGACGCATGCGAAGTCGCGGCTGCCGCACAGGATCAGGGCCTGATCGATGGCTATCTTGAGATGTCGGTTCTGGGATTCCACCGCCCCGTTCTCGTGGGCTTCACCGCGATTATTGCGGCTGGCATCCATGTCGTAGTGGCAGACAAAGGCATCATAGCGCCTGGTCATATCTTCGCGTTGATCGGCAGTCAGGTTGCGGAAGGCGGCCGAGAGGCTGTCGGTCCGGTGGTTTTGCGGCGCGCCGCCCAGTGACCAGAGCGCTTGCTGCAGGTTCTCGGCCAAGGCCGTGAAGCTTTCGCCGCCGAGAACCACGCCGACATGTTCCCAACGGCTGTAAACCATGACGAAGTGATAGAGCAGGTGCGGGAACGGTTGGCCGGCGATCGTCACGCCCAGCTCGTCAGCATGGGTGAAGTCGGATTGGCCCATGTATCCCGGCTCCGGCGTCTGGCGGAAGATGATGTCGCGCTCGGGACCGTTCAGCGCCCGCCACTGCCGCACCCGCCGCTCCAGGGTGCGCCGAATACGATCGTCGGGGAACGCCAGTGGATGCGCGCTTTGAAGGTGGCGCAACAGGGTGACTGCCTGCAACGCGCTGTCCTTCACCAGCAGGGGAAGAAGCTCGGTCTCCCAATAGTCTTCAAGGGGATCGGCCACCGTGCGCCCATGAATGATCTTACGATGCGAAGGCGGTGTCGGGTCAGCATCGAAGCGTCGGGCGGTCCGTTCGCTGAACCCGGCGCGGGCAGCCGCCGTGCGCTGAGGGTGTTTCTGAAGGTCGGTCATATATATTCTCAATTGCTGGTCGGTGATGGGTTTGTAGGCCAACCCGGGTCCTCCGTTTGATGGCAGAGAGACCCGGCTTACCAACCCGCAGCGACCAGCACCTATCCCAGAAATCAATCAGGCCGGTGGGGCTGCCCTCCAGACGGGCATGCCCGTCTTCCGTCCAGCCCCACCGGCCAAGGTGGTTGTCGGCACCGGCCAAGGTGGTTGTCGCTCATCAGTTCAGGCCAAGACCGACGAGGCGGGCTATTTGTCACGCGGAATCTGTCTCGATTTTGGTCTCGATGAAACTGGCCAGAAACGATTTCGAGTACGCAAAGCGCTCGCGGCATACTTGATCGATGACATCAAAGAGGGTTTTTCTCAGCCCGTGCAGGTCATGGAGGCCTGACCTCGCCCGAGGCACAGCTCGGACCTTGGCACGGCGTTTTCCATTGCCCCACATCCTCTGGCGCTCGTCCCCACTGAAATCGGCTTAACCCTCTGAAATCGGGTTTGGTCGGGGACATCCGGCGATTGTGTGGCGCAAACGACGCAGGTGGGCTGTCGAGCCGCGGATTGTAGATGCCTACTTTCCTCTGCACCCTTCTGTCATAGAAAGAATGGAGGCCGAACAGGTGTCCCATCTCGGCGAGATGCGCCAATATCGGCCGGTGCAACTCAAGGACCACGCGGAGTCGAGAAGGTTTTTTCAACAGAGCCCACGCCGTCAGACGCCCTGATGCTGCATCAGGGCATTGTTCAACGCCTCATACATCATATCGGCCTCGTCCGGGCCGAAGACCATCGGCGGCTTGAACTTTAGCACGTTTTCGTTGGGCCCGTCGGTGGACAGAAGAACTCCCTGTTCCCGAACGTGGTTGACGATGTCAGAGGCCTCCTCTGTAGCCGGTTCCAGCGTGTCGCGGTCGCGGACCAGTTCGAGGCCGCAGAACAGCCCCTGGCCCCGGACATCACCCACGATCGGATGGCGTTCGGCCAGCTCGCGCCACCCTTGTAGGACACGTTCACCCGTGGTCAACGCCTTGGACTGCAGATCTTCGCGTTCGATCACATCCATCACCGCCATGCCGACGGCCATCGACACCGGGTTGCCGCCGAAAGAATTGAAATATTCCATGCCGGTGCAGAAGGCGCGGGCGAGTTTCGATGTCGTCGCGACCGCCGCCAGCGGATGGCCGTTGCCGATCGGCTTGCCCATCACGACGATGTCCGGCACCACTCCCTGAAGCTCGAACGCCCAGAAATGCGATCCGACCCGGCCGAAGCCGCATTGCACCTCGTCGGCGATGCACAGCCCGCCGCGGGCACGGACATGGTCATAGGCGCGCGCGAGATAGCCTTCGGGATAAACCACCTGCCCGCCGACGCCCGAAATCGACTCGGCGATGAAGGCGGCGGCGCCGTTGCCCGTCGCGGATTCGATGTCGTCCAGACAGCGCGCGATATCCGCCGCGTAGGCGTGCCCGGCCTCGGTCGACATGCCCTTGTGCGGTCCGCGGAACGGGTCGGGGAATGTTGCGATCTCGACGAAATCCGGCTTCGGAAAGCCGCCCTTGCGCTTGAACTTGTAGGGGCTGACATCGACCATGCTGGCGGTATTGCCGTGATAACCCCAATCGAGCACGACAGTCGATTTCTTGCCAAGGGCGGTGCGCGCGATGCGCAGCGCCAACTCGTTCGCCTCCGAACCGGAATTGACGAAGAATATCGTGTCGAGCCCGTCCGGCAGCGTGGCCGCCAGTCGTTCGGAATAATCGAGGATCGGTTCGCTGAGATAGCGGGTATTGGTGTTGAGGATGGCGGCCTGACGGGTCAGGGCCTCGACCACATGCGGGTGGCAATGGCCGACATGGGTGATGTTGTTGACCCCGTCGAGATGCGCCCGCCCGGTATGGTCGATCAGCCACGGGCCTTCGCCGCGGACGATCTTGAGTTTGTTGCGGTAGGACACCGACAGCGAGGGCCCGAGGCTGCACTGACGGCGTTCCATGAGAGCTTCGGGCGGGTTGGGATCGACCGTGAAACTTTCGGGTGCGAGGCAAAGCAGAAGGTTGGGGTCGATGCAGATGTCGGACCAGACATCCCACAGGCTGTCATGGCCGACGCCGAAGAAATTGCCGGTCTGCGACAGCATGTCGGTCATGATCTGGAAATGCAGGTGCGGCGACCAGCCGCCGTTTTCCTGCCAGTCGCCGAAATGACCGATCAGGTCGCCGGCCCGAACCTGTTCGCCCGCCTTGGCGCGGCCGGTCCGGTCGTCGCCGAGATGGCCGTAGAGGGTAAAGAACGGCCTGCCGTCGGCGGTCCGGTGTTCGAGGACCAGCGTGTGCCCGTAGTCGAGCGGATCGGCATTGTATGCCGCGTCCCTGACGATGCCATCCAGCGGCGCGTGCACGGGCGTGCCGGCCGCCGCGAAGATATCTACGCCGAGGTGGCGGTTCCGCCGCTCGGGGCTGGCCGCGTCGGCGAATTGGTCCGTGGTGTAGACCGTGCGCTTCTCGCCGTAAGGGCCGAGGCCGAAAAAGGCCACGCAGTCGGGCAGGTTGGCGGGGCGCTGGCCGGCCAACCAGCCGTCGAAGGCCCGGTCGGAATAGGCGGGCATGTCGGGGTAGGTGCCGTCGGTCAGCAGGGCGACACGGGCGCTGCGCCGGATGTCCGGGCGGCAGACTGGCGCCGGTGACAGCGCCGCGAGCTCGGCCCGGATCGCTGGCGTGGCGGCGATGGCCGGCAGGCCCGCCGCCCGGCGGCACAGCGCGACCATGAAGCTCGGGTCGATCGCGTCGAGCCGTTCGAGCACGCGGAAGGCCGGGGCCTGCGAGATCAAAAGATAGGCGTTGTCAGGGTGCTGCCTGCTCTGGTGCGAGGAAACACAGACGCTGGCCGCCAGCCGCATCCGCATCAGGTCGTAGACCACATCCGCCTCGGCCTCGGTAATCGGGAAGCGAGACGTGAAGCCCTCAATGACGGCCCGGATCGCGGCGTAGAGGTCTTCGGCCTCGAGGATGGCATAGGCCAACGTGATGGCCAATTCGTTGATCGTCCGGCCGAACGCCATGTCGCCGAAGTCGATGAGGCCGGTCACCCTGTCCGGATTGCCGGCGTCCACGATCACATTGTTATCGTTGGCGTCCTGGTGCAGCACCGAGGCACGTAGGCGTGCCAGCCGGGGGGCGACACTGTCGGCGTAGCGGTCGAACAAGGCCTCGACTCGGGCCCTGTTTTTGGGGTCATCGATTTCCTGCGCCCAGGGGCGCAGCTGGGTCACGTCATCCAGCGACCAGACGAAATCGGGTCGGAAGGCCGAAGGGTGTCCGAAGCCCTGCAGCCTTTGCGTCAGGTCGCCCATGAAAGCGCCGAGATCGCGCAGTTGGTCAAGGCTGCGCGGGGTCTGGCTAAGCAGGTTGCCGTCAAGCCAAGTCACCAAACGCACGAGGTGATCGCGGCCGTCGATGCGCACGCTGGCCATATTGTCGCCGGCCAGTGTCGGAACAACCTGCGGAAGGCCGCGGGCCTCGGTCGCGGCCAGGTGCTTCAGCGCGGCATTCTGCATCCGCAGTTGGTCGGGATCCTCGTCGGCATGGGCGATCTTGAGAACGTAGCTGCGGCCGCCGGTCTCGAGTCGGGCGTTCTGGTCGCGCTCGGAGGCAAGCGCCGTGATCTTTCCGCCGAGCCCGAAATGCTCGGCGGCCACGGCGGCGAGTCTCTGGTCGGAAAGGGCGGGCGGGGCGGTATCGAACAATGCCATGTCGTCTTTCTCTTCAGAGGCGTGCCGGCGGCGCGGCAGCGTTTCAGTAGATATTGGCGTAGGCGGCGTGCAGGTCGGGCTGGGAATAGCCTTCCGCCGTCGCCAGCTCACCGTGCTTGTGCGCGATATAGACATCTGCGAAGCCGTCTGGGAACCAACTCCGGACCGTTTCATTCGCGTTGAGCTTGTCCAGCGCGACGCCGAGCGAGCCGGGCAGGGCCCGCAATCCGCGCTCGGTCAGGGCGGTTTCGGACAATTCGGACAGGTCTTCCTGCGTGACCTCCGGTGCCGGCAACCCGTCCTCGATTCCCTGGCAGCCGGCATGGACGATGGCGGCCAGCAGCAGGTGCGGCGAGGCGGCGGCGTCGGCTGCGCGAAACTCGAAATTGTACTGTCGCGCGACCGAGGCCGGATCGCTGCCGACGACAGGGCAGATCCGGACCGACGCTTCGCGGTCGCGGTAACCCAGGTTGTTGAACGCCGCGCTCCAGCGGTGCGGCGTGAGCCGGGCATAGGAAATCGCGGAGGGGGCCGTGAAGGCGACGATGCTGTCGAGGTATTTCAGGATCCCGGCGACGAATTGTGCGGTTCGTACGGACATTCCGTAAGATCCGTCCTTGTCATGGGTCGCCGGCGCGCCTTTGGCGTCCGTGAAGCTGAGATGCACATGTACTCCGTTGCCCACGCCCGCCGGGTCTTGGATGGGTGTAAAGGTGACGTTTTCGCCGTGGCGGGCGGCGGCAAAGTGGATGAGTTCCCGCAGGATCGCGGCATTGTCGGCGGAGCTAATCCCGATCTCGGGTTTCATGGTCACTTCGAACTGCTCGCCGCCGTATTCCTTCAGAAACGTATCCTGCCGCAGGCCTGCCTGCTGCATCGCGGCGATGATGGTCTCGCCAAACGCGCGGCGGCGCGAAAATGCCTGAAGCGCGAAGGCCTCGCCGAGGGTCTGGTTTTCCGTCTTGCACTGGAATTCCTGTTCGAAGGTGGACTTAAGCGACAGGCCGGTCAGTGCGTGAAACCGCGAGAGAGCCGACTTGAGTATGCCGCGGGTGCAGCCCAGCCACGGCGCGCCTTCCGGGGTGGTGATATTGCACAGGACCAGGTGCTCGGCCGGTGTGCCGTCGTCGAAATCGATGCGTGTCGAGGTGGCCGCGTCGGGCATCAGAAGTAGATCGCCGAGCGAGCCGAACGGGGTGTCGGCGATGGTGTCGAAGCACGTAATCAGCGCGTTGGTCGGTACCCAGCCGACGCCGCGTTCCATCCGCTCTTCGATCTGCGAGGCGGGAAAGGCCTTGCCGCGCATCTTGCCTGCCAGGTCGGAGGTCGCCGCGAAAATCAGCGGTTTGTTAATCATTCTGCGTTTCCTCGTTGTCGAGCCGCATCGCATCCCACGCTTCGAGGCGCTGGCGCGTGCGGTCCCAGTTGTCTTCGGCGATCTTGGTAACCATCGCCTCGATAAGCGCCAGGGCACCGGAATAGCTGTCCCAGACCGTGCCGCTTTCGATCGGGGTGGCGACGACCTCGTTGGCGTATTTCGACACCGGAGACAGCCACTTGTCGGTCATCAGCACAATGCGCGGACCCGGGCCTTCGCTGGCGCGCCGGGCCAGCTCGCACAGGACCGGCTGATAACGCCGGAAGTCGATGACAAACAAGATATCGCGCGACTTCATGCCCAACAGATATTCCGGCCAAGTCTCCGGATCGGCGGGCAGGTGGGCAACGCCGCTGCGCATCTGCCGCATGTGCCGGGTCAGGTACAGAGCGAGCGAGTCGCTGATCCGCCCGCCGATGACGTGCAAGCCGCGCTTGGGGTCTGCAAGCATGTCGGTCACGCGGGTGAACTGCGCCTCGGAAATCGAGGTGGCCGAATCAGTCACCACGCGTCCGACGCGGGTGACAAAATCTTCGAGGAACCCGCCGACCCGGGGGCGGTCGCCGCGGTGCAGGTCGAGCGGCGAGCGCTTGCCTTCCTTCAGTTCTTCGATCAGGTGGCGTTGAAAATCCTGGTAGCCGTTGAAGCCCAGTTTCGTCAAGAATCGCGAAATGGTGGGCGAGGATGTCTGGGTCTTTTTCGCCAGCGCCTGAATCGTGTCGAGCCCAGTGAACGGGTAGTCGAGGAACAGCGCGGCGCTGAGCTTTCGCTCGGCCGCCGTCAGCTCGTTCTCGATCCGGGTTATACGTTCGCGCACTTGCATGCCGGGCCTCCGTTTCGGAGGAAGCTTACAAGAAAAAAATATATCAGAAAAATAAAAATAATTGACTATGGAAATAAATTATCAAAAGCTCGGTGTGCCGGCAGGGAGAGTTTACGGATGATGACATCACCTCGACTTCACATCGCCGCCGCCATTCTGGCGATTGTCGTGCTGATCGTCGCGGCCGTGTTGGCTGCTGTTGCAATCGGGTCGTCAAGTGAGCGTATTCTAACGGTTTTCTTCATTTCCCTCATTGGTGTTGCTGGCATCGGCATCTACACGGGCAACAGTGGCATTCTAAGCTTCGGGCATGTCGCCTTCATGGGGGTCGGAGCCTATGCTGCCTCGATTCTGACATTGCCCGCGCAATTGAAGTCGGCGACGCTGCCAAAGCTGCCCGAGTGGCTTGCTGCCTCGCAGCTTGATCTTCTCTCGGCCACCTTGATCGCGATGGTTGTGACCGCTCTCTTCGCGCTTCTTGTCGGTTGGGCGATCGGCCGGCTGGAGGGATCGGCGGCGGTGATTGCCACCCTTGGCCTGCTGATCATCGTGCATGGCGTCATCATCGGCTGGCGGGACGTGACCCGCGGCGCGCAATCGTTTTTCGGCGTCCCCCGCGAGACCGGTGTCTGGACGGCGGCGATCGGCTGTATCGTGGCACTCGTGGCGGCACGGCTTTACCGGGACTCGGTGTCCGGGCTGCGTCTCAGGGCTGGGCGCGAGGACCCGGTTTCGGCCGGGGCGGTCGGCATCCGGATCCGGCGCGAGCGGTTGATCGCCTGGGTGCTGAGCGCGGCGATCATGGCGATGGCCGGGGCGCTTCTGGCGCATTTCCTCGGGGCCTTCAGCGCCAAAAAATTCTACTTTCCCGACACGTTCATTCTGTTGGCGATGCTGATCGTGGGCGGCATGAGCACGGTCACCGGCGCGGTAACGGGCGCGGTGGTCATCACCCTCGTTACGGAACTTCTGCGGCGGCTGGAAGGCGGGTTTTCCGTTTTCGGGCTGGATGTTCCGCCGATTCTGGGAACTGCCCAGATCGGCATCGGACTGATCATTCTTTTCGCCATGTTCCGCAAGGCGAACGGGTTGGCCGGTCTGAAGGAGTGGGAAGAGCGCGTGTTTCACGTCTCGGCAGAACGTCCCGAGATGCCGAAAGTGATGGAGTTGCAGGAAAAGAGCACACTGCGTGCCGAGAACCTGACAATGCGGTTCGGCGGATTGACGGCGGTGGACAACGTCTCGATGCATGTCGAGCCGGGCGAGATCGTAGGCCTGATCGGGCCGAACGGGTCGGGCAAGACTACCTACCTGAACATGTTGTCGGGCCTGCTGACCCCGTCGGAAGGCAAAATCCAGCGTGGCGAGAAGAACCTGACCGGGCTGACCCCGCCCGAGGTCGCCGAACTTGGTATCGCGCGGACCTTCCAGAACATCAGGCTGTTCTCGGATCTGAGCGTTCATCAGAACGTTCTGGTCGCAGCCCTGTCCACCAAGGGTGGGCGCGAGGCCTATGCCCGCACGCATGCGGCGCTCGACAGGCTGGGCTTGCTCGACAAGGCCGCCGAAGATGCGGGGACGCTGTCATACGGCGACCAGCGCCGTGTCGAGATCGCCCGAGCGTTGGCCTGTCAGCCGTCGATCCTGTTCCTCGACGAGCCCGCCGCCGGGATGAACCGGGAAGAGACCGAAGACCTGATGGCGCGCCTGCGCGACCTGACGGATGACCTGGGCATCGGGATCCTGTTGGTCGATCACGACCTGCATCTCATCAACCTGCTTTGCACGCGGATCGCCGTACTCAACGAAGGCCACCTCATTGCGGAGGGTACACCCGAAGAGATCCGGAAGGATCCAGCCGTGATCGAGGCCTACCTGGGGCCGGGCAAGGAGCACTAAAACGCAAGATCAACCAACTGGGAGTCAAGAACATGAAACATGTCATACTATCAACATTAGTCGCGGTCGGTCTGGCCGTGCCGGCTGCGGCCGACACGCTGCGCATCGGCACCGCCACCGCGCAAACCGGAACTCTGGCCTATGCCGACGCGCCGACCATGCTGGGCATGAAGATGGCGGTCGAGGACATCAACGCCGCCGGCGGGATCGGCGGCAAGACCAAGATCGAACTGGTCGAAAAGGACGTCCGCTCGGACCCGGCGCAGACTTCGATCGCGGCGCAGGAGCTGGCGGATGACGGTGTTTCCGTCATCGTGCTGCCGGGGGATTCCGACCCGGCGCTCGCGGCGATCGGTGTGGTCGGTGAGGCCGAAATTCCCGCGATTTCGACGGTCGCGTCCTCGCCCACGCTGCCCGAGATCGGCGGGGAGTACATGTTCTCGAACTTCCCGGGCGACAACGTGCAGGCGACGGTTTCGGCTAAATGGGCCTATGACCAAGGCTATCGCACCGCATGGATCGTGTATTCCCCGGACACGCAGTATACGACCATGCCGCTTTACTTCGCCGACGTGTTCACCAAACTCGGCGGTGAGATGCTGGGCCGGTCGACAAACACGCTGGGCCAACAAGATTTCTCGGCCATCGCCACCACGATCGCTGCGCAGGACCCGCAGCCCGACGTGGTCATGACCTCGGCCTACGAGCCGGATTTCCCCTCGCTTCTGAAAGCGCTGCGCGCGGCGGGCGTGAAAAGCCAAATCATCGGCTCGGACGGGATCGACAGCCCGACGACCTTTTCGCTGGGCGAGGTCGGAGAGGGCGTCGTCTTCACCACAGCCGGGTTCCCGACGCCGGGCAGCGAGCTCGAAAAGTTCAACAAAGAGTTCGAGGCCCGCTACGGCAAGGCGCCGGACACGATCTACAGCGCCGTGGGCTATGACCTGATCAAGGTGATCGAAGCCGCGGTTCTGAAGGCCGGATCGACCGATCCGAAAGCGATCCGAGACGCCATGGCCAACCTCGAAGACGTTCAGGGCGCGACCAGCACGATCACCTACAAGGGTACGAACGGCATGCCGGTGCGGCAGGTCTCGCTGGTTCGGGTGAAAGACGGCGCGCGTGAATTCGTCGCCCAGCCTACGCCCGACCCCGCGCTCATTCCCGAACCGCGGATGCAATAAGGAGAAGTGCGATGCCGCTGCTGTCCGTAGACTCGCTTCAGGTTCGTTACGGCGCTGTCGAGGCAGTGCGCGGGATCGACTTCGAAATCCACCAGGGCGAGATCGTTACCCTTCTCGGCGCCAACGGCGCCGGGAAATCGTCGACGCTGAACGCGCTGGTCGGGCTGGTGCCGGTCGCGTCCGGCCGTGTCGTGTTCGACGGGGCCGACGTGACCGACCACGCCCCCGAACGGCTGGCCCCGATGGGCATGACGCTGGCGCCCGAGGGGCGCCGGGTCTTCGGAACGCTGACCGTCGAGGAAAACCTTCGCATGGGCGCCTACGGGGTCAGCGACCGTGCCGAGCTGGACAAGGCCTGGAGCCGTGTCTACGACCTGTTCCCCATTCTTCTCGAGCGGCGCGGCCAGTACGCGGGCACGCTGTCTGGCGGGCAGCAACAGATGCTGGCCGTCGGCCGGGCGCTGATGAGCAATCCCCGCCTCCTTTTGCTCGACGAGCCGTCCCTTGGACTGGCGCCCAAGATCGTGGAGCAGATTTTCGAGCTGATCAGCGTGCTGCGCGATCAGGGGGTCACGCTTGTCGTGGTCGAACAGAACGTCGCCATGGCGCTCGAGATCGCCGACCGCGGATACGTGATGTCCGGCGGTCGCATTGTGTCGTCCGGCACGGCCAACGACCTGTCGCAGGCCGAAAGGCTCCAGGCCGCATATCTGGGAGCTGATTGAAATGGATTTGTTTTTGCAGCAGAGCGCCAATGCGCTTGCGCTCGGTGGCACATATGCGCTGCTGGCGCTCGGCCTTGCCGTCGTGTTTTCGATCATGGGCCTGATCAACTTCGCCCATGGAGAACTGATGACCATCGCGGGCTATGTGTTGATGTATTGCGGCATGGCGGGTCTGCCTTTCGTCGTGTCGGTGCCGCTGGCGATCAGCGCATCGATGGTGGCGGCGGTCCTGATGGAACGGATCGCCTTCCGGCCGGTGCGAAACGGGTCGGGGGCCACGATGCTGATCACCAGTTTCGCGGTCGCGATGATTCTTCAGGTCCTGTTCCAGAACTTCATCTCGGCGCGCTCGCAGGCCGTCCTGTTGCCGGCGTTCCTGTCCGATAGCTTCACGATCGGCGGGTTGGTGATCGGGGTGAACAAGATCGTGGCGATCGTGGCAACCGTGATAATGCTGATCTTTCTCGACCGGTTCATGAACCACCAGAAAACCGGCATCGCGATGCGCGCCGCCGCCGAGGACTTCGCCGTGGCCCGGTTGATGGGCATTCGGGCCAACACCGTGATCGCCGGTGCCTTCGCGCTATCCGGGCTTCTGGCGGGCGTCGCCGCCGTGCTATGGGTCAGTCAGCGCGCCTCGGTCGATCCGCTGATGGGGTTCACGCCGGTCCTCAAGGCCTTCATTGCCGCCATTCTCGGTGGCCTCGGCAGCCTGCGCGGCGCCGTGGCTGGCGGGTTCACCCTTGGCTTCATCGAAGTCTATCTCGCCGCGTTCCTGCCGTCCGAACTTCAGGAATTCCGCGATCCGATCGGGCTTGGCATCGTCGTCTTGCTGCTGCTCTTCCGGCCGAATGGCCTCGTGCCGTCGAACGTTCTCAAGGCGGTGAAGGTATGACAGCCGGCCGTCTGAACGAGACCAAGGCGCGCCTGTTGTCCGCCGAAGACCCGCATCCGGTGGAAGTACTCAACCCCGACAGTGATTTCCCGATACTTCTGATCTGCGAACATGCCGGGCAGGCGGTGCCGGAACGGCTTGACGGGCTGGGCATATCGCAGCACGACCTCGACGCGCATGTCGGCTGGGACATCGGCGCGGGTTCAGTCGCGCGGCACATGGCAGAACTACTCGGCGCGCCGGTCGTTCTGCAGCGTTACAGCCGCCTTGTGATCGACTGCAATCGCCCGCCGGACAGCCCAGGCGCCATTCCAGAGGTCAGTGACGGTGTCCAGGTGCCCGGAAACCGGGCCCTCGGCGCAGACGGCTGGCAGGCGCGCGTCGACGAGGTTTTTCGACCCTTTCACGATACGGCCAACGCCCTTTTTGATGCCCGACTCCGGCGGGCGACGTTCGCGATCCACAGTTTTACGCCGGTCCTCGGAGGCGTGGCGCGGCCTTGGGATCTTGGGTTTCTCTTCCGCCGGGACACGCGAACGTCGGCGATCCTGCGCGATTATTTACAAGCCCGATGCCCCAACCTCACGATCGGGATGAACGAGCCCTACCAGATCGAGGACGCTTCCGACTGGTTTGTGCCCCGGCACGGCGAGGCGCGGGGCCTGCCGCACAGTCTCATCGAGATCCGCAACGACAAGATTTCCGATGCTGCCGGCCAGCTGGCATGGGCCGAACTGCTTTCCGACGCCATCACGCAATTCCTTAAGGACAACTGACATGACGCTGACGCGCGAGCTTCCCATCGTACCGGCCGAGGCGGCCCTGCTTTTTGTCGACGTCCAGAATTTCGGCGCGAACCGGAATGGCGCCGAGTTCGCACGCCTGTCCGAGGCCGATTTGGAGGCAAAGTATGGCTGGTATTTCGACCAGCTGGACAACCATGTAGTGCCCCGGATGCAGCGGTTGCAGGCGGCGTGCCGCGCGGCCGGGGTGGAAGTGATGTACACGACCATCGAAAGCCTTACCCTCGACGGGCGCGACCGCAGTCTCGACTACAAGATCACGGGCTTCAACATTCCGAAAGGATCGTGGGACGGCAAGGTCATCGACGCGCTGGCGCCGTTGGAAGACGAAATTGTGCTGCCAAAGTCATCGTCATCGGTCTTCATCTCGACCCATATCGATTATGTTCTGAGGAACCTGGGTATACGGCAACTGATTGTCAGCGGGCTAATTACCGATCAATGTGTGGAAAGCGCGATCCGGGATGCCTGCGACCTTGGCTATCTGGTGACGCAGGTCACCGATGCCTGCCTGACTTACAGCCAGGAACGGCACGACAATTCGATTTCGGCGATCAAGGGATACAGTCGGCAACTGACGACCGACGCGCTGGTTTCCGAACTGGAATCGAGACGCGGCGGGTAGCGAACACGATGGGCGCGCTGATGCACGAAGTGCTGATCTCTGGGCAGCTTGTCTACCCGTTCCTTTGGCCGGACTGGCGCCCCGATCCGGCGCGCAAGGCCGAGCTGCTGGAACAGGTTTCCACGATCGATGCCCGGGACGACCACACACTCGCCCTCTCCATCGACCTCGGCGGAATGCTGGTGCTCGCGGGCGATGCGGCCGGCCTGAAGGCTTTCGAAGAGGCCGTGCCCAAGGTCGATGACCGCTTTCCCATGCGCCTCGCGGGCCACGCGGCGTTTCACACCACGCTCCAGCGGCCCGTGGCCGAAAGAGACCGCGCCGCGCTGTCTCCCGGCCTTTTTGGCCAGCCCCGGCTGCCGATGATCGAGGGGCGCGGGGCGATCTGGTGGCCCGGTGCGACCGACCCCCATGCGCTTTGGGATAGCACGCTCGGCCAGCATGTGACCGAGACCTACGACTTCACCCGCGCCATTATCGTCGCGGCGCAAGAGTTCACACCCGACCTCTTCATCGTCACCGGCCCCAGCACCACGCTGGGCGGCGCGGTGGTGCAATCGCTGGTGCTGACCAACTGGCGCGGGATGGACAGCAAAGAGGATTTCACGAAACTGCAGAACGACGCACCGCTGCTGGCGGGCATGGGACATGCCGACCAGTTCGCGTGGGTCACGAAAGGAGACTGAGAATGGAATATCGCGACGCGCTCGCCGCTGCGGGCCTCACTGACAAGGACATCACCGGCGGCACGCTTTGCGTGCGCTCCCCCATCGACGGAGCAGAGGTGGCACAGGTGCATGAAACCCCAGCCGAAAAAATGCCCGAGGTGATCGACCGCGCACAGAAGGCCTTCAGGGCATGGCGACAGGTGCCCGCCCCGCGTCGGGGCGAACTCGTTCGCCTACTGGGCCTGGAATTGCGCAACGTCAAGGCGGAACTCGGTGCCATCGTCACGCTTGAGGCGGGCAAGATCACATCCGAGGGCCTTGGCGAGGTACAGGAGATGATCGACATCTGCGATTTCGCTGTCGGCCTGTCGCGCCAGCTCTACGGGCTGACCATCGCATCCGAACGTCCTGGCCACCGGATGTCGGAAACCTGGAACCCGATGGGTCCCTGCGGCGTCATTACGGCCTTCAACTTCCCCGTTGCGCCCTGGTCGTGGAACGCCGCGCTGGCGCTGGTTTGCGGCAACCCGGTGATCTGGAAACCCTCCGAGAAGACCCCGCTCACCGCCCTCGTCACCCAGCGCATCTTCGAACGGGCGCTCGCCCGCTTCGGCGCCGATGCGCCCGAGGACCTGTTGCAGGTGGTGATCGGCGGGGCCGACGTAGGCGAGGCGCTGGTGAACAACCGCGAGGTACCGATTATCTCGGCCACCGGCTCGACCCGGATGGGCGAGATCGTCGGACCGAAAGTACAGGCGCGCTTCGGTCGCCCGATCATGGAACTGGGCGGCAATAACGCGATGATCGTCGCGCCCTCGGCCGATCTGGGCATGGCGGTGCGGGCGATCGTCTTTTCCGCCGTGGGCACGGCCGGGCAGCGCTGCACCTCGCTGCGGCGGCTGATCGTGCATCACTCGATCCGCGAGGACCTGACGGCGAAGTTGAAACAGGCCTACGCGTCGCTCACCATCGGCGACCCGCGCGCCGAGGGCACGCTGGTCGGCCCGCTGATCGACGACACCGCCCGCAAGGCCATGGAATCCGCTCTCAAATCGGCCGAGGCTGAGGGTGGAACCGTCCATGGAGGCGGCGATGCGACAGGCGTCGATGGCGGCGTCTATGTCGCCCCGGCACTGGTCGAAATGCCCCGCCAGACCGAAACCGTACAAACCGAGACCTTCGCGCCGATCCTCTACATCATGGGCTACGACAGCCTCGAGGAAGCCATTGGGTTGCAGAATGACGTCCCCCAAGGCCTCTCCTCCTGTATCTTCACCCTGAACGTGCGCGAAGCGGAAACCTTCCTGTCGGCAGTCGGCTCCGATTGCGGCATCGCCAACGTCAATATCGGCCCCTCGGGTGCCGAGATCGGCGGCGCGTTCGGCGGCGAGAAGGAAACCGGTGGCGGGCGCGAAAGCGGCTCTGACGCGTGGAAAGGATACATGCGGCGGCAGACCTCGACGGTGAACTACTCGCCGGAACTGCCGCTGGCCCAAGGTGTGAAGTTTGACATCGGATGACAACAACAGCCTCTGGAGCGCCAGCGCGCGGGAGCGGTTCGACGCCGCCCCGCTCGCCGGCGGCAAGACCGTCGACCTAAAGCGTTTCGCTTGAAGTTTGAATCGGCGGGGGTTCCCATGAGGTTGGTCTTGTGATTCCTCCTCTTCAAGAGGATCATGCCATGTCCGCACCACTGCCCAAAGAGCTGCGTGACCGGTTCGCTCATTGCATCGCTGAAGGGCAGTCGAGTCGCGAGGCGGCGCGCCGTCTGCGGATTTCGGCGGCGACAGGGGCGCGTTGGCCGAGAAAGATCAGAACGCATGACTCGGCCCCTTGCGCGGGGATGGGTCAGCCTGATGGCAGTGGAAAGCTGGGGCCGCATCGATCATTCCTCGAAAAACTGATCGCGCAGGATCCTGACATCACCTTGTTCGGGCTGCGCGATGCCCTGGCAGAAGCAGAAGCAGAAGGTGGGAAGGTGCACCATTCCGCGATTGCGAACCTGCTCTGCAAGCTTGCCTTCACGAATAAAAAAAGTCGCTGGTGGCCACTGAACGCCGCCGCGCTTCGGTCAGGCGCGCCCGGGCTGACTGGCTGATGCGCCGTATTCCTGCCATGCGCAGGCAGCCTGACCTCGATCTTCTCGGTAAGATCACTCTATTCCACACGCGGGTTTTGCTCAAGAATCGAGAGAAGGTTCACAAAGGCGGTGAGCGTCGTCTTCGCCCTTCTGGCGATGCAGTTCCGCCACGGTGGGCAGGTTGCCTTCGATCTCGCGTCTGATGCTCAGGTATCTCATGTACGTCGTCTCGAGCCCTCAGCAGGAAGAGAGAGGTTGGCAACTGCCAACCTGTTCCCCTTCATGCCCCGTCCTTCTTGGCATCCACCGCGAAGTCGTAGTCGCCACTGCCAAGCTTCTTCCGGGCTTCCTTGAAGCACCATTCCGGCAAGGTAGGGGAGGACGACCTGGCAGCGTCCATCCTGTCCATCAGTTGCTCGAAGGCGGGGTGAAATTCCTCGAAACTCGTCTGAGTGTGGACTGCTGCCATCTGCCGGAAGCGATCGCGCAGGTTGGTGAACTCGGTGGCGGACGATCCAATCTCACGCACCCGCATGTCCATGCCAAGGGCCTTATAGATCGTAGGGAAGAAGCCTGCGAGCAGGGCGAAACCGGCAGCCACATACGAAGTCCATGAACTTGGTATGTTCGCGATTAGCTCGCTGGATGCAATTCCACCAAAGATGATCGGGGTGTCGGTGACTGCGCCTCGGGTCGCGATTTGCACCAATGCCTATTCCGGTAAGATATGGCCAAAGCTACAAAGAAGCTACATCGCCGCGAACAGTTTCCAGGTGGCGACATCCCCTCTCTCCAGCGATCTCGATGCCCGCATCATGAAGGACGGGATCGTTGCCTCCGACACCCGCCGGCTGCTGGCCTATTTCCGAAAGGACCGTGACGGGCGACTGCTCATGGGTGGACGCGGAACCTTTGGCGATCCGACGTCGCCACAAGATTTCAGCCACATCGAAAAGATGTTGGTCAGGCAATTCCCAGAGATCGAGGAGTATCCCATCGAGTATCGATGGGGCGGCCGGGTGTCGATCACGCAGGATTTCCTCCCGCACCTTCACGAGCCGGAATCCGGGCTCGTGATCATGGTCGGGTGCCAAGGGCGCGGAATGGCTTTGCAGAGCAAGATGGGTGAGTGGATTGCCGGCTATCTCGAAAGTGGCAAGTCAGATGCTCTTCCGCTCCCCTTGACCAAAATCGCCCCGATCCCATTCCATGAACTGCGGCGGCTCTATGTGACGGCTACCATTGCCTACTTCATGCTGCGGGACGCGGTAGGCTAACCGGCGCCTCGCCTGGTTGCGCCCGAGGAGAACCCCTTCTCCATCCGGCATTGATCTGCGAACCGAATGACCGGGATCTGGGCTGAAGCAAGCCGACGAGCCGAGGGCGGCCCTGAGCCCTTCAGGCAAGCGCGCGTGCGATCATGCCGCATTGGGGGGGGGCGAGTGCACTACCTTGGATACGACCATTTTACTCGCGGTGGGCAACAGGCCCACGCGTTTAGTCGATGACAGTCTAATTGCGTATTCCACGGGTATGTGGCCATCGAATCCATGAACATGTGGCCACGGATTCCACGAGCATGTGGCCACCGGTTCCACGGCATGTGGCCACCCCTTTGAGATAGACCTGCGGGGCGATCTG
>Ga0307951_1000765_pt1 | contig 18839 bp, 13 predicted proteins | sample OrgLakmetagen374_FD_201842 | JGI IMG/M metagenome (GOLD analysis project Ga0307951, IMG submission 201842) | Saline water microbial communities from Organic Lake, Antarctica - #374 | ecosystem: Environmental > Aquatic > Non-marine Saline and Alkaline > Saline | place: Antarctica: Organic Lake... | reverse complement strand
TTTAACGCGCCATGCACCATCGGTTCCAGCGGCCGGAACCAGATCGCGGCGTGCAGACGCTCCATCGCCGCAGCCCAGTTGCCTTGGGTCAGCTGGTAGATGGCCGAATAGGTGTTCACATAGGCCATCGAGTCGTCCACGTAGACGGGACGGGCATAGGCCAGATCGCGCACGCGTTCGCAGTATTCCAGCTCGCCCGCCTCGACAGACAGTTCGCACAAAAGCTGGTAGGCAAAGGACTTGTCCAACCCGTCTTCCATGTAGGCGCGGATGATCCGCTTGGCGCGGTCGCCTTCGCCCTTGCGTGCCAGATGGTCGTTCAGGAAGCGCAGGCACTGGCCCACGTCGCCCATGTTCAGGAACAGGTCAGACCTGGCTTCCAGCCGTTCCGTCATCAGGTCCATCGCGTAGGCCTGATCCTCGGGCGACAGCGCGTCCTGCACCGCATCCAGCGTGCAGCCGCCGATGGTCATCGCAGTCTGGGAAAAGGCAGACGACGGCGGGCCATAAATCTGCTTGCAGCGGCTCATGGCGTAGAGTTCGAGGAAATCCCGCGCGCCGGATGTGTATTCGCGCTTGCCCAACAGGTCGGTGATACCCTGAACCCGGTCCGATTTTGCCTTGAGCCGTTCGACCTCGATCGGCGTATCGGAAAAGACCAGAACCTGAGCGGCGGGGTCTTCCAGCGTGCGTTCCAGATGCACCTCGTAGAACTCGCGTGGGATGAACTTGTTGGGCCACAGCTTGTTCGATGCGATGGGGTCACTGATGATGTCGCCACGTCTGATGTGGTAGGCAATCAGGCGCTTGCCCGCGAAGACCTCTTCGATCTGGCGGATCGTCTCGGCCACCGGTGTCGAAAACCGCATCTGGTTCAGACCCTGTGACAGGCGGGCGGTCACTTCGGCCTCGTCTTCCCATGGCAGCACCGTGGCGCCCATCGCGGCCCCGCACAGGTAGGCGGACCCGTTCAGGGCGCGCTGTCGAAAATCGGCTTCCTCGGGATCACCGGGCGTCTTCTGGATGGTGGAAAGGTCGATCAGGTCGTCGTAGACGGTGCCGAGGATGTCATTGTCGAAGAAGAACGCATCCACGTAGTCTTTGGTGAAGATATTGGTCGGGTCGCGGACCTCTTCACTGGTGCGGCCCCCCGTTGTCCAGCCGCAAGTGAAGGACAGGTCATAGTCTTTGGCCACACGCAGCGCGTTCAGCATCGCGATGATCCGCGCGCCCATACGGTCGTTGCGGTGAGCGACGACGCTCCCCTTGATATCCTCTATCTTGATCATGCCTGCCTGCCTTCGCGAGACGGGGTCTACGCCCGCATTTTGACCAAAGAATGACGTCTTGCGGGTCTTTCGTCAAAGGCCGCTGTGGGACCTTTGGCCGAGTGTGGCGTCAACGGCCCAGATTGCGGGCAACGCGTTCGGACAAATCCACGATGGCGCGCGCCTGTGCCGCCGAGATGGCGGTGACGCCTTCACCCAGGATCGGCACCGCGATGGCGAAGCGTTCGGACCGGTTCGGATAGTCGATGCCGTCACCGCCGGTGTAGAACTGGCCGGTGAGACGGAAGTTACCGTCGACGCCCGCGACCATCTCGCTCACCCGTACGTCGACGGCGGCGTCGGGCAGACCGGGGAAAGGCCATGGGTTGGCGCCGACGGTGGTTCCCAGAATATCGTTGAGGTTCGCCGTCAGGGCCAGCGTGACCGCCCGTTCGGGCTGGTCGGCCCAGAGAAAGTCGCTGCTGGTCTCGATGATGCCCGGTTCGATTTCCACGGCAATTTCCTCTGATGCGGCATAGGACGGCAGGGTCACGGTCTGGACCATCACCGAACTGACATTGGCCTGCAGGCGCAGATCGGACTGCGCAGGCGTGTATTGCAACAAGGTCGATGTGCCGGAGCAGGCGGCAAGCGTCAGCGCGGCGGCGATGCCAAGAAATCGGATCATGAATTAACGTCCCGTGAGCAAGGATGAGGGATTGCGCTGAATGGTGCGCGCGAGGTTCGAAATTGCATCCGCCGCCGCCTGCACATCCCGAAGGGTGGCCAGGGTTTCGGCGTTGAAGCGTTGGCCGGCGCCATAGGTGGCGATGACCCCGTCGACCGAGTTGAACAGGATGGCGGCGCGGTCCGACAAGCCCGGCAGACCCTCTGCAGCGGCTTCGATCGCCTGTGCGGCTTGGTTGGCGGATGCAAGGGCCGCATTCACATTGGCGATGGCTCCGCCTTCGTTGACGTCTGCAAGCAGCAGCCGCAACTCGTCCAGCGCTGCAGCGACAGAACCGGGCAGCGCCTGCGTCTCGGTCTGATCCATGATCGCCTGAATGCTCGACAGCGTGCCCTGCGTCTGGTCCACCAGCGCCTGAAGCTCCAGCTCGTTCGCCGTTTGCGTCAGCGCGCGCAGTTCCTCCGCAATGGCGGGCAGTCCGGCTGTCGCGTCGTTGACGTTGGAAATGGCGGCATTCGCGTTGGTGATCGCAGTCTGTACCTGTGCGACCAGATCGGCTTCGGCGATATCGGCTACGATCCCGTTGAGATCGACGATCACGGCAGACAACTGGCCCGGCAGGTTCTGCAGGTCATCGCTGGCAAGGATCGTGCGCGCTTCGCCCAGCGTTCCATTCGCCTGATCCAGAAGGTCGTTCAGCGTGCCGGGCAGGGCCTGCATGTCTTCGCCGCGCACGAGGACGTCTACGGAATTCAGGGTGTTCTCGGTCTGGGTCAGCAGGCTTTCCACCTCGAGGGCGTTCAGTTTGGCGATCAAGGCTTCCGCCTCGGCAGAGAGTGCGGGCAGGTTTGCCGTTCCAGCCGCCACGTTGGTCGCCGCGGCATTTGCGGAAGACAGCGTGTCGGAAAGCTGGGTCACCAGTTGTGCCTCTTCCGCGCTCAGCACGATGCCGTCGAGGTTGGCAATTACGCCACGGATGTCGCCGGGGATCGCCTGCAGGTCGTCAGAGGCGATCAGAGCCCGCGCCTCGGCCAGTGCGGTCTGTCCCTCGGTCAGAAGGCCGTTCACGGCAGCGGGCAGGGCCTGCATGTCTTCACCGCGCAGCAGGACCTCGGCGGCGTTCAGCGTATTTTCGGTCTGCGTCAGCAGTGTGGCAAGTTGAAGGGCGTTGACCTTTGCCAGCACGGCCTCGGCCTCGGCGGTCAGCGCGGGGAGATTGGCCGTCCCCTGTGCGATATTGGCCAGTGTCACGTTGGCCGTTGACAAGGCGGCATTGAGCTTTGCGATCAGCTGCGCCTCTTCTGCACTCAGCACAATGCCACCGACGCCATTGATGACGCCGCGCACGTCGCCGGGGATTGCCTGCACATCGTCCGACGCCACCAGTGCCCGCGCTTCATCCAGTAAGGCGACAAGTGACCCGGGCGCCTGCTGCAGGTCTTCGTTGCGCGCCACATCCTCAATGGCGTTCATCAGGTCGATGGCGCTGTTGAACACGTCTTCGATGGGAAGGGACTGGATCCGTTGCAACACGCCCTCGGCCGTGGCCGTCACATCCGTGATCAGGTTGTCTGTCGTGGGCAGCACGGGGTAGGGGTCGCCTGCTGCGTCAAAATCGACGGGTGCGGCGTCGTCAAGTTGCAACAGCTCGACGGTCAACGCCCCCGACAAGAGACTGCCTGTCACAAGCCTCGCGCGGAGTCCGTTGGACACGAGTGTGTCGAAAAACGCACGGACCTCTTCGTCAGATGCGTCTTCCGCCAGCCCCATGCGCGCCGGTTCGACACCGAGAACGGCGCGCAAATCGACGGCAAGCCTGTCCCCGACGCCATCGTCGACGACGGCCGAGATTTCGTTGACCTGACCGACGCGGATGCCTTTGAAACGCACTTCAGACCCGCGCCGCAGACCCGCGATGGTGCCGTCGAACATGACCGCAAGATCGAAGGCTGGCAGGTCAGGGTCCGAAAACAGGCTATCTGACGCAACGGTCGCGTTTTCGAAGATATCGAAGACCGGGTCGTCGCCCAGCGGCTGACCGCCCGAGACGACGGTATCGAATTCGATGCCCCCTTCGAGAAGCGACGCCAGGGATGCCACATCGAGGGACAGACCGGATGTATTGACGTTGATGCTGAAGGCGGAGGCTGCCCAGAACCGGGTCTCGTCGGTGATCAGCCGGTCGTAGGGGGCGTTGATGAAGGCCGTGGAGATCACGCTGTCGCCGTCGGGACCAAGTTCCGGCTGATCGACATAGCCCACCCTGATCCCCTTGTGCAGGATCGGCACACCGTCCGACAGGGCTTCTGCATTGCGCGCACGCAGCGTGATCTGCATGCCGGGGCGATTGGGGGCAAGGGCGGGTGCGTCTTCGAGCCCGATGAACTGGGTTTGGGCCACGTCTGCCTCTCGGTCCCAGTCACCGGCGATATAGACGCCCGACAGGACGGTATCGAGGCCGGATATCCCGCGCAGCGACACGTTGGGCTGGACAACCCAGAACACCGCATCGTCATCGAGATAGGGCGCGATGTCCTTGTCGACCCGCACGTTCACAAGCACATCGCCCAGACCTTCGTCAAAGCTGACAGCTTCGACCCGACCGACGGTCACATCCCGGTATTTCAGAACCGTCTCGCCCGCCGTGATGCCCGATGCACTGCTGAAACTGATTTCGACCAGCGGGCCGCGCGACGCAAAGTTCTGCCACGCCACGCCCAACGAAATCACTAGTGCGATCACCGGCACGATCCAGACGAACGACAGCCGCGACAACAGGCCTTCGCGCATGGGACGCACCTCCATCTCGGCGGGCGAAGGGGTATTTGTCATGGCGTGTCTTTCCTATCCGCGTCCCAGATCAGCCGTGGATCAAAACTTTGCGCCGACAGCATGGTGAAAACGACGGACAAAGCGAATGAAACCGCAGCGATGCCGGGATTGATCGAGGCGATGGCGTTGAGTTGCACAAGCGCCGACAGGATTGCAACGACGAAGACATCGATCATGGACCAGCGCCCGATGAACTCGACCACCTCGTAAAGCCTGTGGCGCTGGTGCATGCGCTTGCGATCCTTGCGGTGGACGCTGACGGCAAGATAGCCGATGGCCAGGAACTTGCCGACGGGGATCACGATCGAGGCCACGAACACGATCCCGGCGATGCCGTAGTTCCCATAATTCATCAACTCGACCACCCCGCCGAGGATCGTCGACTCGGATCGTTCGATCAGCGTGTTCGTCAGCAGCATCGGATAGATATTCGCCGGAAAGAACGCGACGATCCCCGCGATCAGCCATGCCCAGACTTTCTGCAGGCTTTTTTCGTCGCGGCTTTGCAAGGCGCCGTCGCACCGCAAACAGACCTGTGTTCCGCGCCAATGGACCTGCCCACAGCGACGGCAGGCGACAAGACCGGCCTCGCGGGCCGTGATCAGGTCGCCAGTTTCTGCTCGAGCGCTTCCCACACCGTATACCTGTCTATGAGTTGGTCACTGATGACCGTGATGACGACAAGCGCCGCGAAGGCCCAGAACGCCGGACCGATGGTGACATTCGCCAGCCCCGCGACCTTGACCAGCGCAACGGCGACACCGACCATGAAGATCTCGGCCATCGACCACGGTCGCAGCGTTTCCGCCAGACCGAACATCTGCCTTGCATATTTGCGCGGTTCGACGCCGCGGGCCAGCGGTCCGATGGCATAAATGATCGCATAAAGCCGCATGAGCGGCAGGATGATGATGAAAAACGCCACGGCAATGGCAAGCGGCACGCCTCTGCCCGTGTTGAAGGCTAGGATCGCGCCGATGACCGAGGTCGCGTTGTAATTGCCCTGAATGTCCAGATCGAGAAACGGAAGCGAAATGGCGGCGATCATCAGGATGAACGCCGTGCTGGCCAGGGCCAGGACCGATACCAAAGCCGTCGGGCGAGAGGATTGCAGTGTCGCATGGCATCGCACGCATGTCGCGATATGCCTGTTCCCGATCGTGCGCGCTGCATGCAGCGTGTCGCACTGGTGGCAGGCGACAAGATCTTCCAGTGGGGGCAAGGACATCGCGGACAGCGCGCTCCGGTTTTTGGTATTGGTGCAGATGTCGTAGCAGGATATCGCCTTGGGCCGTGGTGCGCCACTGTCCAATCGCAGATGTGATGATCCTAGGTATCTGACCCGAAGGTGATGTCGCAGGGAAGAGCTTTCTCGGTAACGCGGTGAGCGTTCGGGATATCGTTGCTTTCGGCGCGGCGGGTGGCTGCGGCGCGGCTGAAGTTGTGCGACAGCCACCGCTGGATAAGGCGGGCCCGCAATTCCGGCAAGGGCGTCGCGATCCGCGCGGTCAGGTCCCATTGGCTGGCCAGACTGCGCCAGGGATCTTCGTCGAACATCAGGTAGTTACCTTCGACCAGCACAACGGGAGACCGCGGCGGCACATGGACAGCCCCGGCGATCGCAATATCCCGCGTGCGATCGAACCGTGGCACCACGACGTCTTCCTGCGCGCGCAGCGCCGCGACCATGCGGAGAAACCCATACACATCAAAGGTTTCCGGCGCGCCCTTGCATTGACGCAGATCGCGGGCGTCAAGAATGTCGTTATCGAGGTGAAACCCGTCCATCGGCACCAGCGTATTCGGCACCTTCTGCAGGGTCAGGCGGCGCGAGACCTCGGCGGCCAGCGTCGATTTGCCGCTTGCCGGTGCACCCGTCACAGCGACCAGAAGACGGTCCTTGTCCTGCCGCATCTCGTGGATGCGCCCGGCAAGTTCGTTGACTTCCGTCGTGATGTCCTGCATCGAAGTTCCCTCTTGGAATTGAAGCGCCACTGCGTCTCTTACGCGGCTCAGGTGTTGATGCAAGTGCTGTGCCCGCTAGGGACACGGATTGCGCAGAAGCCAGCCGGACACTGGCCTTTTGCGGCCTGTCGTTCTACCTAAAGCGCCAAATTGAAAGCCGCACCCTTCATGCAAGATCCTATCTTTCTGCAAATATACCGTTTTGGTATGGACGTCTGGACCACGGCGGCAGAGCGATACATCAGCGTCGTCGCGGCTGGCGTCGCTTTTTTCGGCATGTTCGCGATCTTCCCGGCCATTGCCGCAATCATTTCGATCTTCGGCCTTGTCGCCGATCCTCAGGTCGTCGTCGAACAGCTTGCCGTGATGGAGGAAATCATTCCGGCGGAAACCTTCACCCTGTTCAACAACCAGATGACCCGCCTACTTGAGGCGCGCACGGATACGCTGGGCTGGACATCGGTTGTGTCGTTGGGGATCGCTCTCTGGGCGGCGCGGGCCGGTGTGGCGGGGCTGATGGGGGGGCTGAACGCGATTGCGCAATGCCCCCAGCGCAACGGGTTCAAGCAGCTCGTGGTCGCGCTGACCCTGACCCTTTGTCTGGTCGTGCTGGCCATCGTGGCGTTGTTCGCCGTCATCATCGCGCCCCTCGCGCTTCGGCTTCTGCCGATCACCGACTTTTCCGCCAACCTGCTGGAAGCCGTGCGCTGGCTGGTCGCGCTTGCTGTCCTTTATGCTGCCCTGTCGCTTCTGTATCGCTTTGGCCCAAATCAACGGGGCGCGCGGCTGCGGTGGTTCACTGTCGGGGCAGGCACGGCCATCTTTCTGTGGATTATCGCAAGTGCCGCCTTGTCCTACTATCTGGGCAACTTCGGCCGCTACAACGAGGTCTATGGATCGATTGGTGCGGTGATCGGTATGCTTCTCTGGCTCTATATCACGGCGTTTCTGATCCTTCTGGGGGCTGCTCTGAACCTCAAGGTCCATGGTGAGGTCACAGGCCAACATCATGACGAAGAAGACTAATTCTAAAATCTGATCCGACCCGTCGCATTTTAGCCACGGTTTCGCCCGAGATCATTTTCCGTCTATGCGACCCGAATCTGCTTCGCTAATGTCCCCTTAATCAAAACTGACGTGATCCGGACAAAAATCGGGCGCGCATTGAGCAGGAGAAGTATTATGTCGACGATTGATTTCGTTGCTCGCGATGGCGCGGGCACTCTTGACGTGGGCACCTTTTCGGGTGCCTCCAACAATACCTTTTTCGCAAGTAGCGGTCAGGACATTTCGCTTAACCTGCAACGCAGCAGTGTCATCTCCTACATGCGCAGCGGGCAGGCTCTGCAGATCACACTGGTCGACGGTCAGGTATTGACGATCGAAGGTTTCTTTTCTCCGGACGGAACAGCCGTGAACAGGCTCTTTCTGTCGGCGTCAGGCCAGTTGGCCGAGGTCGAGCTTCTGTCGGGGGACGGCAATCTTCTTTTGGCACAGTATTCCGACGCGGAAAGCTTCGGCAAATGGAGTCCGGACGACGCGCTTTATTTCACGGACAACGGTGCTTTGGCGATTGCCGGTGTCTCGAACGACGGTGTCGAGGCGACGATGCTGGGTGTGCCGCTGTTGAGCAGTCTGGGCGGCATCGGCGGTGTCGGAGCGGGTGTTGCCGCAGCTGGCGGCGCGCTTTTGCTCAGCGGCACAAGCGGTGCTGAAGAAGACCACCCCGAACCGGTTGTCGCAAGCGATGGCGACGGCGACGGTGTGCCGGACTCCGATGACGAGACGGACCCCGATCCGACCCCCGATGACGAGACTGACGACGATTCGACCCCCGATCCAGCGGCACCCAAGGTGTCGATCACGTCGGGCGTAAAGTCGGCCGGTCATACGGTGAATGAAGAAGATCATGACGACGGTGTCGACATCTCTGGCACTGGAACCCCCGGGGCTTCGGGGACGATCACGGTCGGTGATGATGCCGTGCAGGACATTGAGATCGACGAAAATGGCCAGTGGACAGTCACATTCCCCAAAACCGATATTCCGGGCGGCGAGTATGAAACCGGCGTCACGGTCACGGTGTCCAACGAGGACGGATCGGCCACGACGACCGATACTCTTGTGCTCGATACGACAACAAACGTCACCTTCGACGCGTCCACCGTCGAGACAGATGGCATTGTGAACTTCGTCGAGGAAAGTGACGGTGTGGTGCTGACCGGCACGACCGAGGCCGGTGCCTCGGTGGTTGTGAGCTTCGCAGGCGCCAGCTATGAAGCCTCGGTGTCCGGCACCACATGGACGCTGGACGTAGACGCAGATGTGCTTGCTCAGGGCGAGTACGATCTGGAGATCGCGGTGAAAGCGACGGATCAGCATGGCAACACGGCCTCCACGACCGATACGCTTCACATAGATACGGTTACGTCGTTGACTATCGACACATCGAAGGCCGGGGGTGACGGCACCGTCAACCACGAGGAGCATTCAGAGGGCGTCTACGTCTACGGTTTTGCCGAAGCGAATGCGTCTGTGGTCGTCACGATGGGGGCCTACACACATACCGTACAGGCCGATGGCGAAGGCAAGTGGGAAGCGACGTTCCCGCGCCATGAGGTGCCCACCGGCGAGTATACCGCGATGGTGAACGCCGTTTCCACAGATGCCGCTGGCAATACGGCGACTGCAAGCGGGACGGTCGTCATCGACACCGAGATCGACGTCACTGTCGATACAAGCACCGTGGATGCTGGTGGCGCAAAGCCCGACGGGGTCGTCAACATGGTCGAACGTGAGGATGGCATCACGCTGTCCGGCACGGTCGAGCCGGGCGCTCAGGTCTCGGTCGATTTCCTGGGGACTGTCCGGGAGTTCAAGGCAGACGAGTCAGGCACATGGTCGCTGGACTATGCGTCCTCTGTCCTGCCATCGGGTCCTATCGAGACCGACGTGCAGGTGACCGTGCGCGCGGCAGACGCCGCAGGAAACGTTGCGACAGACACCGGAGAGGTCCGTTTCGATACCTATGTGAACCGCCTGGACTTCACATCGACCACCGTTGCGGGCGACGATATCGTAAATGCGCAGGAAGCGTCGGAGGGTCTCGGCTTTTCGGGTGTGGTCGAGGCAGGATCGACCGTCACGGTCAAATTCGAAAACACGACCCGCGATGCGGATGTCGATGCGGATGGCAACTGGACCGCAAGTTTCGCGTCCTCTGAAATTCCCGACGGCACCTACAACAGCCGTGTCGACATCACGGCGACAGACCGGGCAGGGAACGTGGCGACGATCAGTGACACATTCCAGGTCGATACGGTTGTTCCGGATGCGCCGAATATTACCGGACAATTTCAGACCAGCTCCGAGATTGTTGAGTTGGAAGTGGCGAACACCATCGAAGGTCCGGATAGCGTTACGCTTCATCAATTCGTTGATGGTGGCAACGATCCGGCCACTTTGATTAACGCCGTGAAAGGTGAAATCTTTGGCGATATTCGCTATCGTTTCAATGAGAGTGACTGGGTTTCGGATGGCAGCCACATCGTGGTCACTGACAGCGACACAGCCGGAAACAGCAACTCCACGCTCTTTGCGGTAGATGCCATTGGCAATCCGGTGGTCGATGTGACGTCAGGGGCCTTGGATGCCTTCAACATCGGTGCCATCGACCTTGATTTCGCAGAAGACAGCCAGATCGTGCTGTCGGCGTCGGACCTCGAGGCCATGTCAAAGAACGACAATATCCTCGTTATTCACGGCGGGTCGGACGATTCCATCACACTGACCGACAGTGGGACAAAGTCCGGCACGACCGAAATCGATGGGCGCAACTACGACGTCTACGATGTCGGCACGAACGGTGGGCAACTGATCATCGACCAGGACATCCAATTCAACAACGGTCTCGGCGGCGCCTGAGAGTTGGTGAAAGACAGTCAAAGCGCGGCTGAGGCGGCAGCGCTTTGACACCCCCAAAGACGATAATAAACGCGCGGGGACAGCGGTGATAAGTGGGCAGAGCATATTGAGACGGGCTTGCGTTTTGGGCGCGGCATGGGCTGTGACGGCCTGTGTCCCGCAGATGCCCACGATGCCCTGGACCGACGATCCGGAGGTCAGCCGAAGTGCTGCGCCTTTCGCGACAGATACGACTGCCGCTCTTGATCCCGCGATGGAAGACGGGACCAGTTCCGACATCGTAACAAGTCTTCTGTCGCGGCGGTCGGTCCTGACCGATGGTCCCTACGCCCGCGTGGCCGATGCGGTCTTGGCCGCCAATGCCCGCGCCGCCGAATCCGAACTGCGGGCAGCCTCCCTGCGGGCCGAGGCCCGTGCGACCAACTGGTTGCCAACACTGGGTCCGACCGTCTCGCTGACCTCGCTTGGCAATGTGGTGTCGTCGCTGGTGCTGGACGCGGTTCTGTTCGACAATGGACGCCGCCGGGCCGAACGGGACTATGCCCGCGCGGACGTGGAGGTCGCTGCTGTCCTGCTGGCCGAGGACAGCAACCAACGGGTGCGTCAGGGTCTTGATCTCTACCTCACTGCGCAAAAGGCTCAGGCTCAAGCGCAGGTCAATCAGGGCGCAATGGCCCAGATGGAGCGCTATGCCTTTGTCATGAAGGAACGGGTGCGGGGTGGCGTATCCAGCCGGGTCGAAGCCGATATCGTCAATCAGAAACTGAACCAGCTGCGCGCTGAAATGGCGTCTGACCGTGAAACGGCGGCTTCGGCGATGGCCGAACTCTCTGCGATGTCCGCAGCCCCCCTCGATGGGATCGAAGGCACATCTCGGATGACTGCCGAATATACGGCGACACCCTTGCCGGTTTTGCGGGCCGAGGCCGAGGCGTCGCGCGCGGTGGCAGAGGCTGCGGCGGCGCGGGCGGGGCTTCTGCCCGGCCTGACGGCTTCGGTGAACCAAAGCGGCGATGCCGGTGCGACCTTCGGCGGGGCCGGGCTGGGCCTTGGCACGGGGGCTTCCATGCGGGCCGCGCAGGAAACCGAACGCTCTGCCGCCGCGCGCGTCGATCAGGCGGGCGAGGATGCGGACCGCCGGTTGCGGGCCTTGCAGGGTCAGTTGGCGTCCTTGCAACGTCAGGCCGAACGATCGCAGGTGCTTGCCGTTCAGGCTGCACGCAACTTCGAGACCTACGCCCAGCAGCAACGTGAAGGGCAGCGCGGTGTGGCCGACGTGGTGACGATCTTCGAAACGAGGCTCAGGGCCGAGCGCGAGGCGGCGGGCCTGCGCTACGACGTGGCCCGCGTGGCCGTGGAAATAGCCGCCCTGCGCGGCGTGCTTGTGGACGGAGACAAGATATGACCGGACCTGTACTGGCCTTTGACGTGGCCGCGACCAAGGGTGCCAGGCTTACCCGGATTGATCCCGTCAAGATGTCTGCGGATGACGTCGCGCACGCGGCGGCATCCTCTGCCGAAACAGAAGATCGTGCCACGCTCGCTGCCGTCTTCGCCGGTCTGATGGGTGTCGATCTGCAACGCGCCGACCTTCTTGAAGCCGCGCGGGCAGGGGATGGATTGCCGTTGGAACGGGTGACCGAGGCCCTGAACGAACACGGGCTGAAAGCGCAGGTCGGGACGGGGCAGGCCCAGACGCCCGCGCTGGCCGAAACGGCGGATGGCGGGATGGTGCTGGTTCTGGCGTCGGAACAGACGATGTTGACCGTGTTCGACGCGGACGCAAAGGGCCGCCAGCGCGAGGTGCCCGAGGCGGACCTGAACCTGTCGGGCCGCACGATCACGGCCCATGTCGCCCCGGAGGAACTGACGCGTCGCCACGGCAAAAAGGGCAAGGCCGAGCACTGGTTCTGGTCGCATCTCCTGCGCCAGAGACGGTTGTTGGGCGAAGTGGGGCTGGGGTCTTTTGTCGCAAATATCCTTGCCGTCGCTGTCGCCCTGTTCTCGTTGCAGGTCTACGACCGTGTGATCCCGCATCAGTCCGTGTCCACGCTTTGGGTGCTGGCCATCGGTGCGGGGTTTGCCATGCTGATGGAGGCGAGCCTGCGGATCGCCCGTGCGCGTCTCATGGACAGCGCCGGTCGTCGGATCGAAATCAAGGTGCAGTCGCTTCTGATGGGGCGGCTGTTGGGCATGAAAGCCGACACGAACCGGTCGCCCAGCCAGACCTTCGCTGCCATGCGCGACTTTTCGCAGGTCCGCGAGTTCTTCACCTCATCGACAATCGGGTCGTTGACGGATCTTCCCTTCATCATCCTGTTTCTGGCGCTTGTGGCCTCGATCGGTGGCAATATCGTCTGGATCCTCTTCATCGGCGGCATCCTGATGGTGATGCCCAGCCTCTTTGTGCAAAAGCGCATGATGGCGCTGACCCATGCCACACAGGGGGCCAGCACCAAGCAATCCCGCCTGCTGCAAGAGGCCATCTACGGTGCCGACACGATCAAGTCCCAGCGGGGCGAAGACCGCTTTCGCCGCGACTGGAGCGAGCTGGTCGCCCTGTCTTCGCTGGCGTCGACCGATCAGCGCAAGCTGTCCAGCACGCTGACCAGCTGGGCACAGGGCGTGCAGCAGGCGACCTATGTCTCGACCGTGGTCGCGGGGGCCTACATGGTCTTTGCCGGCGAATTCACCATCGGCACCATCATCGCGGTCGGCATCCTGACCTCGCGCACGTTGGGGCCACTCAACGGGCTGGCGGGAATCCTGTCGCGCTGGACCAACGTCAAGGCCGCTCTGGAAGCGCTGGATGCGGTGGTCGATGCGGAGCAGGACGTGGACGAAGATCGCGGCTACCTGCGCCGCGACACGCTGAAAGGCGGCTTCGAGCTGCGCGAAATGTCCTATGCCTACGATCCCGAAGCCGCAGCCTCGATCGACATTCCGGCGCTTTCGATCAAGCCGGGGCAACACATCGCGGTTCTTGGAGCGAACGGGTCGGGCAAGTCCACGCTTCTGAAGGTCCTTTCGGGTCTGCATCGTCCCACGGCGGGCCGTGTGCTGATCGATGGCGTCGATATGGGGCAGGTGATGGCCCGCGACCTGCGCCGGTCCATCGGGTTTCTGAGCCAAGAGGTAAAGCTTTTTGCGGGAACTCTGCGGGACAACCTGAACCTGACCCTGCTTGAGAATGACGACGACCGCCTGCTTGGCGCACTTGATTTTTCGGGGCTGGGGCCCTTCGTGGCGAACCACCCCAAAGGGCTGGATCTTGTGATCCGCGACGGGGGTGAAGGCCTGTCCATCGGGCAGCGCCAGTCGATCGGCTGGGCGCGGCTATGGCTGCAGGACCCGTCGGTCTGCCTGCTGGACGAGCCTACGGCGGCGCTTGACAGCACGCTCGAGACGACGCTGGTGGACCGCTTGCGTGTCTGGCTGGACGGGCGCACCGCCGTTATCGCCACGCACCGTGTGCCGATCATGGAACTGACCGACCGCGTGATGATCCTGCAGAACGGGCGGCTTGCCGTCGATGGCCCGCGCGACGAGGTCCTGGCCCATATGACCAAGCGAAAGGCGGTGTCCTGATGGCGACCATGGACATGGAGTTCGAGCGTCAGATGCGCGGACCCAGCCTGATGATCTATCTGGTCGGGGCCACTGTCCTGCTGTTCCTTGTCTGGGCCAAGTTCGCGCCCCTGGATGAAATCGTCAGGGCCGAGGGCGAGGTGGTCAGCGCCTCGCGCCCGCAGATCATCCAGAACCTCGAGGGGGGCATCCTGTCCGAGCTGATGGTGGCCGAGGGCGATATTGTCCAGCAGGGCGATATTCTGGCCCGCCTGCGCGACACCCAGTTTTCGACAAAGGTTGCGGACCTGCAGGACCAGCTGATCGCGCTTGAAATCCGCCGGTTGCGGCTGGAGGCGGAATTGGCGGGTGAGACCGATTTCGTCGTTTCTGCGGATATCGCAGAACATGCACCGCAGATCGTGAACAGCGAACTGGCGCTGCTGACCGCCCGGCAAAGCGACTACAACGCCAAGGTGTCGGGCGCCGCCCGCGTCAAGGTCGAGACCGAGACAGAGCTTGATCTGATGGAGGATATGCTGACCCGCGATATCGTGGCACTGATCGAGGTGACCAAGGCGCGCAAGGCACAGGCCGATGCGGAAATCCGCTACAATGAGATCGTCACGGGGGCCGATCTTGACCGAGCGTCCGACTATTCCGAAACATTGCAGGAACTGAACAGGATTGCGCAGGACCTGCGGGTCGCCAACGACCAGTTGCAGCGCACGACGATCATCGCCCCCATGCGCGGTATCGTGAACAACCTTGCCGTCACCACGATCGGCGGCGTCGTCCGCCCGGGCGAAGAGATTTTCCAGATCATCCCGCTGGGCGACGAGTTGTTCATCGAGGCGCAGGTCAAGCCATCGGACGTGGCGGGCGTTATTCCGGGGCAGGAAGCGACGATCAAGCTTTCGGCCTATGACTACACGATTCACGGCAGCCTGACGGGTGCGGTGCAGTTAGTGTCCGCCGATACCTTCAAGGACGAACGTCGCCCTGAAATCGAACCCTACTACCGCGTCACGGTGGCCGTCGATCTGGAGAATCTGACACCCCGCCAGCAGGCCATCGTGATCCGTCCGGGCATGCAGGCCAGCGTCGAATTGCACACGGGCGAAAAGACGGTCCTGCAGTATCTGACCAAGCCGCTTTATCGCGGGTCCGAAGCAATGCAGGAACGCTAGGTCACTGGCTTTCGTGCCAAGCGGCAGCTTGGGTGAGAGCCAGCGTAAACCCGCCAAGGTCCGCGATCCGTCCGCCGCCGTCGTGGACGATCAGCGCGGCCCCGCGCCGCGCCACCCCGCCATGCAGCATGAGGTTGTCGGCCATTGCGAAACTTTCGACCGCATGGCCGTCGCGGTCGCGCAACTGGCCCGATCCGTCGTCCTCGGCCCCCAGCGCCGATCTGATCCGGTCGGTCAAGGGACGGACCTCGTTGGTATAGGCAAAGACCGCCTTGCCCCGAGCGGCCATGTAGCCCAACTCGAAGGCCGTGCCCGGGTCCGCCGACACCCCGCGAAAGGGCGTCAGGTTCGCGATGATCGCATCCGCACGGTTCATCATATCCTCGTCCACCTCTGATATGGCGCAGCCCTGATCGAAGTGGGACAGGCTGCGGTCGACCTGCGCATCACCGGGTGCCAGTGGCGTCAGGCCTGCCTCGCGGACAAGTGTGGATTTCGCGGCCAGAACCTCGGCGGAGTTGGGCAGGAAGACGTCGGGGCCGGCGAGGTAGATTTTCATAACTGTCCTTTTTGTCGCAGGTCAGGCTACCGCGTGACACCGGCGGCACAAGGGGGCATGGTCGCGCTCATGAAATGGATTGACATACCTCCCGTCTGGCTGTTTGCCTTTCTTTTCGCGACCGTCGCACTGGACACGGTTCTACCGGACACGCTGCGCCCCCTTCGGGTGCCGGGGGCGGCGATGATCGCTCTGGGCCTTTTGCTGATGGTTGTGGCCGTGGTCCAGATGGCGATGCAGCGCACCTCGCCTATTCCGCACACCCAGCCGTCGGCGCTGGTCGACAGCGGGATTTTCGGTCTCAGCCGCAACCCGATCTATCTGGGCGATGCGCTGGTGCTGGCGGGCTATGCGCTGTGGCGCGAGACGCCATTCGCTTTGGTCCTTGTGCCGCTTTTCATGTGGATCATTACCCGCAGGTTCATCCTGCCGGAAGAGGCGCGGCTGGCCAATGCCTTCGGCCCATCCTTTGCCGAATACAAGACGCGCGTCAGGCGCTGGATATGACTTGGCGTCACCTCATTTCGGGCAAAGAACCGGAAAGCCCACCCATCTGCTTGTGAAACAATCTTTCGCACGATAACTCGGTTTGAATCGGAACGTGGCGAAGTGACAGGAGCCTGCCCATGAAGATCGGCGCACCAAAAGAGACATTCGACGGTGAGAACCGGGTCGCCATGACCCCGGCCTCGGCCAAAGACCTGCAAAAGCTGGGATATGACTGCGTCATCGAAAGCGGCGCAGGCGAGGCAGCGGGCTTTCCCAACGCCGCCTACAAGGACGCCGGAGTCGAGGTCGTCAAGACCGGCGCCGCACTGTTCAAGGCCTGCGAAATCGTCATCAAGGTGCGTCCGCCCTCGGACACCGAGGTCAAGCGCCTGACCGAGGGGCAGACACTGATTTCCATGTTCTACCCGGGCCAGAACGAAGCCCTGATGGAGGCCGCCAACGCCAAGGGCGCCACTGTCATCGCGATGGACATGGTGCCGCGTATTTCCCGCGCGCAAAAGATGGATGCGCTGTCGTCCATGGCCAATATCGCGGGCTACCGCGCCGTGATCGAGGCGGGCAGCAACTTTGGCCGCTTCTTCACTGGGCAGGTCACCGCCGCAGGCAAGGTGCCGCCCGCCAAGGTGCTGATCGTCGGGGCCGGTGTCGCGGGGCTTGCCGCCATCGGCACCTCGACCTCTTTGGGTGCGATCACCTATGCCTTCGACGTGCGCCCCGAGGTCGCCGAACAGGTGCAATCGATGGGGGCGGAATTCGTCTACCTCGACTTCAAGGAAGAGCAGACGGACGGGTCCGAAAGCGGCGGCTACGCCAAGCCCTCCAGCCCCGAATTCCGCGAAGCCCAGCTTGCCAAGTTCCGCGAGCTGGCCCCCGAGATCGACATCGTCATCACCACGGCCCTGATCCCCAACCGCGAAGCCCCAGAGCTTTGGACCGAGGACATGGTCAAGGCGATGAAGCCGGGATCGGTGATCGTGGACCTTGCCGCCGAAAAAGGTGGCAACTGCAAGCTGACGGTCATGGACGAAAAGATCGTCACCGACAACGGCGTGACCATCGTGGGCTATACCGACTTCCCGTCGCGCATGGCGACGCAGGCCTCGACGCTTTATGCCACGAACGTCCGCCACATGCTGACCGACCTGACGCCCGAAAAGGACGGCACGCCTGTCCACAACATGGAAGACGATGTGATCCGCGGGGCCACGGCCACCCACAAGGGCGAGATCACTTTTCCACCACCACCCCCGAAGGTGCGGGCCATCGCGGCGCAGCCCAAGAAGGACCCCCCGAAGGAACTGACGGCCGACGAAAAGCGCGCACAGGCGGCGGCGGCGTTCAAGCTGCAGACGCGCAATCAGGTGACGCTGCTTGCCGTGGGTGGCGCGCTGCTGCTGGGGGTCGGTCTTGTCGCACCGGCAAGCTTCATGCAGCACTTCATCGTCTTCGTGCTGGCGGTCTTCGTGGGCTTTCAGGTGATCTGGGGTGTTGCGCATTCGTTGCACACACCGTTGATGTCGATCACCAATGCGATTTCCTCGATCATCATTCTGGGTGCGCTCATGCAGATCGGGTCGGGGTCGTGGCTGGTGATCCTGCTGTCGTCGCTGGCCGTGTTCATGGCCGGTATCAATATCTTCGGCGGTTTCCTCGTCACCCGGCGCATGCTCGCCATGTTCCAGAAATCCTGAAGGAGAGAGCACAATGGATTACGGTTTCACCACTGCGGCCTATGTTGTCGCCGCTGTTCTCTTCATCCTGTCGCTGGGCGGCCTGTCCGGTCAGGAAAGCGCCAAGCGCGCGGTCTGGTATGGCATCGCCGGCATGGGGCTGGCGGTTTTCGCCACGCTGATCGGGCCGGGGGCAGGCCTGTGGCTTTTGTCGCTGCTGCTGATCTCGGGTGGCGGTGCCATCGGCTACCAGTTGGCGACCCGCGTGCAGATGACGCAGATGCCCGAACTGGTCGCGGCGATGCACAGCCTTGTCGGTCTGGCGGCGGTCATCGTGGGCTTCAACGCCCATATCGAGCTGGTCCGCGTGCTGTCGGCCACCCCTGAAATGATGCTCGATTTCCGTGGCTTCGCGGCCCTTGTGGCCGAAAAGTCCACGGTCGAGATCAACATCCTTCGGGTCGAGCTTTTCCTGGGTGTCTTCATCGGCGCCGTGACCTTCACCGGCTCGGTCATCGCCTACGGCAAGCTGGCGGGGCGCGTGGATACGGCGGCCAAGAAGCTGCAGGGCGGGCACATGCTGAACATCGCGGCTGTGGCGATCTCGCTTCTGTCGCTGATCTGGTACTACAACACCGGCGCGTTCTTCCCGCTGTTCCTGATGAC
>Ga0307951_1000752_pt1 | contig 18947 bp, 25 predicted proteins | sample OrgLakmetagen374_FD_201842 | JGI IMG/M metagenome (GOLD analysis project Ga0307951, IMG submission 201842) | Saline water microbial communities from Organic Lake, Antarctica - #374 | ecosystem: Environmental > Aquatic > Non-marine Saline and Alkaline > Saline | place: Antarctica: Organic Lake... | reverse complement strand
GTCCCTAATGCTTTAACCGGTTCTGCACATCCACGCCTGTGCGCTCTCTGCTCATACTTGTGTGTCTATCTGCTAGTGCTACTACTCATCTTTGGTTGGCTGCCACACCACTGTCCCTTCCCGGAGCTGGGACCGTTTACTCAGACATTCTTGGTCTCATCGTGTTACATGTTAATATGACTAGGCGAACAATTCTGGCAGTGACCTTACACTGTACAGGGTATTCCCTCATAGAATGCTCATATGTTGTCAACTGATTACCAGGTTGATCAAATCCAAAAGATAAAGGTTATCAATAAGACTGGCACATCCAGCTTATTGGACAAGGCACAGAAACTTTCTACTGTCAACCAACTAACTGTTCTGTCACACAATTTGTCGCTGCCACTGATTGGGCGTGACAGCCTCCTTTATTTTTAATATCCTGAGTGTGACATAGTTTAATGTGCCCAAAACACATAGACGGTGGTTCCCCCTCTTTGAATTAATGCGGCTGGTCCTGGCAGATGCTTGATTGATTTCACCGGATTTATCCAGTGCTGCAATGTCACAAATAGCGTTGTGCCTTTTTTCCCTTTCTAAGGTTTTGTTTGTAGGTGCTACAAGTTTGTAGTGCTACACAAAAAGAACACATATCAGATTTTTACATTGCTTTACATTCGCAGCCTAGCAGTCGCACTTTTTGTTTGGTGGCGTATTTGTAATAACTTCTGTAATTACCATTTGATGGGATAACAGACACCAGCGAAGTTTTCCCCCCTACACTTAGCATGTTGGCCGTTTATCAGACGTGCCCTTTCCAGCATTATTATCGTCAGGACATGGTTTCAGGTCGCTCAGCACGTTGGCCGTTTACCAGACGTGCCCTTTCCAGCACTAATATCAATACTCATCAGGAGACAGTTTCAGGTCAAGCCTGCAATTTTCCTGATCCCAATACATATTTTCTCATGTTGGCATCGTAAGGTCCCCTTCTGCAGATCTTGTCCTTTCGTGCATGTACCGTGTTTTTATATGCATTGTACTTTGTTTGTACGCTGGAGACTTCAATCGAGGGGTCGAAGTGCATCACCAGCCTGACCGGCAGGGCACGCAATCTTACAGTGGACTGCTGTGATAACAACATCAAACAAGCTCTGCACATTCGACACGAGTGCACCAATATGCCTTCTTTGTCACATTACACCCTGACATTTGCAGGGAATAAGCTCGTTATAAGAGACCAAAAATGCAGAGGAGGCGGATGAGCCAAAAATAAAAACAGAAACAAGCTACTCTTGTATTAGTGGTAAGCAACATGAAACAAAGGCCGCGTAGGCAGGCTGTAACTGTACAAACAAGCAATTTCCTCCCTGATGCTGTTACTAATCTTTTGGCCAAGTCAAGGTAAGTTAAGTGGTTGGGTATGAGTCCTTTTACGACTAATGCTGTATTCATATGAAACACCGCTTTTATTGGCACCCCACTCCAAGGTAACTCCAAACGATGTTGCACAGCCAGACAACGTGTGGAAACAGTCTGCCTGTTTCCAAACATTTATTGCAGACACACCACGTACAATGCACAACCCACACTGAAATGCAACATACACAGTGTTTTAAAGGAACGGACTCTGCAGCCCCAGACTTCCAGGAAGGCTCCGCGCTTCCTTTGCTATGCTCTTTGCAAAAGCAACATGGGGCTCGTCTGGCTCCTGCATAACGACACAGTTGTTGGACGCTTAAATTCCATCACTGGACAAGAGCAAGGAGAACGTACAACAGCAGACCAAATAAGGAAGATTACACTAGCTTCTGAAAATAGAGTGTAGCGATGTTGCTAGAGGATCAGGTGTTCACCAAAGAGACAATTTTGATACTCACAGTATCAAGAATGATGGCGGACGGTCCATCACCTAGCCTCTGCACCACCAGGTTTGCTGCAGACAGACCCGTTACGTACGCACGCTCCTGTGAACAACGTCATGGAATCAGTGCCATGAGCATAGGGTTGGCCAGAACCCTATATAAATCATACATAATATATATATACGGTGTGTAAACGTAATTTTGGCAGGCAACCCTACATTAAGCTGTGAGTGTTTCAGGCTTGGCTGTAAGTGTACCGTCTGCAGAATCAAAAGTGCTAGAAAACAGATTAAACTATGAGAGCTTTCAGGGAGCAAGTACGGCCACGCTGCACAGAGAAAGAAATAAATAAAAGTCCACTGGCAGTCCTACAAATTAGCGTACCTGATCAAGGGAGGGGGATACATACAATTGGTGGGGGCTGCACACCCAAAACATTTAATTTGGTATGAAGCATATGTCACAGCACCCAAACCCACACAATAGTCATGGTGAACATGAAAGAAAAAGCACCCTTGCAATAACAAGCTAGGCAACTGAGAACTAAGACAGATCCCCTCACAGTAAGACCAGCACTGCAACCCTTCATAGGGGCCCACAGAGTGACATTTTCTTTTCTTGTGCCAGCATCATTCTTTGCCTCACTGAATACGTTTTAGATGTACTGTAGTCTTTATTCTATGAAACTTACCTGAGATAAGCCATTCGCTCCATGCTGTAAGCCACGGACCCTGTGAGGACGACAACAACAAACAACGTAGACACGCAAGACATTTTATACGGCAGCTGAGCTCTATTTAGTTTGCACCATGAGACGAGACGGCAATAAGCAAGAAAATCAGAAAGGAGTGCTGCATACAGAATTCAAAAGGTGTCATTGCAGGTCCTTTCCTTGCAATGTTCCTTGCACCACCAAAAGGCAGAGCGTGGTGATAAAATGGACAGTATTTCCGCCACTGCAACACAGGATTTCATTGCAACCAGGAGTGTTTATCCCATGGCGTGCCTGATTGAGCTGCCTGATTGACGGGTTTCTGTCATTATAAATCACAGGGTTTCTGACAGAGCCTCCCTAAAATAAACATTCATGCAAACATTAATCAGCCAAAGAAAAGAGGACGGGAAAGAGGAGTTTGAACTACTCCCTCAAAAAACGAATGCACAGCTAGCTGTGGTTTTTCTTTTAACAACGTCAACACTCACCAGTCGCCCGCCATCATCACATTGGGAATGGAAGTAGATTGAAATGGTCGATCTGCAGGTGTTCGTTTTTTAGCACGTACTGACTTTGTCTGTCTGTATGGATGGGCCATCTTGCACACCCGAAGCCAAAGTGCATGCAGGCTCTGCACTTGAACGGCAGCAGCAGATGTGATCAGGTTTGCAACGGCAGCAGCAGATGAACGGCAGCAGCAGATGTGAGAACGGCAGCAGCAGATGAGAGGTGAACGGCAGCAGCAGATGTGATCATGTTTGCAACATGAGCAACCAATGGCCATTTCAGCAATCCTGACCCTGGTCAAGCAACAAAGAAGTAAAAGCAATTAAAAGCAATCATATCAAGCGACCATTAATACAATGACTTTGCTCACCTTGGTATGAACCCGGGCTGAAGTGGGTGACTGCCTTTGGGTATCGCAGCACTACGCTGTCCACAATTTTTGCACCTGCATAGCAAAGAGTGATACACGTACACATCATTTATAGACTCTTTTCACCTGCATATCAAAGAGTGATACACAAACACATCATTGGACACATCATCGGAGTATAGACGCTTTGCACCTGCATAGCAAAGAGTGATGCTTACACACAGCATTGGACACATCATCAGAGCACAACCTCTTTTAAACTACATTGGATTTGATGTAGCAAGAGCAATAAATACGAGTTGACTGCACATCCTTCTTTATATTTAAGCGGCATCTAAATCAAAGACAAAACTGCTGGTGCATACTAGAGGTCAAATGCCATAATATTGTACACTTTTGGTTTTGGGGAGCTTGGTTTGCAGCCTACATACGAATAGAGAGGCACAGAAAAATCCCTGCAAAAAAACAAAATTGCATGTTGCGTGGAAATTATTGTAAGCCAGACAGCCCAAATCTTACAATCAAACAGCTATATGTTTCAGATGTTCAGTAGCAATGCAAGGCTGGACAAGCACAAGCTCTTCAGCAGCATTGGCTTACCCTGAAACCCAAATCGCACTACTTTCAGGTAAGTATGCATACACTGAATTTCAGCAAGCATCAAGACACGCACCTTTGAACCCAGGCTCACACTTCTCCAGATGACCCCGCACACGCTCAATCAGCGCGTCGTCTGTCAAAGGCAGCAGCGCTGACGCGTTGTAGAAATCAACTGTGATCACGCTGCCCTCTGCATCTTTGTACTCCTCCTGGAGAAAGTAAGTGTGTGTATGTGCGTGTATGTGTGTGTTTGTGCATGTGTGTTTGTGCGTGTATGTGTATGCGCGTGTGTTTGTGTACAGGGCGTCAGGTTGGTGCTATTAGTCACTGCCCTGAAAGGACCACACTAGTTTTTGCCAAGACAGCTCCTAATTGAAACCATTCAAGTCTAGTGTCCCAGATAGGCAAACGCCCAGTGACTAGCAAATGGCAGGCAAGAGTCAGCATGAACATGCTGCTCATGTCCAGGCTCACTGTTAACTTGTCCAGAGCCGTTACCACCTGGTGGGCAGTCAGCTAGTTTATGTGCCTGTTTCCATTCTTAGAGCACCCCACCTTGCTTCACTCACCTACAGCTAGTTTATGTGCCTGTTTCCATTCTTAGAGCACCCCACCTTGCTTCACTCACCTACAGCTCATTGAACATGCCTGTTTCAATTCTTAGAGCACCCCATACAGCTTCACTCACCTGCATCTCATTCAATGTGCCTGCTTCCATTCATAGAGCACCCCATACTGCTTAACTCACCTGCAGCTCATTCAGGTTGAAAAACGTGGCACCCGCAGCAGGCTCAAATCCAGAGAGCACATTTGCTGGGTATTTGGTTGGTACAGGCCGGTCAAAGAAGAGCCGGGTAGCAATGACGTCCAGGCTCTGCACACAGGTAGGTAGGGGTAGTGGTTGCAAGGTAGGAAATAAGTGGGTATCACAGGGGAAAATAGTTGTCGATTTTCAATTATTAGTAGGCAAGGGCAGTGGAAGTGAAGCAGACATCCAGTATCATTATAGAGAAAGAGTGCCATTTACTAGTAGAGGCATTGGAGGCAAAGTAAAAATGAGGCATCATGCAGCATGGTAGAGAAAGAACGCCTTTCTTTCAGTAGGTAGGGGCAGTGGATGCACGGAAGATTGATGAACTCTGCTTTGTATTGATGGATGCACACATGGCCACACTTGGAGCAACACCTAAATTCTCCACACGTCCAGAATGGTACCTAGAAAGCGACGTGTTTTTTCGCAACTTTGCAGCCTCACCTTGAGGTTCATGACATTCCTGAAGTCGTTTTGTGCAGCCAAAGCTGGGTTGGCTGTCACCAACTTCTGCATGGCTCCGATGCCCACGGCAAAAACCACAGCGTCTGCCTCAAACACGGTCGTCTCTCCTGTACCCAATAAGAAAGGCAGGCAGTGTAACTTAAGAGTGATTACTTGTTACCTGTGATGGTGCTTTAAAACGCTGACGGCAGTTAACATCTCTGGCTCTCCCTCAAAATCCCAGGTCCAATTCTTCAGACTAAGCAACACCCAGGTCTCCAAGCCTGGGCTTTTATCTCCTCATTACCTGTTATTTACTCTCTACCCCACTACCTCCCTGAGTCTGTTTGTTCAATGGCTTATACTTAAACACATACGGTATACACATACACACACGCACACACATACATACACACGCAGACACACGCTTATACACGCAGACACACGCTTATACATGCTTATACACACATACGCACACGCAGACACACATATGTACAATCACAGCTCACCTGTTTGCCTGTCTGTTGCTTCAACTGATGTGACTTGGGACACCCCCCCTATGTCCTCCACACTCAGGCCTGTGACAAGCTGGTTGCCGACCACCTGCGTGTATATAAACACGCAAGTAGTAGAAATTACTGTGTGCGTGAACATAAACACACAGGTATTATTTAAGTTACTGTGTTCGTGCGTATAAAGAAGCAGTTATTTATTTAACTTACTGTGTGCATTCTCACAAAGTTCTCAACGCCTGTACAGTTTTGAAGAAGCTTACACCTTGCTGGTATAGGCAAACAAGTGAATTGGAATATTGGGAGGAATGGACTAGTTTTAAGGAACCGTCCGGGATCCTTGCTTGGTAGTCAACAGGTGAGAGCTATGGGAAGTGGCGTTGCAGTGGTGAGCAGGTTGGTATAGAGGGCGTCAAGTTTAATGATGGCATAGGGTTAAGGGCTATGACGGGCAACTGGGCACACACTGACTATGGCTGCAGGCACTTACACTATAATGACGTGCAATCAACATTTCAGGACGTGCTGTCAGTGTGACAAGTGCAAAATTGACGCGCGTGGCGACAGGAACTCAATCTGTTCACAACACAGCTTACCTTGCCGCCTTGCCCCTTGATGCGCTCCACCAAGGGCGTGAATATCTTCTGCAATTTGTGCAATGGTAGAAGAGGTGCCTGAAACCTGGTCATGAACAGCTTTAGGTACAATCATCCAACTGTCTGCAAGCCTGCAAGAAAGATTTGAGCCTATGGGAGGCAACCAAAGGAACTGTGGCACACCCTGCTCCTCGCTGCTCACTCATCAGGGCTGCTATATTCAACTGCGCTTAATTACACGTACAGGAAAGAACAGCTAAGACGAGGTCACTGGGAACTAGGCACAGGGCGCTTATGCCAAACACGTCCTGTGCGTACCTCTGCCACAGAGCCTTTACACCAGCACACGTCAAAATCGTTTTGGTGCGCGAGCGCATAGAAGTACAGCGTCTCAAGCATGACTGCCGCTGAAATATTCTCTGGAGGGGCAAACAGCCCAACCAGGAGAGTGGGTCGCAAGAACTGCTCGTATGCCTCTCTGCAGCCACATGATAAAGATAGCTGTTTACACACGTGGGCTGGTTGCAACATGGGTGTGAGTGTGTGTCTGCGTACATGCAAGTGCTTGCAGTGTTGAGGACGTGCGTGTCATCTCCCTTTTTAGGCAATACAATGCCTGTAGATCCCCGGAAACAGTGCACACAACACTTTTCTGTAAGGTTGAGGATTTTTGGGGCGGTATTTAGGTGCATCCCTTCTGCGCCTGTGCAAGCAGGCTGCAGGGATACATTACACTTAAAAGGTGCGTCACCATACTAAGTGAAACTGGGTGTGCGCCTCATCTGTCACTGTGTAAGGTTTCACACTACTTACACCTGTACGTTGCTAGCACAGGCAAACATCAGGTACAGAATATGCACAGACGCACACTCAATCTGTGCAACTTGCAATCATCAGGCACATATTTTGCACAGGCGCATGCACAATCTGTGCAACTAGCAATCATCAGGCACGGAATGTGCACAGGCGCACACTCAAGACGGGCAGCTTGCATACCTGCTCACGTGCGCGCGCACACACACACACATACACACACATATATACACACACACACACCTGCTCACGCCACAGCGCTTGAACAGCTCATAGGCAGACATGGAATCATACCTGTGCAGTGGATGCAACACAGATATATTCTAATTTTGGCGGTCAATCATTTCCATCTTGAGGGAATTGCTGTCTTGACTTATATCATAAAAGAGAAAAAGGGTGGAGGCATTGGTCATGAAATTATTCAGCGAGCAACACTGCTGCGAGAGGACAAATGTGTCTGGTTCTCTGTGGTTTGTCCTTGCTGCTATACGGAAAAATAGCTGCTTCTAACATACCCTACATAGCACCCAGAAGCAAAATTGCTGACTCGTAAAAAGCTCTTGGGTAATATTGAATGACTTTTTTTTTACACGCGTTTGCTCATGGTCTTCTGCAACATGGCTGTATGTGGTCTGCAAGCATTTGCACCAGACCTTAGTTACAAGCACTTCGTCAATAGTGTGAAACGACTGGATATCAGTGAGGTCAAAGCATCTGGAAAGCAGCTTACATTTTGTACGTCTCTTCCGTGGCGGAGTAGTCAAAGAAAGTGGCCAAGAAGGGCAGCATGGTCAGCCTGGAAGGAGGGAACAATGTCATATCAATTCAGTAAGCAATTTTCATATCCAAGTTTGCCACCAGTTTTTTCTGCCAACAAAGAAAAGAACTACACAGGCAGTGAAAAACCACTCCCCACGTCAATGAAGGAGAAGGAGCCACTTTGGTCACGGTTACATAAAACTCCCTCAGCAATTCACCAATCACCAACACATAGCAACAATTGCTGAATTTAGGTGGTACAAACACAGATTGCGTATATACAAGTGAGAAGGCGAGGTGGTTTTTTCAAAACGTAGCAAAGAAGCAGCCCAAAGAGGACAAACGCTGAATGGCTTTCAAACTTAGTAACTATAAATGTTAACACATGCTGGAGTTATCTTAATGTATTTGCCACAGTACACACGTCTGCACCCACAAACAAGCACGCAAGCATACCTATCTGCCAGCGATAAGCTCCAGTAGAGCGGAGCAGTATGCTGCGACATGCAGGAACAAGAGTAGCAGCAGAGTTACGATTGCACAGAAGTCCGACGTGCCTCAGGAATTCATTGATTTAGGCAGGTCATTATAACGCTCTGTATAGCTGCCTTCTTGTACGTTCCAGGCACTTGTGCCGTACCATGCCAGGTTGCATACACAGCTTACGAATAACACCACAACTGATCTATCAATATGCAAAGCTGGTTAGTGACAACAGGGAGAGCGAGAGAGTACGCACTCACCACAAACTGGCCCAGCAAAGTCGGTAGCCGTGGCTGTTTGCTGAGAGAAGAATGGGTATGACAGAAGTTAATACATGACAGAAGTCAAAATTGTAGGTTTTAGTGAGGAGGACAATGAAAAAAAATTGTGTTTGCGAGGGGGAGAGCAGCAACACAAGCAAAGTTGCCCCTCGGACGTTTCAGAAATGAGGCACATTTGTACAGCCTTTATTATCATTGATATCATTGCAGATTTGCCTAATTTTGCGTTGAGCTGCAAAAAACACACAAGAAGGGAATACAGGAATACAATTCTTGACACACCTGAAGATGGGAGCTTCCGTCACAAGGCCCTGAGAGGTAGAGTTGGGCGATGCATGGGATGAAAACAGGATCGTATAAACAACAAAAGAGTTGGGCGATGCATGGGATGAAAAACAGGATCGTAACAACAACACATTTTCATACGCTGTTTGTGGAACGGCAACATGCCCTTAATTGCTGGGTAGCTACCGAGGCATGGCCTTAGACCAAATTTCCATTTGCTCAAGGCCTTCAACTGGAAAATATCGCAATCAGGGATTACATCCATGTTGTCAAGCCACAGCCCTTGACATATTTGAAGTGGATTGCTTCTTGAGTAGCAGGTCAGAACTGTATTTCCTACCATACAAGACCATGCACAGGTAAATTATTCCCTGCTTGAATTCCCATTCACGTGTACGCACTGTATACGCGCAATGCTTTGGCCCACCCGTTTCGCATTTCTATTATTTTATAGCATGTGTGAAGGGGTCAACAGCTCGTCGATACCTTTGGGCTCCAAAAACCAGAAGTTGTCCAATCTGTCAGCGGCCACTCTGGGAGGTTGAGCTCTTCTATCAGCTTGAAAATATTCTTGTACGAGTACCAGAATCCTACAGATCAGGTACAAAGCAGAATCGCGAAAAGGTGCTGTTCAAATTCAAGCAATATCCCTCCATTTGAACTGGCTTTTCACGGTGACCTCCAACTGAGGTCAGCCAATTCGATTGACTTTATAACTCACCCTTCATCCCTGCCTCCACAGCCTGCCCTTTCTTTGTACGAAAGCCTGAGGAGAGGCCGCCTGTTAAGCGTGAAGGTAAGAGCTACCACTTGAAAATGGGAGCGTGGTAAAAACAGGGATGGTTTGAATTGTAAATACATCTTGTGAGAAACGATGATGCTTGCTCAAGGCTTGCGTGCTGTTGCGATATGGAAAAGCCAGTAACTCTGAAGAGCCAGCACCTTTGAGGTGGTCCTGATATTATGCCAGTGTCATCAACAAGTCTATTGAGAAAATGTGTCCAGCTGCAAGCAGCGTGCCCTTCCTTCTTTCTGCTTCGCAGCTGCCTACCTGGGTTTGACTGCGCATCTAATAGAGTCACGTTGTAATTTTTACACTCTGACAGATGATTTGCAGCCCCAAATCCAGCCCTGTGAATTTGTTGCACAGGTGTGTACGTGGTGTGTGTGTATATGTGTGTATGTGTTTGTGTGTGTTTGTGTGTATGTGTGTGGTGTGTGTGTATGTGTGTGTATGTGTGTGCGTGTGTGTGTGCGTGTGTGTTTGTGTGTGTGTTTGTTTGTGTGTGTGTGTGTGTGTGTGTGTGTGTGTGTGTGTGTGTGTGTGTGTGTGTGTGTGTGTGTGTGTGTGTGTGTGTGTGTGTGTGTGTGTGTGTGCGCGCGTGCGTGCGTGCGTGCGTGCGTGCGTGCGTGCGTGCTTGCGTGTGTGTGTGTGTGTGTGTGTGTGTGTGTATGTGTGTGTGTGCGTGTGCGTGTGTGAGTGCGTGCGCGCGTGTGTGCAAGTTTGTGGTGGTATTGAGTCCTCATCTTACCAGCCTCCACCAACTACTATCACATTTTTAGAGGCCTCTACTATCACATTTTTTGAGGCCCTCTTCTTGTGTGTGTGAGTCTTACGTGGACCAATAAACACATGCGAGGCCAACGAATTCGAAAGCAACATAATGATAATTAATGTTAACCTGAATCAAGCCCCAGTTAGTTTATGCGGTGGAATTTTCGTGGGACTGTAATGTATCAATAAATGCTAAAATACGGTAGAATGGAAAGAAAACGGTGGAAATTGGGAGCGTATCTTTCGGGGAGTAAACGAGGCTTTTGGTCAGATGAGCCTGGAGAAAGCAGTACAGTTACACAAAACACCGCCTTTCAGATGTCTGATCTTATACAAGTTTCCTATTTTTGTTCTGTAATTCAGTGTACTTCATTATATATTCATGATGCATAGATCTTGACATTACTAGCGGCTCCCTTGGCAGCATCCTTTACTTCAGATTACGACTATGATTATGAGCAAGCTTGTTTAGAATTGGCATTTAAGTTTCCCAAATGGGAGCATCATGCTGCGTGGCCTTATCTTTTACGTTATGGATCAACCAGGATCAACCGTCACCTCTTCACCGTAATAGGCAAGTCACCTTGATGGAAAGCCACAACAGAGCAGTTCGACCCTAGATGTGCAACTTAATAAGAAGCAAAGCGAGCAAAGCCATAACTGTTCAGGCAGAGCTCAGGTCTGCACCAGCCGCCATGTAAGTACAAGAAAGCAAAACAAGACCAGTCTGGTAAAGCTGTGTGCAAACAAGCAAACAAGTCTCAGCATCTTAGTCCTCACTCCCAGGGATGTAACCAAAATAACCAAGCAAACGAGCACCATAACGAACGCATTTCCACTGATGTCCAATACTCCCCCAGCATAAGAGCACCATGAAGAAAATTTAGGTAGCTCGAGCAAGTTAAAAAAAGGAAAAAGACTTCCTAAGCTCACTAACGGATGGTCTTGGCAAAATAAAAGGGCGTGCACCTCGTCTTGGACATGCACAGAGGCCTTTATGTTGTTCCTGTGCGGCGCTCAGCTGGTTCTGTGGTCTATTGTCCTCAAAGTATTTGATCTCCATAAGGTGAATGTCACGTTGAAGAATGCTGAGATCTTTGGGTTGGTGCTGTCTGGAAAAGGTGGATCTGTTGGTGGCGGCTTGCGGTGCTGTAGAAGTGCTCCCAATCTTCCTCAGCTGCCCCCTGCCACTCCTAAGAATCCTCCCCCCTTCATTGCTAGTATGTAGCTTTTTTGTTCTCGCGGAGATGGGAGCAACCAGTATAGCATCCGGGCGGTTGGAGGTAAACCTATTTTTGTCTGGGAAGTGGGGTGGAAAGAGCCACTTTGGTATAATCCTAGTTTCAGCTGTATCGGGAATCTGAGGATTTTGCATAGCCAGCCGTTTGCTGCTACCTATATCCATGCAGACAAAGCAGGATCCTAGGGAGCCTTTTTTTTACTGATGGCTTTGAAAATCATACTGCATGCTGAGCAGTGTCTCTCAGTGATCATATTTCTTATTTGCGTGTGTTGGCATCCAGAGAGGATATGCAGGGCACTGTCTAGTTAAAGGCAGAGGGTGCAAGTTGGGCTTATTGAGTTCTTAAACCATACCGCATGCTTTTAATTGTACAGGGTTCCTGTTCTGTACTTTATAATGATGCACTTGGTTTTAACAGGGACATAGGACGCTGTTAGTTAAGCGTTGCTAGCGGCTCCATTTGCAGTCTGCCATTTTTCATAAGGGTCTGGTTATTCATGGTAGTTTGCTACGGTATTGGCCTTTCCTAGTTTGTGGAGGGGGTGCATGTGTGCTTGCAAGGCGTCATGGTAATTGGATAGGTACCAGAGCCTTGAGGTAGGTGACTGGGCTGTGTTTGGGTGGTTTTGTATGATTCGATGTTCTTCATATTCTTTTGCAAGCCAGTAGGTGTTGTAAAAAGGATTCCACTCAGGGACAGCTGTTTTGCAATGATGGAAGTATCCGCAACGTCAAAGTTGGTTGTGATTGATTCTCTAGCAAGAGCGTCAGCAAATTCATTGCCTATAATACCTGCGTGGGATTTTACATTGAGAAAATCAATGGGCGATGGTGACTGGTGGATTGCTGTGGCAATGGATTGGAAAACATCTCCCTGAATGTGATGGCGGTGGAGGTTTGGGTGTGAGAGCTGCTTTTTAATTTGGTGCATTGAGGTTAGGGTACCTGTGGCTATATGGGAGTAGCCGTGAATGATTGCGGCTACTATAGCTGCTAGCTCTGCACGCGAGATGGTATTGGTTATACCTACGCCTGTTGGAATCACGTAATGGGATATGTTCATGCTAGCATGGTACACCTGATCTTGTGTCTTGCCCTTCTTCGCGTTTTTGAAGACTGCCTAGGTTCAGTCCCGCCAATTTGTACTTAACGGATCAGGTTTGGGCTGGAGCTGTGTTGAATCGCTTCGTCAAAGCTCTGAGGTGGGTCCTATTGTTGTCTTGGGTACTATTGTTATCTTGGGGGCCTTGTGGGGTTTGATGAAGATGGTCTCTGGGTAGTTTCTTTACTTTATTCAGGCCAGGAGTTTTTTCAGTGCTTAGTGCAGAGGGTTAGGGGTCATTATGAATGCATCAATTCCCCACTTTGCCTCAGGAATTTCTTTGGCAAGCTCTTTTCGACAATTTTTATTGCAAGCATTGAGGCAGTAGTTATCATAAATGAGAGGGTTAGGGTTCTTGATTGCGAACCTTTTTGAGCAAATAAATTGGGTAAAAGTGGGAGTCTGTGGACATGTCCAAAAGTCAGAGGCACACGCGCCCGGTTGCAAGCCGCGGGGGGAGTCAAGTCAATGGAGCAGCAACTCACTCCAAACTTTCATAATTGTGCCTGAGATAGTCGGTGGACTTCTGAAGAAATGGAAGCAATGTGGGGCTAGGCAGGCCTGTTGTGGGTGCCTGGCAGGTCATGTGTGCATGGCCGTCCTTATCTCAATTCTTGCCCCATAACTCTGCAACACTTCAGTTTCAGATCTTGATAAGTATGCAGATAGATGCAGAATTCAAAAAGGAGCAAATTTGGTAACCTTTTTTGTCTGGTGGGGGCACTGGAAGGGGGGTTTGGAGGTATACGTGCCTTCCAAAAAAATATTAACCCTCCTTGAGACAACTTTACTATCTGGCTGCGTTTTCTCTTTTCAGTGGTATGTGGGCGAGCAGATTGTGTCTGCCGTGCATGTTTTGCTGGCTGGTTTTGTGGGGGAGCGTCAAGCTGGGTAGCAGGTGCAAGTTCAGACAGGCCTTCAATGGCTTTAGTTTGAAGCAGGTTGGGGGATGGTGAGACATTGAGCCTACAGAGTCATGGCTTCTTTTAGTTCGGTTGGAGCTTCTTTGTAAGTAACGTAATGAGCGTGGGGTTTGTGATGGAGGGGCAGGTGGCATCGTGAAAGTGGGATGGTGCTGTGCTTGAAAGAGCCACGTGTGGGGAATGTTTTGTATGCTGTGCGTTTTCTGGGCCAAGCATTGACGTCTGGAGAGAGTGTTTGGATTGATGAAGGTGTTAGTTTATTTTGAGTGGCACGTCTTTGGATTTTTGTTGGACATTCGGCTGCTATTGTAGCGGGAGAGAAAGACGTATGTGGTTCTGAGCATGGTTCAAACACAGGTCTGATTCGTCTAGCATCTTCCGGTAGATCTGTGCGTGTGAGAGGTGGCTGTCTAATGAGGTTCTTGGTAATAGGAAGCCAATGTTGTGTTGTTGAGCGTGGTTGTGCTGCAGGTGTTGCGTGGGTGGGCACGCTCTGTTGGGGTTGAGAGTACGTATGCAAAATCAGGGGGCACGTCATCATGATGCGCCAATGTATTGATATGTGTGTCCAGGAGGGCTCTTTGAAGGAGGGATTTCTTAATTTACAGTGGACAATCAGGGCTTTTTAACTTGTTTTTCTGTCTTGAAGGAGATATGTAATGGAGGCAGTGCTTAGCTCTTCTGTTTCTGGCATGTTAGCGATGGCTACAAGCCTGTTAAGTGCTACAACGTGCTTTTAGAAAACTCAGGAGTGCTTATCTTTGCTAAGTTTTTTCCCAAGAAATCATGTACCCCTCGTTTGCTGACGTGAGATTGTGAAAGCCGTTGATGCGTAGGAATAAGTGGTTTTGATAATGCAGTTAATGAGGGTGGTCATTGCATGGGGAGGGGGGGTTCGGGCAAAAGTGAGTTCTGAAACAAGTTTGAGATCAGCTAGGGATACACAATTTCCTTTCATAACTAGGTTTAGGTTACTGGCGTGGATGGAAGAGGCATATATCATATATAGCGATGTGACCTTACCTAAGTCTCCGCAGAAAATATGCACCTCTGTTTCCCTCAACAGGAGCTCACGATGTGTTTACTTTCTTGAGCCAGGACAATAACAAGCTTTATTATTTCCTCCATGAACTAATTGCGTTGCTTTTATGAGCAGGCTAGCAGTCGCACTTCTTGACTGAAGGCCTTTTTCTGTAAACGTTCCTTGAAAAAAAATTAAAAGACTCCGCTGGCAGTGATGACACAGCCAGCATGAGGGGAATTTTGATATTATTTGTAACGCCTTTCTTTCTTATCTTCTCTAACTTACTTTTCCAAGGTTTTATAGGCTAGCAGTCGCACTTTTTGAATCAAGGTATTTTTTGTAAACCTTGAAAACATAAGATGTTATACTCTTGGCTGAGTGCAGAGATTAGCCGACAGCACCAGCCGAGCACCAACTGACACAAAAGTCACCTCAACTTGCCATACATCAAGGTTCTTTCTTACAATTCTCAAGCAAATATTGCTCGGGTACATTTAATCGTTCAAATCGCATCACAAGGCTAAAAAACATACTTCTTTGTTCATGAATTGCAGGAAAGCATCAACTGAAGAAAAACAATTTAAGGAAACATGGCCTCAAAATACAAGGAGAAGGATAAATGAAATCAACCACTTATGCTCTAGAGAAGCCCCCCACGCGTACCCGTGTCACCCTTGTCTTGGCAAGAGGTGAGCGGGCTTCTTAGGCGATGTTTGTACTTTGCCTGATTACTCGACAACGATGTCTAAGGCGGCAGAAGCTTTAAACTAGCGGCTTGGCAAGCTGCGCATGGAAAGAACAAGGTGACATGATGTTACGTGCAATCAAATCCGGGTTTGGCACTCGCTCATGTATGCAAATTGCACTCGCTCATGTAATTGCATTCAATTTGCATCGCTTGAGGCAGAGAAAAGAGCATGAAACACAAGCTCATAGTATCAGGCAGTGCAGCTGCCTCATACCTGTGTTGCAACCCTACACTCCAATGCCCTTACTCCACATACAAAAACATTAGACAGTCTATTCACCTAAGCTTTAAACTTTCCGGTCTTCTTCCCACTCCCTGGTGGTGACTTCTTTCCGCCTTTTTTTGGCTTCTTCTGCAGGCTTGCTAGCCTGTCCCTTTCTTGAACCTGTAAAAGTTCAAAACCCCGGTGGTCAGCAACAAGCTGACCACACACACCAGGCCATCACCTACTCACCATCATGTTGACAAACTCGTCGTAGTTGACCTGACCATCGTTGTCCACATCGGCCTCCCTGATCATCTCCTCCACTTCCTGCTCTGACAGCTTCTCACCCAAGTTGGTCATCACGTGCCTCAACTGAGAGAAAGGAAAGCGAATGGCTGGTTGTCGTGATATTATTCGAAATTTTGTTGCCTTGACACTTCATGCAATAAATGGGACAACAGCTGCGTGCGTTCTTAATCATGCCAGCTTGGTGAGTGCGTGAGCGAGTGTGTGTGTATTCATGTGTGTGTGTACAGCTCAATGGCTTCCCATTTGCATGTGTATGTGTGTGTGTGTGTGTGTGTGTGTGTGTGTGTGCGTGTGTGTGTGTGTGTGTGTGTGTGTGTGTGTGTGTGTGTATGCGAGTGCGCACGCAAGTGAGAGAGATTCTCCTTTTCCCTGGATCCTCAAGCGAGTGGTTTGCTCACCTCAGCTGCAGAGATGAAGCCATTGCCATCACGGTCAAAAACTTTGAAGGCCTCGCGTAGCTCCTCCTCCTGGTCTGTCTCCTGCACACACACACACACACACACACAAAATGGACAGCCATTGAGCAACGCGTAGGACAAGGGGGTGTGGGCAGGACGGGGAAGGCAAGACAGCTCTTGAGCTGTCACGGATCCGCCCTAATCAGACCACCCTTCGTTCGCCTCCCTTACCTTCATCTTACGAGCCATCAGCATCAGGAATTCAGGGAAGTCGATGGTGCCGTTGCCGTCTGCGTCCACCTCGTTAATCATGTCTTGCAACTCCGACTCCGTGGGGTTTTGGCCCAGGGAACGCATGACGGTGCCCAGCTCTGTGGGGAGGAGGACGGGTGCACGAGTGAGACACAGCTATTGTCCAAGGGGAGAGAGTGTAAATTGTTGCAAGGGGAGAGAGGAGAAAAGAAACAGGAGAATGCCACTAAACAAGGTCTCACACCTGCCCCTTACCTTTGGTGGTGATGGTGCCTGCCGTCAGTCAGAGCCAGATATAAGGGAGAGGCAGGGATGGAAGAAAGGAGGGGGTTAGCAGGTCTGATATCTGGAGGGGGTTGAGCTAGCTGCCATGCTTGCAAGCTTGCCTAGCACACAACACAGTGGACAACAGACACCCTGAGACTCTGACATGAGGCTACTGCTTGTGCTTGAGGGGCTACTGCTTGTGCTTGTGCCTTCCACGATTCAAACATGCGAGACCTCCCGAGTCGTTGTGCCTGTGCTTGCTCACCATCTCCGTCCTTGTCGAACAGCGCAAACGCCCTGTGTGTTGGTGGGTTGAAGAAAGAGGGGGTGGGTACGCGAAGCAGGTTTTGGAGGCCTGGGCACATAGGCCTACAGAACTTTGACCAGGTGTGTGTGAGTGTGTGCGGATGTGTTTGTACGCACTCTTTGAACTCCATTATCTGGTCCTCCGTCAGTTGATACTCGCCAACGGCGCTGCCTTTCGCTCCAGAAGCCATGGCTGATGTGTGGGTGGGTAAGTAGAAGGGGAAACGAGCGAGAGGAAAGGATTAAGATATATTAAACTTGTGCTGTCGCGAGTAGAATCTAAGGAAAACCGAAAGTGACCTATAAACTCAACGTAAACGTTTTTCTTTTTTGTCTTACGGCGTAGCAGGCATGTTATGTACTGAGGAATGAGGTAGAATGGAGCACGAGAGTGGCAGCAAGCTCCTAGGACTCATAGATGACGAGGATGTACCAGAAGACTGTGACCTGCCCGCTGCGGTCATCGCGGAGTTCAAAGAGGCAAGCGCTTGCACATCAGCACACACACACACACACACACACACACACACACACACACACACATTGGCACACACATCAACACACAAACACTCATTGACACACACATTGGCACACACATCGACACACACATATTGACACACCCACACACATATTGAAACACACACATTGTTACACACATACACTCAACACACACACACACACACATTGACTTGCACACATTGACTCACACACATTGGCATACACGCACACACACTCGCACACTCACACAGGTACACGAAATCACACACCCAAACACTCACACAGACACACACGCACATGACACACATACGCTCACACGAATGCACACACACACATACACCATACACACACTCACACTCACACTCACACACACAAATACACACACAGACACAAACACACACAAACACGCACACACACACACAAACACAAGACAAACTTGCTCACTCTCACGTCATGTCTGCACATTTCTTGCATGCACCCACTGACTCTATATACTTTCTGTTTTGGATTGCAGGCTTTTAACGCTGTAGACCTGGTGCGTGATGTCCTTGTAGTTGCCTGACTTGCCAGCCACTCAGAATTGACGACGTACACGTTTTAAAGATCACTCATCAATCTCCTTGTATCTTTCACTCACAGGATGAGGATGGTACGTTCTGATCACGCTTTCAGGTTTGTTTTCTTGCTCACTTTGAACTGACCCTCTTACATTTCCCTCCTCAGGCCATATTAATCCTTCTGGTAAGGCTTTTAAGCATCGAAGTGCTTGTTTGCCTCTCCTCTGTTTGGCTCATGCAGTTATGTTTCATCATTTCAGTTGCTTTTTTGCTGCAAATGAGTAGGCGAGACATTCTGAACCAGCTTGCACCTTGCATTGTGCATCATCACTAGGTACTAGGCCCTTCTTACTCCATGCACGACATGTAGCTTGCCGTTTCTGCATGTAGAGCTGCAGAGGGCCATGGCTGCTCTCTCTGTGAAAGTTACGTCAGCACAATCTGAAGAGATGATCAAGGAGCTTGATGTTAATGCCAGAGGCGCCATCCAGCTGCCCCAGTTCATCATACTGATGGAGCGCCACACACAGGTCAGAG
>Ga0307951_1000750_pt1 | contig 18975 bp, 17 predicted proteins | sample OrgLakmetagen374_FD_201842 | JGI IMG/M metagenome (GOLD analysis project Ga0307951, IMG submission 201842) | Saline water microbial communities from Organic Lake, Antarctica - #374 | ecosystem: Environmental > Aquatic > Non-marine Saline and Alkaline > Saline | place: Antarctica: Organic Lake... | reverse complement strand
CTTACCAGATAAAAACTGGTCTAATACTTTTTTCTCAAATTCTGATTGTTCTACTTTTTTCATCTCTATCTAAATTTTAAAAGGTTTAATTTAATAAATTTTAGACAGAGTTTAGATTACACCCTCACTGGTTTAGTTAACATTCAACCATTCTATATAATTAAACATTGTTTTTTTCTTAGATAGGAGCCGATTTATTAGCTTTTAGCAATTAGTTTCGAATTTATTCAAAACAAGATTAGTCTATTTTCTATTCTCTATATTCTTTTTTCTAATTTTCCAATCATCAATCAAGAATCGTAAGATTTAATTTCTCATCCTTCAAAAATCTTTTATTTGTTTTTTAATGGAATTACCTATACTCCGACTGTATATTCTGTTATAAACCCCATTCTCGTAGTCATTACTTCTTCCATTTTCAATTAACGTGAGAATTATCATATTCAGCATTCATAAATATTCCTATTTTTACAGAAAGTTAGTTGAGTACGACTTGCTCTATATTTAATTTTAAAAACTATACTATGCGAATACAAGTAAAAGATTTTATGTCGGCTCCAGTAATAACTGCTACTGCAGAGGATAGTGTTGCAGAAATTAGAGCTATGATGAAAGAAAAAGGCATCAATGCAATTCCAGTTATTTCGTATGCAAACGATTCTCTAAAAGTGGACATCACCATTCGCGGAATTGTAACTTCAACCGATATAAACAAAGAACTTCCTGAAAATACTACAGTAGAAGAAGTAATGACCTCGACAAATGTACGTATAGCGCATGCCGATTCCAGTGCTATGGCAGCGGCAAAAATGATGCTAAAGAGTAAAGTGCATCATGTTGTGGTAATGGACGATGGAGAAATAATTGGGATGTTAAGCTCATTAGACTTTGTAAAATTGATTGCAGAACATGCGCTAGAGTAAGTACAAATCTTAGCGCATAAAATTTTTAAAATGATCCACCTCGAGGCAGAGCCATCGAGGTATCAAATAAGAATATGCTTTCAATATTTCGAAGCTGAGCATCGGGGGTGTTAAACCCAAGATCCTCCTGAAATAGAGAGATTAGCCAGCCGGCCGGCTGACAGGTTCTGCTAACAATTTCGAATTCATAGCTTCATTATTTTTCAAAAATGAGTTTTACTAATAAAATCCGTAATAAAAACACCTACTACTTTAAAAGAATAGATGTTTTTAAAATGAAGAAATTGAAAAAAATAAGCATTCTCTTTATATTATTATCACTTTCAGCTTGTAATACAGCAAAACAAATGTGTTTAGACAGTTACAATTGTTATCACAAAACAAATAAGGAAAAATCAAAATATTGTAATTACTTAAGACCTCCTAGTACAGTAAATGTGTACAAAAAATATCTAAAAGGTATTGAAAATATTAAAAATCAACTAATTGTGATTGAAAATGATGATTGGTATCAAGGAAAATACTATGGCACAAAATACATATTTTTTAAGGATGGTGAATTTGATAAAGTCATCAGGGCTGATAAAGGAAATATTATTACTCGTAAAATCAAGGATGAAACAGCTATTTTTCTATCTGAAAATACAAAGGAGGAGATAAAGTTTTATTTATTTGCTTTTGAATATTTGGAATTGCTAACAAAGGATGATAATGAATGCAATATTGAAATAACAGATAAAATCTTTGAAAAAGTTAATGAATATTTAGGTAAAAAAACTGATGATGAAGTTTATTTTGGTGGTTTAAATGGTAGTTCTACTATCATTATTTTTAATAATAAATTATCTCTTGTAAAGCAATATTACAGCCCTTCATTTAATGTGGAAATTAATATTTTTGAGAAATTAGAATTTGATTTTAAAAAGAATTAAAATATTGTAATTATTTTATATTCCACTAGCGCTAGCTTGCAACTAATGCCATCAACGATAAGAACAACAAGAAAGCTAACGGGACTGGCACACCTCCATCTAGCTTCACCTACCAAAACACCCCAACAGAAATTTTCTGGTTTATTCACGTCTTTTTATTTTTGTTATAGGAGTTCATGATATCGCTTCGCTAAGTTCATCCCGAGCATACTTCGGCTTCGCTCAGCACAGGTTTGAGTTCTTCAAATGAAGCAAGCTGCAAATTGAATGATATAAAAAAATCATGTAGCATCATGCCGATATAGATTTTAACGAGTATTTTTACGAGATTCAAAATCATAATCGGTAGTATATTACTAATATTGTTGCAACAGTATCACAGCATAACTTGTCCCGTAATTTTGGGATACAAAAATATACGGGATGGAATATCTTCCCTTCGGCGAAACTTTAGTTGAGGAACACCTAAATAGTAATAACTCCCCTTTCCGTTTTAACGCTAAAGAGTTGGACGAAGAGACAGGTAATTACTACTACGGGGCGAGATACTATGACCCAAGTTTAGTGTTTGGATTTCTGTGAATCCGTTGGCGGAGAAATATCCAGCTATTTCGTCTTATGCTTATGTTGCTAATAATCCGATTAAATATATTGATCCTGATGGAAGATCTCGTTCTGCAAAGTTTGGAACTTCGCAGCACTAGATATTTTTCTGCAGCATTCTACAAGCCTGTTCTACTAATAATGTCCTTTAGCAGAGTGAACTAAGACTTTATCCGAGACAACTTTATAAACTAATCTGTGTTCACGGTTAATTCTTCTAGACCAAAACCCAGCAAGGTTGTATTTTAGTTGTTCAGGTTTTCCAGCACCTGTATATGTATATGGGTGCTCAATAAGTTCTGTAAGCAAAATTAGAAGTTTATTAGTAACTTTTTTATCCCCAGCCTTTTTATGAAAATCAATATCTTTTTCAGCTTGTATTGAAAAGTCTAAGTGATAAGCCATTTAATCTAAACCTAAGAAATTATGTAATTCATTCTTTTCAACACGCTTAAAATCATTGTTTTCAAATTCCTGTTTACTTTTTTCTATTTTATCTACAAAATCTGAATTATATGGACTTTGCTTAGAAATCTCAAATTTTATTTTAAGTGCTTTCATAAAAGCCTTCATTACGTCGAGTTGTTCACTTGTCTGTGGATGTGCTATAATTATATTATCTGTTTTCATATCTGCATTATTTCAGTTTCTATATTCGCACTAATACCATATTGGCATTAAAATCGAAACTACTAAGCAAATTTACAAATTAAAATGATAAAAAAATAATGCTACACTAGCCTCCCTTGACCTAGTTTAGGATAATTATAATTCAACCCCCGCACTGCGAGTTTGCAACTTCGCACTTCGCGTTCTCAAAACACAGAAAACAAAAACGACTTGAATACAATCCAAGTCGTTTTTTGTGTAAAAATAATGATTGATATTTAGCTAGTTGGCTTCACCGGTAATACGAACATTATCGACGTGATAACGAGTAGTTACTCCGTTAGGATCAGAACCTTGGTATCTAAATGCAAAGCGAATATTTTCTAAGCAAGATATGTTTTCTAGTCCTGCAGCCCCTAATCCTCCAAAACCAGAGCTTGGTCCTTGAGGTATCTCTATACCTTCTAGTTCCTGCCATTCTGTGGTAAGAACGTCTCCAGTATAATTTTCTGTAACTAATACGCTTAACCCTGAGCCATTATCAAAGGCTGCTTCTAAATCTAGACTTACTTGCTCTAGTGTACTACTAGTCAAGTCAATTTCTGGGGTTACTAACCAAGCATCATAAGATTGTCCTGAGTTAAATCCTGAAACTTGAGCATAGGTATTGTTAGAGAAATCTCCCGTTCTCCAGTTTAACGTTCCACCTTCTGTATTTACATTAATCCAACCCGTTAGTTGAGATATGTTGGTGATGCCTTCAAAGTCTTCTTCAAAAATAACATCTGGCCCACCGCTTGGACCTTCACATAAAGGTTCTGGGTCGCAGCGGTCTCCACCCATGTCTACATCTTCGGGAGAATTTAAATAAAACGTATATTTATCTGCCTCAAAAGTTCTGGTTAAAACTCCAGTGACACTCCCTGAACCTGAGGGTAATGAAATAGCTTTAAAGTCTGAAAAAGTTGATGTGCTTAAAATAATTTGGCTCCCCGTTTCACAGTTTTTTAGAATTCTTTCACCATCAAACTCGTCACTTGGCTCACTTGCATAAGATGCAGAAGAAATAATTTCACCTTGTGCATTAAAAGTGAAATACTCTCTTAAAAATTGAACATTTTCTAAAGTTACATAAGTATTTACTTGACTTGGCGAAATACTCCCTATTTGTATAGGTGTAGGCACTAAGGCTTCCACTTCAGCAGATCTGATGATATGTTCATCAAAGAAAGATTCGCCTATTTGTCCTATTTCACCACCGTCATTAAAGCCTAATTCTGCAACACCAAAATCATCTCCAGATATGTTTAAAGGATTGTCAACATCTTGCGCTATTGCTAAGCCATCTAACTTAATGTATACTTTTTGTCCAACTTCAAAAATGGTAAACAAAGGAGCTTTATTAATCTGAATTGAAATTCCAACAGTTGGGTTTTCTATTTTATCTTGAATAACTAACTGTTTATAAAAGTTACCGCCAATATCTGATGAGACTACATACCCAACAGCATAATTGTTGGTTTCTTCAAAGGTATATAAGTCAAAGTCATTTTGCACCAATTCACTATAAACGGTAGAAAGTTCAACAATATTTCCATCAATTTCGGGCTCTGTAGCATCAAAGGAGATATCAGAATAATCGTCTTCTCCCACACAAGAGGTAAATAATGTAGCAGTTGCTAAGAATAGCAAGCCTAGTAAGTAATTTAATTTTAGCGTTTTCATTAGTATCGATTTATATTTTTTTTAGAATCTTAAGTACACATTTAAATAATAAGTTGTTCCATAACCCATAAAATATCGGTTTCCAAACAATGCTCCGTTTTCTCTAGACATATCTTCAAGCCTAGAGTTGTAGTTTGACCTTCTTGATTGTTCAAAACCACCTGTTTTATATACCTCGTCAAGAACGTTATTTATTACAGCAAAGAAGCCAATAAAGTAATCGTCTATTCTCCAAGATTTTCCAGCAGTTAAGTTCACTAACATATAATCATCAAATTTTTCTTGTTTTAACAGGTCTCTTGCAATGGTTTCATCATAATTAGTTATTGGTAGCCCATCATAATCTAATGCAAAGTTATCAGATCTTAGAATACCACTTGGACTAATATAAGAATTTGAGAAATGATTAACGGTTACACCTAGGTTCCAGTATTTTGGGTCTCTGTATTCAAATCCCAATTGAAATACTCGCTCTGGACCACCAGAAATATGCATATCTTTCATATCGGTTTTTCCGTCTCCAAATCGCAATTGTCTTCCTGGGAAATTTTGGCTAGTTAAATACAAATCTGGATTGCTTGTATAAATATAGTTTCCAAATGAACCAGCAGCTTTTAATTTTAAAGTTGAATGCACTTGTGCTTCAATACCAAATTCAACACCATAATGTTCTCTGTCTATACCAGACATCACTTCTTGAACAAATGCGCTACCGTCATTAGATGGTAATCCTGTGAGATCTTCAGTAAAATAAAAACCTACGTTGGTTTCATCTTGGTATCCTGCATAAAAACCAGTAACTCTTGCGTTGATTATTGGTGATTTAAAAATATAACTTAAATCTCCAGCCTGAGAAGTTACTTCTTTTAAGCCATCTACCACTTCGTGATTTTGTCTTGAATTGCTGTACGAGTTTCTAATGGTTGGAGCATTCTGTTGGTATGCTGCGTTAAAATCTATCAAGTGACGACCTGTTATCTTATATACCGCACCTGTTTTAAGTCCAAAGGTTGTAAAATCTAACAATTCTCCTTCTCCAAATGAGTTATCTGCATAGAAACCGTTTCGATAATTACCCGTTCTTTGGTAAGTTGTTTTCCCAGCTTTGGCACCAACATGAAAATCAATTTTTCTATACTTAAATTGAGTTTGAACAAATGCATCATACACCTCGGCATCCATATCAAAATCATATTCATAGCGGTCGCCTTTTTGCGCCAATCGGTTAGGGTTATTCAGGTCACTTTGAGCTAGATCTTGAGCAGCACCAGAGACAAATGCATTTTCTTCTGCAAAGAAATCAACATCTAAGAATCCTTGACCTCCTAATAAATCTTCAACTTGGGCAAAGTTTTCACTATGTAATCTCCTGTAGTTTATCCTTCCGTTTAAAGTGATAACTTCAGATAATTCAGCATTTATAATAGAATTGAAAGTCAACTGATCATCTTCAACTCGATCAGACTTAAAGATGTAAACAGAATTTCCACCTTCAAAAATTTGATTTGCTCTAAAAGATTCACCCCAATTAAATTGACCATCTTCAATAAATTCATCTCTTGCTCCATATGCATTTTGGTAATCTCCAGATGATGGATTAGGAAATCTCAAAAAATAACTTGGTAAGTTTTGGTAGTAAATAGGATCAGGGTTACGGGCTCCACCAAGATAAGATTGTTCTCCAGTTTGTGGGTCGGTGTATAAGCGTGTCCCACCATTGTCTATTCTCAAACGAGAACTATATCCTGTTTGGTATGCCACGTTGGTGTTGATAGATAACTTATCATTTACATCCCAATAGTGGTTTAGCATGAACACGGGTTGTTCATTGCGGTTTTGGCGTGTGGCTCTTTTATTTCCGTTGTAATACCCCCAATTTGGATTGTATTCTATACCTCGTAAATCAATTACTTCTTGTGTTATAGCTGTTGCAGTACCACGATGGTTAGGAGCATAAAAACTTGTGAAATTTATACTGTGCTTATCATTAATTTGTTTCTCTACAGCTACAAATATAGAATTGGCATCATAAGAAGTTCCCTCTCTAAAACCTTCTTCTCCAAAACGTCTGGAAAGTAATACAGAATAAGACCATCCTCCATCAAGTGCACCAGAATTGTAACTAGCCATCATTCTTCCTTCGTAACTTCTATTGGATGAAGCATAAGATACTCTTCCGCCTTTTCGCATTTTGGAAGCCCTCATAATGATATTAGTTGTACCACCTAAATCTCCAAAGTTGTAATCACTTGCTTTTGTATTTCTTACAAAAACGCGATTTCTTTGTACATCATTAAGACCACCCCAAATTCCCCATGTAGGTCTACCGCTGGATTGATCATTCATTTCAATACCATTAATAAGTACTTTACCACTAGCATTATCAAAACCTCTTGGATTAAAAAATGCTGCACTAAAATCAAATGCAGCCGCCCTAATATAGGTGTCTTGAGAAGAAGCTAGTAAACCTGAAATATTGGAGGCTGATACATCATCTCCATTGAGCTCATTGTCTGCTAAGCTAATGGTGCTAATTTGATAATTCTCTTTGGTAATGTCGTAATTCAAAAACAAATCTCCTAAGTCTAAAACCTCAGCTTCAGAAATCACAATTGGAAAGTTTTTGGTATTGTAATCTTCTTTTTCAATGATTAAAATTTGCTCACCTAAGGGAAGTGAAAGACCTTCAAAAGTAAAAACCCCAGTTTTGTCGGTTTGAACAGTCAGCTCCGTACCTTCTATGCTAAGTGTTGCATTTGGGATTGCATCTCCAGATACATTTTCAAACAATCTCCCTTTTACGTTGGCTTGTTGAGCAAAAGTTTGGAAAGAAAAAAGGACAATGAAAATGCTGAGTAATTGTAGTTTATGCATTTCGTTAATTTATATTAAATTTTTCAGTTTTAAGAAAACATTAATTCGGGCTGCAAATGTAATTAAATAATGTTTATTGATTATTTTTGCAGTGCTAAAATAATTAACTTTACAATTAAATAATATTAGATATGAATATCAAATTAGGTTTTATAGCCGCATTATTACTTTTAATAACAGGTTGTGAAACCCAAAAAAACGTGTCTTCTTCCACTTCTTCATCAAAGAAAGAATCTCATGAATTTAAAATTAATACAATTGCTTTTTACAATTTAGAAAATTTATTTGACACCGTAGATGATACTACTAAGAATGACGAAGCTAGTCCTATTATGGAAATGAGCGAAGGCGTTAGAGCAGATGTATACGCTGAGAAGCAAAAAAACATGGCTCGTGTAATTAGCAGAATTGGTTATAAAATTGCTAATAATGCACCCGCTGTAATTGGGGTTTGCGAAGTTGAAAATTTTGATGTATTGGAGGATTTAGTTAATGAGCCTGCACTTAAGAAATACAACTATGGTATTGTTCATTATGATTCTCCAGATGAAAGAGGAATTGATGTAGCCTTACTCTATCAAAAAGCTATTTTTAAGCCCATCTTTAGTAATACAGAAGAATTAGTAATGTATAGAAATGGAGATTTAAATAAGCGTGATTATACAAGAGATCAATTGTATGTAAAAGGTTTATTGGATGGTGAAGAAATGCACTTTTTAGTGAATCACTGGCCATCTAGAGGTAGTGCTGAAGCAAGTAGGATATTAGCAGCCAAATCTTCGCGCTCTGTTGTTGATTCTATTCAAGGTGCAGAGCCCAACGCAAAAATCATGATTATGGGTGATTTTAATGATGGTCCTTACAATAAAAGTATTACAGATAATTTATTGGGTGTAGGTGAACGGGAACAAGTTAAGTTTAAAGAACTTTATAACCCGTTTGACAAAATATACAAACAAGGGATTGGTACTATTGCATGGCGTGATACATGGGATTTATTTGATCAAATCATGATGTCTAAGGCGCTTATTCAAAACGAATTTGATACTTATCAACTCTATAAAGCAAGTGTTTTTAATGCTAACTTTTTACAAAACCCAGAAGGAAGATATAAAGGATACCCCTACAGAGCCTTTGCTGATGGTGGCTTTACAGGTGGTTACAGTGATCACTTTCCAGTATACATCCACCTCATTAAAGAACTCTAATTTCTTTCAGCCATCTTAAAGTGAAGAAGTTGCAAGTAATTTTTGATTGCAAATTCCAATTCATAATATGAGCGAGTAGATTACATTCTGCTAATTCAAGCGTTAGATGTTGTATTTATAGAAATCCAAAACTGCCATTAATAGGTTGATAGTAGAATAATGTATTCTGAACCAAACGGTTTTTAATTATTTTTGAATAAAAACTGAAAAAAACATCATACCATCTTAAGAATTAAATAGATTTAAGGCAAAGTCATATACTTTCAACAGCGAGAATTGTTAAAATATTGACTAGAATAATAAAATTCTAGTACTCAAAATAGCCATAATTGTTAATTTCATAATACGCAGTAAATCAACAAATTGTGATTTACTACAACGTTTTTCATTAGTGTTTAAATGACTGTATTTCAGTAACATAAACAAATATTTAACACGTAAATAATGTTTAATTTAGTTTCAGTAGCTAAAAAGATAATACTTTTGCATAGTAAAATTGAATAAAAACTGAAACATAACTTAAAATCAATTAAACGAATTTTTCAGACTTAGATACTTCGATACCTACGAAGTAAGAGAGCAACTAACTGTTGCGTAAAAAATCTAATTTTTTCTAACCTTAAAACTAAAAAATATGTATACACCAATAATATGGGCTAATCCTAATAATTTAGAGCTTATTAAAGAGAAAAGAAACATCGAGCGCTTGAATAACAATCAAAAGAAGAAGACTATAAAAAGTCATACACATCCTAAAGAGAATATTTTGGAGAGATTATATAAATCTTTGTCCTTAGCAAGAGTATTCAAAATGTCTTATACCACTTAACTTAAATAATAAGTTAGTGTAATCATAAAAGCGTTTATAATCAACATTATCCCTGTGACCTAATCATGGGGATTTTTATTTACCTGCATTCTAAAAAATGACCTTTAGTGTGTTGCAAAAAAAACCAATGCCAGTAAGGGATTTGTTTTCTGATAGATGTGGTTCATAGTGACTACCAATAACATTTTTAATAAACTAATTAGTTTTAAAACACGGTATCTTGAAGCAAATGTCGTATGCAAAGGGGGGCTCATTTTTATTTTTCAGTCCATCAAAATAAACCTAGCTCAAGCCATTTCGTTACTACTGAGATAAATCCAGTACAAGTAAAATGAATTTGTGGCTGATAAGCAGTTTCAACATTGACAATGGAATTGAACTTATTTTCGTTTTCAATTAAATTTACCTCTGTAAATATCACTTCCATATTTAATAAAATCTAAAATTTTCAAGGGCTGGTCAAGATATTTAAAATCTGGAGGATCTATGACTTTAAAAGTGTCATTTATTCAAAACATAGATTTGTATGACAGGGAAAATAAGCAATTACTCGGTAATCTATGAGCAAAAAATAGTATCACTTGGAAAATAGAGGCGTCTACTGGAAATCTCAGCAAATTTGGACTGATTCATTTTGAGCTAACTATAGAATTTGATAGCGTTTGAAAAAAAATGAATTTACAAAAATACACGATTCACTAAAATACTTTTAAAGAGTGGAAGCAAAAATGTTAAATAACGCCAGTCATTTTAAATTTATTGAGGTATACTTAACAATACTATAAGTATTAGCCTATTTAATCATAATATAATCACATGTTAGTTAATCTGTTTGTTATAGCCTAACATTAATCTTATCTTTAGATGTAACCAAATAATTTATTAATTTTAAAAAATAATATTATGAATATAGCAAAAGATAAAATTATAGGAAACTGGAATCAACTAAAAGGAAAACTTAAACAACATTACGGAGAATTATCTGATAATGATTTAACGTATGTAGAAGGTAAAGAAGATGAACTGATAGGTAGAATTCAGAAAAAAACTGGAGAAACCAAAGAAAAAATTAAAGAATTTATAGACAATAATTAAATTTTGATAATTATTTTATCTACAAGAAATAATAAGAGCCGAAGTGAATATTCACTTCGGCTTTTATTGTGTTTTATTATTGGAAGGTTGTAATTGTAAAGTACTATAACCTCCTACCAGATATGATATTATATAATATAGATATAACAGCAATTACTAACAAAACATGGATTAAATTTCCTGTTCCCATACCGCCCGTAATATCAAAAAACCCAAGTACCCATACAATGATACAAATTACGGCTACTAACCAAAGCAAATTTCTCATGATTTCAAATTTTATTGTTAATTATATAAAACAATTTAGCAAAAAATACAAAAACTAGATTTTAAATTATTATTTTATGATATAAATCACTTCTTATGTATTATAACCTAACATATTTAACACTATAAATACACAAAACACAATAATTGTTTTAATATTTTCCAATATTACATCAGAAGAACTATTTTAGAATCTAATTCAATTTATGAAAGTTTCAAATAGTAATGTTGTTTACTTTATACCATAAGCCTAGTTTATAAGCTATAAAAAACGAATTCAAAACCAACACTTTAGCAAAAAACACTGAACATAATTTCACTTAAGTAAACACAGTATATTTTTTGTTTAAACTTTTCTCGTAATCAGTAAACAATCCTTTTCCTTTTAACAATAAGTCTATCAGTATTTTAAGCTTTCAATTTTTAACCAAGCCTTAACAAGCCGAAATGGTTTATTTTTCCAATTTGCAGCACTAATTATTCGATTAAATAGTATTGAAACATTTAGTGTATGGAAAACGAAAATAAAGCAGTTGATATCGCTGCAATCAACGAAAAAATTCAAAAAGAAAGTGCATTTGTAGATTTACTAACCAACGAAATGAAAAAGGTAATCGTTGGACAAAAACACATGATAGACCGCTTGCTTATCGGTTTGCTAGGCCAAGGTCACATTTTGCTAGAAGGTGTTCCGGGGCTTGCCAAAACCTTAGCCATCAATACGCTTTCTAAAGCGGTACAAGGCTCTTTTAGCCGGATTCAATTTACACCAGATTTACTTCCTGCAGATGTAGTTGGAACCATGATTTACAATATAAAGGAAAACGATTTCAGCATAAAAAAAGGACCCATATTCGCAAATTTTGTATTGGCAGACGAAATTAACCGAGCCCCCGCTAAGGTGCAATCTGCTCTTTTGGAAGCCATGCAGGAAAAACAAGTGACTATTGGGGATACTACCTTTATCTTAGACAAGCCTTTTTTAGTTATGGCTACGCAAAATCCAGTTGAACAAGAAGGAACTTATCCATTACCAGAGGCACAAGTAGACCGGTTTATGCTAAAAACAGTAATCGATTATCCTAAAATGGATGAAGAACAAATGGTGGTTCGGGCTAATCTATCAGGTGGTTTTGCTAAGGTAAATCCAGTGGTTACCACTGCACAAATTCTATCTGCTCAGTCTGCGGTTCGGGATGTGTATATGGATGAGAAAATTGAAAAATACATTCTTAACTTAGTATTTGCTACCCGTTACCCTGAACAATACAATCTAAAAGATTTGAAGCCGTTGATTAGTTTTGGTGCTTCACCAAGGGGAAGTATCAACTTAGCTACTGCTGCAAAATGCTATGCCTTTATCAAACGAAGAGGTTATGTAGTACCAGAAGATGTGAGAGCAATTGTATACGACGTGCTGAGACACAGAGTAGGAATTACTTACGAAGCGGAAGCAGAAAACATTACTTCTGTAGACATCATCAACAAAATTGTGAACGAAATTGAAGTACCATAAACACAGTATTTTAAAATCAAACTTAGTTTAGTTTAATACCAGGTTTTTTATGGACACCAAAGAGCTTTTAAAAAAAGTACGCAAAATTGAAATCAAAACTCGCCGCCTTAGCGACCACGTTTTTGGTGGTGAATATCACTCTACTTTCAAAGGGCGCGGTATGACGTTTAGTGAAGTTAGAAAATACCAATTTGGAGATGATGTAAGGTCGATAGACTGGAATGTGACTGCCCGATACAACGAACCTTTTGTGAAGATTTTTGAAGAAGAAAGAGAGCTTACCTTGATGCTGATGGTAGATGTTTCTGGGTCTTCCAAATTTGGAACTAAGAAAACTTTTAAACGAAACATCATCACTGAAATTGCTGCCACCTTAGCTTTTTCTGCAACACAAAATAATGATAAAATAGGATTGATTTTGTTTTCGGATACTGTTGAGCTTTACATTCCACCAAAAAAAGGCAGGTCTCACGTATTGCGGATTATTCGTGAACTATTGGAATTTGAACCTAAAAAAAATCAAACTTCCATTAAAAGTGCCATCGAATTTTTAACGGGTGTAATGAAGAAAAAAGCCATTGTTTTTATGCTGTCAGATTTTATAGATGATGAATACAACCACTCCTTAAAAATTGCAGCAAAACGGCATGACATAACTGGAATTCGCGTTTTTGACCCAGTGGAAGAAGAGCTCCCAAAATTAGGAATGGTTCAATTTCATGATCAAGAAACCAACCAAACCCTTTGGGTAAATACATCTGCAAAGCAAACTAGAAACCGATACAGATTAAACTATAAAATGCAAGTTGATTATTTTGAAAAGGCTTTCAAAAGCTCAGGCTCTGGAAAAATACATACCCGAAGCGACCAAAATTACGTTACTCAATTACTCAATTATTTTAAAGCAAGGTAAAGAATGAAGCTTCATTTCAACATACAAGTCTTTTCTACTTGGCAATTCATTTTGTGCTTAGGAATCGCCATTGCTTTTCAACAGCATACTTATGCGCAAACAGCAAAAGCAAAGGTAAACCGAGATAGTATCCTGATTGGCGAGCAAATAAAATATAGTATTGAAGTAGATACGGAAGCAGATGATGTAGTGACCTTCCCAGAAGGGCAAACTTTTATTCCTTTGGAAACCGTTGAAGCTTTTCCGGTTGATACTATTCAAATTGAACCTAGACTGAAGCTCTTAAAAGAATATGCCTTAACTCAATTTGATTCTGGACACTATACCATTCCACAGCAGTTTATACAATTGAAAAATGGGGAAGCCTTAACCGATTCTATCCAAGTTGTGGTAAGAGATGTGGTAGTAGATACAACCAAACAGAAATTATATCCTATAAAAGATTACTTGGCAGTAGAAAAATCATTTCAGTTTCCGAATTGGATATGGAAGGTCTTACTCGTTTTTGTTGTTTTAATTGCCTTGGCTTATTTAATTTACAGACTTTGGCAACGTAAAAAAGAAAAGCAACAACAAATTCCTCCTTATGAGCAAGCTTTAAAATCCTTAAGTGAGTTGGACAGTTCCAATTATATTGAAGAGCGCAACTTAAGGGAATATTACTCCAGACTTACCTTCATTAGCAGAAGGTATCTAGAAGATAAAGTAGAAGTTCGTGCGATGGAATACACTACAAATGAACTTATTGCTGATTTGCAACTTCGGAAAGATGCACAAAAAATCAGGCTACAACAAAAAACAATTGAGGACTTTAAACAGATTTTAGAAAGAGCAGATTTGGCCAAATTTGCACGTTCCAGACCAGATGTAATCACAGCAAAAGAAGACCGAAAATTCATAGGAGAATTTACAGACGAAGTAAATACGGCTATTCCTGAGCCAACCGAGGAAGAGCTACAAGAAACTGAAGCTTATCTTGAAAAACAAAACCGTAGAAAAAAACTAGTAAAATGGGCAGCAGCTGGATTAATTGTGCTTTTATTAATTTCAGCAGGAGTTAGCTATTTGGTGGTTTCCAAAGGCTATGACTATGTAAAAGACAATGTTTTTGGCAATCCAAGCAAAGAATTGTTGGAAGGCAAATGGTACACCAGTAGCTATGGTTATCCTTCGGTAAGCATTACCACTCCAGAAATACTTGTTCGAGGAGAAATGAAAGTGCCAGAAGAATCAGAAAAAATGTTGGTTGGAAATGAAACCTTCAAATTTGGCGGGATTTTTGGAAACTTCTATATGGTATTGAGTACTTTAGAATTTCAAGAAGAAATGGAATTCGATTTAGAAACCGCGGTAGATGGTATTTATAAAAACCTTGAGGAAAAAGGAGCTTACAACATACTTACCAAGGAAGATGAATATGAAACCTTAGATGGAGTGAAAGGAATACGTGTTTCAGGAAGTTTTGCTATTGAAAATCCAATTACTAAAAACGACATCAAAAAGGAATACCAAATTCTCAATTTCGGAGAAATGGGAGGTTACCAACAAATCACCATGATTTATGATGCAGAAAATAAGTATGCAGATGAAATTGTTCAACGCATATTAAATTCTATTGAACTAAAAAACGAGGCTAACTAATGTGGCAAGATATATTTTTTGAAAATCCAGAATGGTTTTGGCTGCTTTTAGTCATACCTCTACTTGGTGCTTGGCATTTTGTAAAACGAAACAAAGAAAATCCTGTTGTGCTTATTTCTAGCGTTCAAGGATTTACTAAAAGTTCGAGTATTTTACCCAAATTGCGTCCAGTATTATACATTTTGCGTTTGTTGAGTGTAGCCTTATTTATTGTTGCTATGGCAAGACCAAGAACGGTAGATGTTACTTCGCAAATAAAAGGTACTGAAGGAATAGACATTGTAATTGCTGCAGATATTTCTACTAGTATGTTAGCACAGGACTTTAAGCCCAACCGATTGGAAGCTTTAAAAGAGGTGGCTATAGAATTTGTAGAACGCAGAAAAACAGACCGAATTGGAATTGTAATTTATGCTGGAGAAAGCTACACCAAAACACCGCTGACCAGCGATAAAGCCCTTGTAAAAACATCTATAGAAGACATTGATTTTACCGATGCAATTGATGGAGGTACCGCCATTGGGATGGGAATTGCTACTTCGGTTAACCGCTTAAAAGAAAGCCTAGCAGAAAGCAAGGTCATCATCTTGCTTACGGATGGGGTGAACAATACAGGGTTTATAGACCCAGAAATTGCCACAGAATTGGCGATGGAATACAAGATTAAAATTTATTCAATAGGAATAGGGACCCAAGGAAAAGCCATGTCTCCTGTTGCAATTTTACCAAATGGGCAATTTCAATACAGACCAGTTGAAGTTGAAATTGATGAAGCACTGTTGACTAAAATTGCAGATCAAACTGGAGGAAAATACTACCGTGCAACCAACCAAGAAAAGCTGGTAGAAATTTACGATGAAATTGATGCCTTGGAAAAAACAGAAATTGAAGAAGAGAAATTTTATGATTATCAAGAATTATTTAAACCTTTAGTTATCCTAGGTTTAGGTTTATTGTTATTCGAATTTATTTTAAGAAACACCTTATTTAGAAGCTTTGTATAATGTTAATTTTAGAGGATAAAATATATTTTTGGTTCTTGCTCGGCATACCGTTGCTCATTCTTTTATGGGTGAGTGTCGCTGTATGGAAGAAAAAAACGCAAAGAAAGTTTGCAGATGCTCACTTGTTTCCTTCTTTAGCACCAAGTCTCTCTACCATAAAACCCATACTAAAAGTTTTGGTTTTGTGTATTGCTGTGGCTTGTTTTAGCATTGCTTTGGTCAATCCCAAATTAGGCTCTAAAATGGAAACTGTAAAACGCGAGGGTGTAGATATAGTTTTTGCTTTAGATGTTTCTAAGAGCATGCTTGCTGAAGACATTGCCCCCAACCGAATAGAAAAATCGAAACAAGTAATTACGCAAATCATCAACAATTTAGCTGGAGATAGAATTGGAATAATCGGTTATGCAGGAAGTGCATTTCCACAAATTCCAATTACTACGGACTATGCCTCTGCTAAAACTTTTTTACGCGCCATGAATACCAATATGGTTTCCAGCCAAGGAACGGCAACAGGAGATGCTATAGAACTCGCCAAAGGATATTACAATGATGGCAACGTACTTAGTAGAGTTTTGGTGATAATTGGAGATGGGGAAGACCACGGAAGCGAGTTTCAAGCTGCTGCTCAAGCTGCAGCAGAAGAAGGAATAAAAATTATTTGTATTGGTATTGGCACCCAAAAAGGAGGACCAATTCCCATTCGGGATGGCAAACAGCAAACTTATAAAAAAGATCAAAATGGGGAAACGGTGATTACCAAATCCAGTCCAGAAACTTTACAAAGTATTGCAGAAATTGGAAATGGAATTTACATAGATGGCACCAACACTACAGAAACAGTTGAAAGTTTGGAGCGTTTTTTGCAAAATTTAGAAAAAACAGAATATGAATCTATGCAATACGCCAATTACCAACATCAGTTTCAATGGTTTCTCGGTTTTGGAATACTATTTCTAATTTTAGAAAGCATATTATTGAACAGAAAAACAAAATGGTTAACTAAATTGAATTTATTCAATGAAAACGAATAACACATACCGTATTAAAATTTCGCTAAACACTTTTATTTTAATTGTTTTTACAAGCATTCTATCTAACTTGAATGCACAAGAAAACAAAGCAGAAAAAGAAGCCAGAAAATACATGGCAGAAGCGAGTGAATATATAGAAAATGACAATTTTGTAGATGCAGAAGCAGCACTTCGTAAAGCCATTTCTATCCAACCTGAAAATAAAAAAGCAGCTTACAATTTTGGGAACTTATACATTACCAATGAAAAAAATAGAACCGCTTTTCAACGTTTAGCTGAAGCTGCATCAGAAAATGAAAACAAAGGTATAAAGCACAAAAGTTTCCATAACCAAGGTAATATTTTCATGAATGAGGAGCGGTATCCTGAGGCCATTGAAGCTTATAAAAATGCATTACGCAATAACCCAAATGATGATGAAACACGCTACAACTTAGCACTAGCGAAACAGAAAATGGAAGAAGAAGGCGGCGATGGCGGAGATGATGATGACCAAGAAAAGCAAGACGAGAAAGAGCAAGAAAAGGAAAATGAAGGAGAAGGCGAAAACGAAGACGAAAGTGAAGGTAAGGATGAAGAAAGTGAAGAAAAAGACGATCAAGAGGGAGATAAAAAAGATGAGAAGAAGGAAGGAGAAGGTGATCAAGATCCTGAAGATGGTAAAAAAGAGGAGCAAGAAAAAGAAGAGCCTTCTGAAGGTAAAAGCCCTGAAGAAGAAAAAGAAGGAGATAATAAGCAGCCTCCACCTCAACAAGTACAAGGTAAGCTTTCTCCAGAACAGCTTAAGAACTTGCTAGAAGCAATAGAAAATCAAGAAAAAGACATTCAAGATAAATTGAATGCTAAGGAACAAAAAGGTAAAAAGGTAAAAACCACAAAAGATTGGTAAATGAAATGGATTGCAAACATATTCTTTTTCTTAGTTGTCTTCAACTTTCAGGCACAGGTAAGTTTTACCACAGAGGTTAGTCGTGAAAAATTAGGTATAAACGAACGCCTAAAGGTAGACTTCATCATAGATAAGGATGCAGATAATTTTAAAGCACCAGATTTTGTAGGCTTTAAACGCCTTGCTGGTCCCAACCAATCCATAGAGCAACGCTATGAATATGGTAAAGCTACATTCAAAAAAACCTATACCTATTATTTACAACCTGAAAAAAGAGGAAATTTAGAAATTGGTCAGGCTGAGGTAGAATATGGAGGTAAAGTATACAAGTCACCTCCCAAAACTGTAGAAGTTACCGCCGCAGTAGACAATCCTAATTCTCCTACAAGCATTGCAAATAGTGAGGTTTCAGATGCAATTCATTTGGTTGCTGAAGTTTCAAAATCCAGACCTTATTTAAATGAAGGCGTTTATATTGTGTACAAATTGTATGTAGACCGAAACGTAAATATTCGGAATTATCGCCCCATCGACGAGCCTTCGTTTAATGATTTTTGGAGTCAGAATATAGACATCGATCGATTGGAATTTAAAGAAGGTGAATATGGTGGAATTCCTTACCGATATGTTGAATTGCGAAAAACTATTTTGTATCCACAAAAGACGGGAGAACTAAAAGTTGAACCTTTAACCATAGGTGTTTCAGTTGAAGTTCCTACCAATAGAAGAGATATATTTGGTAGAAGACAATACCAATTGGTAGAAAAAACATTTTCAGCTAATACAAAAGTATTTGATGTAAAAGCCTTACCTGAAGAAGGAAAACCAGTTGATTTTACAGGAGCTGTTGGTGATTTCAATATACAGTTAATACAAAGTAAAAGTGAGTTGAATGCGAATGAAAGTTTGAGTG
>Ga0307951_1000745_pt1 | contig 19021 bp, 12 predicted proteins | sample OrgLakmetagen374_FD_201842 | JGI IMG/M metagenome (GOLD analysis project Ga0307951, IMG submission 201842) | Saline water microbial communities from Organic Lake, Antarctica - #374 | ecosystem: Environmental > Aquatic > Non-marine Saline and Alkaline > Saline | place: Antarctica: Organic Lake... | reverse complement strand
GGCGCAAAGACGCATCCGCGGGCAGCAACTCGTCCAGCTCCCGCTGCTTCGCCAACGCCTCCGCCTCGGTGGGCGCCACGTAGGTGACCAGGCCCGGCATGATCGGCACCGTAACATCACGGCCAGCTGCTTTTACCCGCCGCTTGATATCACGGTAGTAGCTTTGCGCCGCCGGCAAATCGTAAGCCACCGCATAAATCGCCTCGGCACATCTGGCCGCCAACTCGCGCCCTGGCTCCGAGGCGCCGGCCTGAAACAGCACCGGATGCCCCTGTACCGGCCGTGGTACGTTCAGCGGTCCGTCTACCCGGAAAAACTCACCCCGATGGTTAATGGGCTGCACCTTGGCCGGGTCGGCGTAATGGCCCTGGCGATCAAACGTCAGGGCGTCATCGGCCCAGGAATCCCACAATCCCAGCACCGCTTGCACAAACTCGTCGGCGCGACGATAACGCTCGGCGTGGTCGGGCATGGTTTCGTAACCGTGGTTACGGGCTTCCACATCAAACATCGAGGTGACCACATTCCAGCCGATGCGGCCGCCGGAGATATGATCCAGCGACGCGACGAGACGTGCGGCGTGAAACGGGGTGTAAAACGTGCTGGATACGGTGCTGATTAGGCCGACTTTTTCCGTCGCCCGGCTCATGGCAGCCATGGCAGTCAGCGGCTCTAGGTAGAACCAGCTGCCGTCAGACACATTGCCCGCCGAGTTGTTATCGGCAAAGAACACCGCATCCAGCTTGCCACGTTCGGCGGTTTGCGCCAGGCGCTCGTAATAGCGGATATCCCCCAACTGCTCCACCGGAGACTGCGGGTGGCGCCAGGCGGCCCGATGGTGGCCGCAACCCATCAGGAACAGGTTGATGTGCATCATGCGCTGATTCGAAAGTGAGGCAGACATCAGTTTTTCACTAATCCGCCATCAACGACCAGGTTCTGCCCGGTCACCGAGCGTGCCCAGGGCGACGCAAAAAACAGCGTTGCGTCGGCAAATTCCGCCGGCGTGGTCACCCGCCGCAGCGGTGTGCTGGCGGCGATAAAATCAAACACCGCTTCAGGCGTGGCAGCGGAGGCATCGGTGGTGCGCAGCAGGCCGCCAGAGACCATATTCACGGTGATGTTGTCTGGCCCCAGATCTTGCGACAGGGTGCGGGTGAGCGACAGCAACGCTGCCTTGCCCGCGGTGTAATCGTGATACGGAACTACCGGGTTCTGGAACAGGTTTGTCCCCACATTCACAATGCGGCCAAACCCCGCTTCGCGCATGCCTTCTAACGCCGCCTGGATGGTATTCAGCGCACCACCTACTACGCAGGTAAACTGCTGGTTCAGATTTTCCCAGCTCAGCTGTTCCGCGTTCGGGCGGGCATCGCCGTTGAATGAAAAATCCGGCAGGGCGTTGTTGATGACGGTAGTCACCGGCGACCCAAAGTGTTCGCGGGCCTGGGTAAACATCGCCTGCACCGCCGCGCGGTCGGTGATATCGGCCTGAACCGCCAGCGCGCACTCCGGTGCTTCGCCGGCCAGCTTGTGCGCCGCTTCGGCGCTGTTGCGGTAGTTAATAACAACGTTGGCGCCTTCGCGCAGGAACGCACGCACCAGATGCTCGCCCAAACCGCGGGCACCGCCGGTTACCAGCACCAGCTGTTGATCAAGACGGACAGATTGTTGCATAGACACCTCAAGGCTGAGGCGAAGGTATGAATAGACAGATGCGGCGTTTGGCCTGCGGCTGACATCCCTTCGCCAGTGTGAACTGGATCAGGTTCAACGGGTGTTATCTCAGCCCTGCAAAGCAGGACACCCCGAGTCGAGCCAAACCATAACACAACGGCTGCGCGGAAATGTAGGCCCAGATACCTGCAATTGACAAGTACCAACTGACTTCCTATTCTGTTGTCACTCCTGGGGGCGCCATTGCGATGGCTGAGACTCCGCACCTTGTGCGGTAACCCTTCGAACCTGATCCGGGTAATGCCGGCGAAGGGAAGGGAAGGAAACGCCTGCTTTACGCTTGCCTGTGTGCACCTTCCTTTTGCCGGCTGTCCCGGTGGTACGCCATCTTTGGCGATTTCGCTACCGCCTGCCACGGCAAGGAAGACAACCGATGTTAGGTTCCTCTACCGCCCTTGTGTGGCTGGTTTTGTTCGCTGCTCTGTTCGCCATACCCGGCCTGATTTACGCCCGCCTCAAACAGGACAAGCTGGACGATTTTCTGGTTGCCCGTAACAGCCAGAGCAGCTCCGCCACTCTGCTGACGCTGCTGGCCACCACCATGGGCACCTGGATTCTGTTTGGTCCCGCGCAGGCCGCAACCTGGGGAGGCATTGGCGCCGTAACCGGCTACGCACTGGGTGCCATGGCACCGCGGCTGATCATGATTCCCCTGGGTAACCGCATTCGCACGCTGATGCCCGAAGGCCACACTCTCACCGAATTTGTGCTCGGCCGCTATGGCCGGGTGATGTACGGTTTTGTGCTGGTGATCATGATTTTCTATCTGTTTATCAGCCTGACGGCGGGCCTGACCGCCATCGCCAAAATGGTGTCCCTGCTGGCGCCGGTTCCGCTGTGGCTGACCGCAACCATCGTGATGGCGGCCACTCTGCTGTACACCCTTTACGGCGGGTTGCGGGTCACCATTTTTACCGACCGGGTACAGATGCTGGTGATTCTGCCGTTCCTGTTGCTGCTGATTGCTTTTGGCTGGCAAGCCACCGGTGGTCTGACGCCGGCGCTGCAGGGCCTGCAGGAAAAAGCACCGCACCTGCTGAATCCGCTGGACATTAATGGCCTGAAATCCGGCCTGACATTCTTTATTGCGGTGGTACTGACCGGGCTGTTTTATCAGGGCACCTGGCAGCGTATTTTCGCCGCCCGCGATAACAAGGTCATCCGCAACGGTTTTATCCTCAGCGGTTTGCTGAGCTTTCCCATCATATTTATCATGGGTCTGTTCGGGCTGGCGTTTGTGGGGCTGGGCTTGCCCGGCGATGGCTCGGTGGCGCTGTTCAGTGTGCTGCTGTCGGATGTGCCGGTCTGGTTCGCCATTGGTCTGCTGCCGTTCGGGTTGGCGCTGATCATGAGCAGCGCCGATTCCACCATTAGCGGTTTGACGAGCATCATGGTGGTGGACCTGCGCCGGCTGCTGCCGAAGCTGAGCAACCATAACCTGCTGTCGCTGTCGCGCTGGCTGATTGTGCTGCTGTCGGTACCGGTGCTGGTGGTGGCATCTCAGGGTTACAGCGTGCTGTACCTGTTCCTACTGGCGGATTTGCTGTGCTGCGCAGCGGCTTTCCCGGTGTTTTTTGGCTTCTACAACGCCCGCTACCAAAGCTATAACGCCGTGCTCAGCACCTTTGCCGGCCTGGTCGCCGGGCTTATGGTATTCCCGGCACCGGGCGCACCGCTTACTTACCTGTTGGAATCTTTCCTGCTGGCATCATTAGTGCCGATTGCGGTATCCCTGTTACTGCTGCTGATGCCTAAAGGAAAACTCTTCGACTTTTCAATACTGGCGCGGCGGGTGCGGAAGCTGGAGGGGTAACCAGCCTTCTCCTTGGGAGCATTTGAAAAATCAGGTTTACCTGGGCAGTGATCAGTTTGTTGACGACATTCAGAGACGGATTGACGGACCGGATCGGCTGAGCAAGATACCGTCCAGTCAGCGTCGGCCTTTGGCAAAATCCTTGAAACATTATGTTGACATTGCCTCCTCTCGGAACGAGGCGATCGTTCTATCCCATGCAATCGGGGATACCGCATGAAAGAGATTGGTGATTTCTTTGGACTGCATTATTCCCGTATCAGTAGGATTCTTCGAGAGGCAAAACGCAAGACCTAAAAATAGATATGACCAGCAGCTTTGCGCTCGTACAAAGTGAAGCAATCGACACAAGAAACGTCATCGTCCATTTTGCACAAATCAGCGCGATGCGAGTCCTCACCGCACCAGTCACACCTCGTTGCGTCGAATGCGTCTGGTGGACCATTTTTCGGCTTAACATCTTGCGCTGGCGCCGTCGGCAAATCCACCTGCCCCGACAGGTCGATTGCTGATTTTAAACTCCTTGATGTGCTCCACCAAGAAGTGGCGCGTGAATTTATCAGGACTATGTGGCGAGACTTTCACGAAAATCTAAAACACCATAATAAAGGTTGGTGCTGTTGCCGTTAAAAGTCGGGGCAAGCGTTGAGAGCTGCCGTGACCCTAAATCGTCAAATCGGTGGGTGGCGTCGCCGCCAAGGCGCAACGCGACCTGCTCGATATCGGCAATACCGAACTTGTGCGTTGCGCCCCATACCCCATCATGCACCGCGAGACTCGGGTAAAGCGGAGAGGCGCTCTTTCATCCAGCTGATCAACCCCCCGCGAAGCAAGAACAACACTTGTCGCGGCGACATGGTGTGACGCATCTGAAATTTGTACTGGCTCGTGACGTTTTCAACCACCAGTTCGCCTCCCTCTGTCAGCACGTGGCGCAGATTAGTCAGGCGCAGCACGTCGCCGGCCTGAATGCCGTCGTAATCCGCATGATCGATGAAGATAAGCGGCAGCACACCGAAGTTGATCAGGTTTTGCGCGTGGATCCGCGCAAAATCCTTGGCTAGTACCGCGCGCAGCCCGAGATACTGAGGGCCTAGTGCAGCGTGCTCTCGGCTCGATCCTTGCCCATAATTGCTCCCACCCACCACCACGTGGCCGGGCAGCTGCTTAGCTCGCGCGGCGTAGGTGGGATCGAGTCGGTCAAAGGAGAACTCGGCGATCTTGGGAATATTGCTGCGAAACGGCAGCACCCGCAAGCCGGGTGGCATGATCTCATCGGTGGAAATATCGTCCGCCACCTTGAGCAGAACCGACACTTCGATCTCATCAGGCAGCGGCTCGAAGTTCGGCAGCGAAGCGATGTTCGGGCCCTTCACGAGGTCCACGTGCAGCGCCTCCTCAAGCGGCAACGGCGGCATGAACATCGCGCGGTTGATAATCGGGTTTTCCGGGTCCGCGATGCGTGTATAGGGAATGCCAAGTGTGCGCGGGTCGGTGATCACGCCGGTGAGCGCGGACGCCGTGGCGGTCTCCGGACTGACCAGACACACCTTGTCCTCGCGGGTGCCTGAACGGCCAGGAAAATTGCGCGGTACCGTGCGCAGAGAGATCTCGTTTGTGGCCGGCGCTTGACCCATGCCGATGCAGCCGTTGCAGCCAGCCTGGTGCAGCCGCGCGCCGGCGTGCAGCAAGTGGGCTACGTGCCCGTCGCGCACCAAGGTTTCGAGCTGCGCTCGGGACGTGGGGTTGATGTCGAACGACACGCGGTCGTTCACTTTGCGACCCTGCACCATCAGCGCGGAAACGGCGAAGTCGCGGTAGCCAGGATTGGCCGACGAGCCGATGTAGGTCTGGTAGATCCGCTCGCCAGCGACCTCGCTGACCGGGCGCACGTTCCCAGGGCTGGACGGCATGGCGATCAGCGGCACCAGACTGGACAAATCAATCTCTTCGTGAACATCGTAGGTCGCATCCGTATCCGCGGCCAACTCGACCCAATCCTCTTCTCGCTGCCAAGCGCGCAGGAAACGGCGCACCTCCAGATCGGAAGGGAAAACGGTGGTGGTCGCGCCAAGCTCGGCGCCCATGTTGGCAATCACGTGCCGATCCATCGCACTCAGCGTGGCCAGCCCCGGCCCGTAGTACTCGACGATCCGGCCCACTCCGCCGTCGACGCCGTGGCGGCGCAACATCTCCAGGATCACGTCCTTGGCGCTCACCCAGTCCGGCAAGCTGCCGGTGAGCTTCACGCCCCAGATCAGCGGCATACGTGTGAAGAACGGTTCGCCCGCCATTGCCAGCGCCACTTCCAGCCCACCAGCGCCGATGCCCAGCATGCCAATGGCGCCGGCGGCCGGCGTGTGACTGTCAGAGCCGAGCAGCGTCTTGCCTGGCTTGCCGAAATTTTCCTGGTGGCACGGATGACTCACCCCGTTACCAGGTCGCGAGTACCACACACCAAAGCGCTGGCAGGCGCTGCGCAGAAAAAGATGATCGTCGGGGTTTTTGAAGTCCTCCTGGATGATGTTGTGGTCAACGTACTGGACGCTCACCTCAGTCTTCACCCGGTCCAGGCCCATCGCCTCCAGCTCCAGCATCACCAGCGTGCCGGTGGCGTCTTGGGTGAGCGTCTGGTCAATGCGGATCCCGATCTCCTCGCCGGGCGTCATGTCGCCGTGCATCAGATGCGACTGGATCAACTTCTGCGTGACGTTCATACTCATGATTCTTCTCCCAACATTGATAAGATTACGGAATAACACAAAGCTAATATCGTTGTATTCACTTACACCAATATCCCATACGGCGTTCTGACGCCAGCGGTCAATCCCATGGCCAGCGCACCCCAGAACGTGACTCGCATTGCACCTCCCGCGACCAATACGTTGCTGTGAGTCACCTGCGAGGCCGCAACGCCCAGCGCCAGGCTCGCGGTGGAAGCGATACCGTCGTTCGCTCCCAATACTGCGGCGCGAATAGTCCTTATAGATTAGTCGCTTTTAGCTAGAAATTTTGTAGCAATCCGATTTTCAGCGTGGCAAATCAGAAACACCCATCAAAAACTCATCCGCCGCACGCGCGGCCTGACGACCCTCACGGATTGCCCATACCACCAGAGACTGGCCGCGCCGCATGTCCCCCGCGGCAAATATTTTGTCGACCGACGTCTGGTAGCAACCGTCGCCTTCGGTAGTTGCTTCGACGTTGCCGCGCGCATTCTTTTCGACAGCGAACGCTTCCAGCACTTGCGCCACTGGAGATGTAAAACCCATCGCCAGCAATACCAAATCCGCTTTCATTTCGAATTCGGAATTTGGCACCTCCTGCATCTTGCCGTCTATCCATTCGACGCGGGCTGCAATCAGCTTCTCGACCTTGCCGCCCTTACCTTCGAAACGCTTGGTCGCAACCGCCCAATCCCGGTCGCAACCCTCTTCTTGTGACGAGGATGTGCGCAACTTGATCGGCCAGTACGGCCATACCAACGGCTTATCCTCTTGTTCCGGCGGTTGCGGCATCAGCTCAAATTGCGCCAAGCTGGCTGCGCTATGGCGGTTGCATGTGCCTACGCAGTCTGAGCCGGTATCACCACCTCCGATAACGACGACGTGCTTACCGTTCGCCATGATCTGATCGTTGAGCTTGTCACCTTCGTCCACCTGGTTTTGCTGCGGCAGGAATTCCATCGCAAAATGGACGCCTTTCAGCTCACGACCCGGCACCGGCAGGTCGCGCGGCAACTCAGCACCGCCCGCAAGGATGATGGCATCGAATTGTTGATTAAGCTGCTTCGGCGAGATGGTTTCGTTAGTCCAGTTGATGATTTTTGACGGAAAATCTTCGCCAATCAACACACTGGTACGGAAGTGCACGCCTTCGGCTTGCATCTGCTCGATGCGGCGGTCGATATGCGACTTTTCCATCTTGAAACCCGGAATGCCGTAACGCAGCAAACCGCCAACCCGATCGTTTTTTTCGAACACAGTCACATCGTGACCGACACGCGCGAGTTGCTGGGCTGCAGCCAGACCAGCAGGGCCGGATCCAACCACGGCAATTTTTTTACCCGTTTTGAAGGCTGCCGGTTGTGGCATAACCCAACCGTTTTTCCAGCCCTTATCGATGATGAAATGCTCGATTGATTTGATGCCAACCGCATCGTTGTTGATGGCAAGCACACAGGCAGATTCGCACGGTGCGGGGCAGATGCGGCCGGTGAATTCGGGGAAGTTGTTCGTCGAATGCAGCGTCTCCAACGCCTCGCGATAATTGCCGCTATACACCAAGTCGTTCCAGTCGGGGATGATGTTGTTAACCGGGCAACCGGTCATGCAAAACGGGGTGCCGCAATCCATACAGCGCGCACCCTCTGTTTTCGCTTGTACATCTTTCAACGGCAGGATGAACTCTTTATAGTTCTTGACGCGTGAATCGGCCGGTAAATACGATTCTTTCTGACGCTGAAATTCCATAAAGCCGGTTATTTTACCCATTGCCTACCTCTGTCTTATCTAACTCTCCCTGCCAGGGAGAGGGTTCGGGGTAGAATCCCCCATCCTGACCTTCCCCCGTAGGAGGAAGGTACTGGCGGAGCAAACTTATGTTGCGTTTTTTGCTTTCTGCCGAATAGCCACTCGCGCCATATTCATCTCACCCAGTGCGCGCTTGTAGTCGTTCGGGAAGACTTTGATAAATTTGTTGCGGCCATTGGACCAGTCATCCAGCAAATTGCGTGCGCGCGTGCTGCCGGTGACCTTGAAATGGCGCTCAATCAGGCGCTTTAGAATCACCTCGTCAGTCTCACTTTGGTCGCCGCGCAGCTGGCTATGCCAGATCGAGCGATCGACGTTCGCTTCTTGCTCGGCGTGGGCGAGGACAGGTTCCAGCGTGACCATCGCCATATTGCATTTTTTGGCGAAATCACCGTCAGGGTCCCACACGTAAGCAATACCGCCCGACATGCCGGCGGCAAAGTTACGGCCGGCTTCTCCGAACACCACCACTGTGCCGCCAGTCATGTATTCGCAACCATGGTCGCCGACGCCTTCAACCACTGTGATGGCGCCGGAATTGCGCACCGCGAAGCGCTCGCCGGCGACGCCGTTAAAAAATGCCTCACCGGCAATCGCGCCGTATAACACGGTGTTGCCGATGATAATGTTGTCGTCTGCCGAACCGGGAAACTCTGTATTCGGACGGACGATAATGCGCCCGCCCGACAAACCTTTGCCGACGTAATCATTGCCTTCGCCGACTAGATCTAGCGTGATGCCGTGCGCCAGAAACGCGCCGGCCGATTGGCCTGCGGTCCCTAGCAACTGGATGTGGATGGTGTCGTCGGGCAAGCCTTCGTGACCGTATTTTTTTGCAACAATGCCAGACAGCAGGGTGCCGACCGTGCGGTTGAGGTTCCTGATCGGCAAAGTGAACGAGACTTTTTCGCCTTTTTCGAGCGCTGCTTTCGCTTGCGCGATCAGCTTATGGTCGAGTGCTTTTTCCAAGCCGTGGTCTTGCTCCTCCGCGTGATAACGAGGTACGGAAGCAGGTACTTCCGGCTGATAGAAAATCTTGCTGAAATTAAGCCCCTTGGCTTTCCAGTGCGTAATCGCTTTCGACTTGTCGAGCAAGTCGACGCGACCGATCAAGTCATCAAACGTGCGGACGCCTAGTTGCGCCATCAACTGCCGCGCTTCCTCGGCGACGAAGAAAAAATAGTTGACCACGTGTTCCGGCTTGCCGGAGAACTTGGCGCGTAACACCGGGTCTTGTGTCGCGATGCCGACCGAGCAAGTATTGAGGTGGCATTTGCGCAACATAATGCAGCCTTCAACCACAAGCGGCGCGGTCGCAAAACCGATCTCGTCCGCGCCCAGCATGGCGGCGATCACGATATCTCGGCCGGTTTTCATTTGGCCATCGGCTTGTACCCGGATGCGGCCACGCAAACCGTTCAGTACCAGTGTTTGCTGGGTTTCGGCCAAGCCCAATTCCCACGGTGTTCCCGCGTGTTTGAGTGAAGACAACGGCGTGGCGCCGGTGCCGCCGTCATGACCGGCGATCACCACGTGATCGGCCTTGGCCTTGGTGACGCCGACCGCGACCGTGCCAACGCCGACTTCGGACACCAACTTGATGGAGATCGACGCGCTTGGGTTTACATTTTTCAAATCATGAATCAGCTGCGCCAAGTCTTCGATCGAATAAATATCATGATGCGGCGGCGGCGAAATCAAGCCCACGCCCGGCACCGAGAAACGCAATTTTGCGATATATTCAGACACCTTGTAGCCTGACAACTGCCCACCTTCTCCCGGCTTGGCGCCTTGCGCCATCTTGACGTGGATTTGATCAGCGGAATCCAAATATGCTGCTGTCACGCCGAAGCGGCCTGCCGCGACTTGCTTGATCCTGGAGCGCACCGAATCGCCATCTTGCAAGGCAATATCGGCTTCAATCTGGTCACGGCCGATGACGGATGCCATGGTCTCGCCCTGCTTGATCGGGATGCCTTTCATCTCCTGGCGATAACGGCTCGGATCTTCACCGCCTTCGCCGGTGTTGGACTTGCCGCCGATGCGGTTCATCGCGACCGCCAGCGTGGCGTGCGCTTCGGTGCTGATCGAGCCAAGGGACATTGCGCCGGTGGCGAAGCGCTTGACGATTTCTTTCGCCGGCTCGACTTCATCCAGCGCAATCGCCTTGGACGGGTCCAGCTTGAATTCAAACAAACCGCGCAGGGTCATGTGCCGCTTGCTTTGGTCGTTGATGATCTGCGCATATTCTTGGTAGGTGCTGAAATTGTTGGATCGGGTCGAATGCTGCAGCTTGGCAATCGCATCCGGCGTCCACATGTGCTCTTCGCCGCGCACGCGAAACGCGTATTCGCCACCGGCATCGAGTGCATGCGCCAATACCGGGTCGTTGCCGAAGGCTTGCTGATGCAGACGCAATGCCTCTTCTGCCACTTCGACTACGCCGATGCCTTCGATATTGGATGCAGTGCCTTTGAAATATTTGTCGATAAGCGATTTATTCAAGCCGATCGCTTCGAAAACCTGCGCGCCGCAGTAAGACATGTAAGTCGATATGCCCATTTTCGACATCACCTTCAACAAACCCTTGGCGAGCGCTTTCTGGAAATTCTGGATGGCTTTTTCCGGCGACAAATCACCGGATAATCTGTTAGCCATTTCTGCCAGCGTATCCATTGCCAGATACGGGTGGATCGCTTCCGCGCCAAAACCAGCAAGCAACGCGAAATGATGCGTTTCACGGGCAGAACCAGTTTCCACCACCAAACCGGTTGACGTGCGAAAACCCGTGCTAACCAGATGCAAATGGATTGCCGACGTCGCGAGCAAGGCCGGGATCGCTACTTGCTCGGCATCCACCTTGCGGTCGGACACGATCAGGATATTGTGGCCTGATTTGACCGCATCCACCGCTTGCGCACACACCGATGCCAGGCTCACTTCCATGCCTTCTTTACCCCAGGCCACCGGATAGCAAATATTCAGTTCGTGGGATTTGAACTTACCTCTGGTGTGGGCGCTGATGTTGCGCAGTTTGGCGATGTCTGAATAGTCCAGAATCGGCTCCGATACTTCCAAGCGCATCGGCGGATCGATGTTATTGGCGTCGAGCAGGTTCGGCCTGGGGCCGATGAAGGATACCAGTGACATCACCATCGCTTCGCGGATCGGATCGATCGGCGGGTTGGTCACTTGCGCGAACATCTGCTTGAAGTAGTGATACAGCGGTTTGAGCTTGTTAGACATCACGGCCGGCGGCGAGTCGTTGCCCATTGAGCCCGTCGCTTCTTCGGCATTCAGTGCCATCGGCGACATCAGTACCTTGATATCTTCTTGTGTGTAGCCGAACGCCTGCTGACAGTCGAGCAAGGATGCGCTGGTTTTTGCTGCCGATGTTTGCGTCTTGATGTCGTCGAGCGTGATTTCGTGAAGCTTAATGTCGTGCAGATTAATACGCACAGAATCGATCCACGCCTTGTAAGGCTTGGCGTTGGCGTAGGTATCTTTGATTTCCTGGTCATCGATGATGCGCCCGGCTTCGAGGTCGATCAGGAACATCTTGCCGGGTTGCAAGCGCCATTTCTTGATGATTCTGGATTCCGGAATCGGCAGCACGCCGGATTCCGATGCCATCACCACCAAGTCGTCATCGGTTACGATATAACGCGCGGGACGCAAACCGTTGCGATCCAGCGTGCCACCGATGTAACGACCATCAGTGAACGCCATCGCGGCGGGGCCATCCCACGGCTCCATCATCGCGGCGTGATATTCGTAAAAGGCGCGGCGGTTGTCATCCATCAACGGGTGATTTTCCCAGGCTTCGGGAATCATCATCATCATCGCTTGCGCGATCGGATAGCCTGCCATCAGCAGCAGTTCAAGCGCATCATCGAAGCACGCGGTGTCGGACTGGACCTCGTCAATCAGCGGGAACAATTTTTGCAAATCGTCGCCTAGCACGGCGGATTTCATCGCGCCTTCACGCGCGCGCATCCAGTTGACATTGCCCTTGACAGTATTGATCTCGCCGTTGTGGGCGATCAGGCGAAAGGGATGGGCCAGCGGCCATTCCGGGAAAGTATTGGTCGAGAAACGTTGATGCACCAGTGCCAATGCGGAAACGCAGCGCGCATCCTGTAAATCTTTGTAATAGACACCGACTTGATCCGCTAGCAGTAAACCCTTGTAGACAATGGTTCGGGCCGACATCGAAGGGACGAAAAACTCTTTGCCGTGGCGCAAATCTAGCGCCTGGATCGCGTGACTGGAAGACTTGCGGATCACGTACAGTTTACGTTCCAGCGCGTCGCTCACCATGATGTCTGGACCGCGACCTATGAAGATCTGGCGGATCACCGGCTCTTTTTCACGCACGGTAGGCGACATCGGCATCTCGGTGTCGATCGGCACGTTGCGCCAACCCAGCACAACCTGGCCTTCGGCGCGCACCACACGTTCGATCTCTTGCTCGCACGCGATGCGGGAAGTATCTTCTTTTGGCAAAAAAATCATGCCTACGCCGTATTCTCCGGACGGCGGCAGTTCGACACCCTGCTTGGCCATCTCTTCGCGATAATACTGATCCGGCAGCTGAATCAGAATGCCCGCGCCGTCGCCCATCAACTTGTCGGCACCGACCGCGCCACGATGGGCGAGATTTTTCAGGATGAGCAAGCCTTGTTCAACGATCGAATGACTTTTATGGCCTTTAATATGGGCGATAAAACCGATGCCGCAGGCATCATGCTCGTTGGCGGGGTTGTAAAGGCCGTTTTGCTGGGCATGCTGGATTTCGGCTTCGATGCCGTGCTTGTGCTCCACAGCGCACTCCTCATGGATGTTGCGGGAATCGGGCAGCGGCAAAATGGCGCATTTATCCACCGTGTTGGTGGCAGACAAGACTTTCGGTTTGGAGTTCATTGTATTCATTGGTGGGCTCCATGTGAGGCTGCGGTGTGATGCGCAGGTAGGGCTCGATGACTGTGTATCTCTTCGGAAATTTTTTCTTCAACACTTCCAGTGTCCTGCAGTGATGGCGGAGCGACGCTGTAACCGTCGGTCAGCTGCAGCGAATCAATCACACGCAGGATTTCGTTGAAGTTGCGTTCCCAAAACCTTGACGTTGCGGCGCGTGAATTCACCCTTGAGTTTGGCCGTCGCGCCGAGCCAGGCGTGAAAATCAATCTCGCCGGCTGTCGATTGCTGAACAAAATTGGGTGCGATGTCGCCTAAATCCAGCGCCATGATGCTTCTCCTTGGTAATTCTGAACGGGAAATTCAGCGTTTAAATTGCTAGCGTCGGGCGCCCGTATCCTTATGGAAATCTGTGCCGTTGACGGTCGCGGCGATAAAGTCCGCGCGGATGACGAAATCACCAAAGCGTTCGCCGTCCTGGCGTTCGCTCTTGTAAGCGGCGAAGATCGGCTCGAGGTTCTCGATGATTGCGCCGTGGTCGAGATTTTCGGCGTAGAGTTTGGAAAGTCGCGAGCCATCGAAGGCAGCCCCCAGATAGAGATTATAACGGCCGGGGCCTCTCCCGACCAAGCCGATCTCGGCGATATAAGGCCGGGAGCAGCCGTTGGGACAGCCGGTCATGCGGATGACGATGTCGTCCTCGGCCAACCCGTGCGCGGCCAAACGCTGTTCCAGTGCGGTGACGAGCTCGGGCAGATAACGTTCGCTTTCGGCGAGCGCGAGCCCGCAGGTCGGTAGCGCGACGCAGGACATCGCATTGCGCCGCAGGGCCGAGGCGCCGCTCGAGAGCTCATGCTCTGCCACCAGCGCCTCGATGGCCTTGCGCTTCTCCTGCGGCACGTTGGCGATGATCAGATTCTGGTTGGCGGTGAGGCGAAAGTCGCCGTCATGTACCTCGGCGATTCGCCGCAGGCCGGTGAGCCATTGCGGGCCGCCTGGCACATCCTTAACACGGCCGTTCTCGACGAACAGCGTCAGATGTGCGCGCCTGTTGTTGATTTCATCTATTTCGTCGCTTGGGTTGCTTTCGGTCCAGCCGTAGCGGTCGCCGGTTGAGGTGAAGGTGAACGGCTTGGCTGCCGCCAGTTTGACACCACTGCGCTGCTCGACCTCGGCACGGAAAGCATCGAGACCGCGATCCTCGATCGTGTATTTCAGGCGCGCATGCTTGCGGTCGACGCGGTCGCCCCAGTCGCGCTGTACGGTGACCACGGCCTCAGCCACTGCAATCACCTGATCCGCTCGGCAATAGCCCATGACGTCTGCCGTGCGGGGGTAAGTCTGCGGCTCGCCATGCGTCATGGCCATACCACCACCGACCGTGACGTTATAGCCATCGATCTCATGCTTGCTGTCGAGGATGGCGATGAAGCCGAGGTCATGCGCATAGATATCAACGTCATTCGACGGTGGTACGGCGATGACGATCTTGAACTTGCGCGGCAAGTAGGTTTTGCCGTAGATCGGCTCGACGACCTCAGTCTCATCCTCACCACCGGCAATGCGCTCGCCATCGAGCCAGATCTCGCGATAGGCCGTTGTGCGCGGCAATAGATGGTCGGATAGGGCACGGGCGAGCGCGAGCGAAGCGGCGTGGGCATGGGACTGATAAGGGTTCGGATTGCACATCACGTTGCGATTAATGTCACCGCATGCCGCCACGGTCGTCAGCAGTACCTCGTCCATCTCGCGCATCGTCGCCTTCAGATTGGACTTGATGATGCCGTGCAACTGGAATGTCTGCCTCGTGGTCAGGCGCATCGTGTCGTTGCCGTAGGTGCGCGAGATATGGTCCATGGTGAGCCATTGCCCGGGCGTGCACACGCCTCCAGGCACACGCACGCGGATCATGAAGGAGAAAGCCTTCTCCATTTTCTTGCGGCCGCGCTCGGCGCGCAGATCGCGGTCGTCTTGCAAGTACATGCCGTGGAACTTCACCAACTGCGCATCATCCTCGACGATCGCGCCGGTGATCTCCTCGCGCAGGCCTTCGGCGAGCGTGCCGCGCAGATACTCGCTCGCTTCCTTGATGCGCTCGTTGCGTGAAAGTTCTTTGGTCATGTGGACTCCGTATGAACTATTTAGGAAATCACCTTAGTAAGTATCCTGAAGATAGCGGTGCTCACCATCCAGATCGTTTACCGCTTGCTCTGCGGCCTCCACGCTTTGCGCCTTTACATCGGCATAGGCGCGCACGAGCGCCGCACGCACATCCTTCGCCATCGCCTTGGCGTCGCCGCAGACATAGAAATAGGCGCCATTGTCGAGCCAGTCGACGAGGTCGCGGCGCTGCTCCCAGATGAGGTGCTGCACATAGAGCTTCTCCGGCGTGTCGCGGGAGAAGGCGACGTCCATGCGTGTGAGCGAACCATCCTTCAAGGCATCTTGCCATTCGAGCTGGTAGAGGAAATCGTGGGTGAACTGGCGGTCGCCAAAAAACAGCCAGGAGCGGCCGCTCGCGCCGGTGGCACCACGCTCCTGCACAAAGGCGCGGAACGGAGCTATGCCAGTGCCCGGCCCCACCATGATAATGTCACGCTCTGGCGGGGGAAGAGCGAAATGCCGGTTCGGCCGCAACTTCACGCGCAGCCGCTGGCCTTTCTTTAATTGGTCGGCGACATGGCCGGAAGCGACACCTTTACGCGCGCGACCGAAGCTCTGGTAGCGCACCGCAGAGATCAGCAGATGCACCTCCTCCCCCACCTCACGGCGTGAGGAAGCAATCGAATAGGCGCGTGGCGCCAGCGGCCGCGTTATCTGCCGCAACTGGTCGGCAGATAACCCAATGGGAAAGGACTGGAGAAGATCGATGAGCTGCCGGCCGACGATCCAGGCGCGTGCATTAGCCGATTCAAGCAGCGCTTTTACCTCCTGGTGGCCGGTTGTGGCGGCGTAGCTTTCCAGGGTCTTGAGCGACAGCGTCGTGACATCCCGGCTCTTGGTCAGCTCGGCGCGCAGCGCAACGTCGGACGCAAGACCTGCCGCTTTCAGCAGATCGTCCACGTAGGCCGCATCGTTCTCAGGGTAGATATCCAGTGAATCGCCAGGTTTATAGGGAGGCGCCGCGCCATCGAAACCGAGCTCGAGATGGATCGTTACCTTTTCCGACTGCGATGAATTGAGCTGGATGAGCTCGGTGATCTCGGCCTCGACCGAACCGAGGCCGGAACTGCTCGCCGCCTTCGCGCCAAAATCGACCGCAATAACGCGGCCGCCGGCTTCCTCAACGGGTGCCAGCGCCTTCAGCGCCGTCTCGATCCAGTGCCCGGCAGGCTCCGCGAAGTCGAGATCGCAATCGACGCGATCAGCGACGCGCTTGCCGCCGAGCGCCGCAAGTCTTGCGTCCAACGCTTTACCAATCGCGCAGAACTCGGCATAGGCGGTGTCGCCAAGCGCGAGAACGCCGAACTCGGTGCCATCGAGATGCGGCGCGCCCTCACCCATGAGTTCAGCGTAAGCGCGCATGGCCCGCGCGGGCGGATCACCTTCACCCCAGGTCGCGGCGATGACGACGAGACGCCGTACCGATGTGAGTGTTGCCACATCGAGATCAGCCATGTCGACGATCGAAGGCTTCAAGCCCATCTTGCGTGCCGCCTTGGCTATGTCCGACGCGAGCCGTTCGCAGTTTCCGGATTCGGTGGCGTAGAGGATGGTCAGTGGTTCGGCGGGTTGCGCGCCGCTCGCCGGCTGCTGCGCCGTCGCGGAGGCGTCCACTCCGGCGAGAAATCCCGCAAGCCACGTGCGCTGGGTGGGGCTGGCGGGCCCCACCACGCGGTTGAGAATCTCGATCTCCTCTTCGGCGAACGGAGCCGTATTCGGGATCGGCGAAGAATTCATGTCCGGACGCCAATAGTGTGTTGTATCTCAATAGCGGGTGGCCAACCATAGCCGGCCAAACCCGACTCAAAACGAGCGGGCGTTCGAGTCTTCAGACTGTCGATGATGGAACCCTGGAAATTAGCTGGATGGGATAACATAGCGATCTCCTCTATGTGCAGTGTTGTGGTTTGCACGAATGATTGCCTGGATCTCTCCCCACGTATTCATCTCGCGGACGAGGTCGAGCAGACTTGGGTGATCGCTGATGCGGAACAGGACTCATCGCGGTTCGGTTCCAGTGACAGGGTCCTTCACCGTTTCGGGCTTGCCCTGGATGAAGTTGATGCAGACCCCGTCGAGTTCTTCCAGAAACAGGGGCTCGCTCATGAACCCGCACGCATAGGGCGCCTGTCCCTCCTGGCTGCAGCCGTCGCTTTCCAGATGTTGACACGACGTGCAGGTGCCGAAGTGAGGTTTGCACCTCTCTTGCGCCACCTGACCGAGCATGCGCCGCAAGGCACTGGCGAAGTGGCCTTGAACACTGGGGGGGGTAGGGAGTCCGCAGCACGGACCAGGGATTCGAAGGGGTCGTTCGCAAGAATGCCCCGGGCTTTCTCGGTCAGAACGAGCCGGACACTGCGCCTGTCGCCCTCTGACCGTATGCGGGTCAGATAGCCTTGGGTTTCGAGGCTTTTGATTGTCTGTGACGCCGTACCCCGGGTTGTGGCATGGAACGCGGCGAAGGCAGACGGCGTTTGCGAGAAGCGGTTGGCCTGCGCGAAGTATCTGAGCGCCGCCCACTGGGCTGCCGTCAGCCTCTCCGCGAGACCCTCGCCGGACGCTATGCGTCCCAAGTGAAAGACCAACTCCGCATTAGCGCGACCGTTCATTTCCAGCTCCTTGATCATACTTATGTAGTGGCGTCTAAATTCTAGATCCTTGATCGTGCTTACATAGTAGCGTTTAAAAACTATATTGACAACATTGTAGTTTCGGAACGATACTAAATGTTCACCGTATTCGTGAAAGGCATGAGGTCCTGACAACCCTCGATAGATCACCTCTTCACTTTAAATTTTATCGGTGTTTTTTTTGGAGTTTGACTATATGGCATGCGGTTACCAAATTTATGATGAACCAATAATCGTCACCGCCAAAATTAGCTGCCAGCTCCACCTGGAAACCACAGACTAGCCTTCAGCCTATTACACAAGCAGCTCCGGCGACGCATCCTGATGAGGCAACGCGAGCCCGGGAAGTGCAAAAAACGGAACACTGCCTAATATTCAGAAAGTAATGAGGTCATGGCCAATACGATAGCGTTTCGATACTACATTGACAAATTTGTTATGCCCACCTAGTATCGTTACGACACTAATTAAGGAAAAAAGTGATATGGGCGCGCTTGCCAGACATCAGGAAGGAAGCCGAGGGCCGTCGCGGATGATGACGGGAATGTGCTTCGATAACAGCTACGCCCGCCTGCCCGGCACCTTTTATCAACGCTGTGAGCCCCTGCCAGTGGCGGCGCCAGAATTGCTTGTACTGAACAAACCCCTGGCCGGAGAGCTGGGGATGGATGATTCAGACTTGATGGCAAATAGCGATCATTTAACGCAACTGTTTGCCGGTAACCGGTTGCCGATGGATGCACAGCCACTGGCCATGGCCTATGCCGGGCACCAGTTTGGCCAGTTTGTGCCGCAACTGGGAGACGACCGGGCGATTCTTCTGGGTGAGGTTATCGACCGCTGCCAACAGCGCCGTGACCTGCAACTGAAGGGCGCAGGTCGGACACCGTTTGCCAGGAGTGGAGATGGCCGTTCGCCGCTAGGGCCGGCACTACGTGAATATCTGGTGAGTGAGGCGATGCATGCGCTGGGTGTTCCCACTACCCGGGCACTGGCGTTGACGACAACCGGCGAAAAAATAGACCGCCAGGGTACGGAGGCGGCAGCCGTGCTGGCAAGAGTGGCCAGCTGCCATATTCGGGTAGGTACCTTTGAGTATTTTGCCCGGCGTCAACAGCGGCAGCCATTACGGCAGCTGGCTGATTACAGCATTGCCCGCATGGCCCCCGAACTGATGATCGACCCCGATCCGTATCTTGCGCTGTTGCGCCTGGTGGTAGCGCGGCAGG
>Ga0307951_1000740_pt1 | contig 19061 bp, 26 predicted proteins | sample OrgLakmetagen374_FD_201842 | JGI IMG/M metagenome (GOLD analysis project Ga0307951, IMG submission 201842) | Saline water microbial communities from Organic Lake, Antarctica - #374 | ecosystem: Environmental > Aquatic > Non-marine Saline and Alkaline > Saline | place: Antarctica: Organic Lake... | reverse complement strand
AAACGGGGGTCCAATCCAAAAAATACACGTGACGTACAAACCTTTTTTTTTTTCACCCTCCTGGTTAACGTCCATTTTTTTTTTGCGCCTCCTGCAGAAGTGCTGCATTTATGTATAAAATCCATTGGGTGACCTCAGATGTGCAATTCAGGAAAGAGGCATTAATTCCCCCTTCTTGGGTGGGGCTTGGCTGATATAAGGTGAAAATTTGACGAACCAAAGAAGTACAAAAGTTTTGCGTGTAACTGCCCCCTAAGGACAAAAACCCTCACCTTGCCTTAGGATACGCAGAGCTCTTCATGCTGCATTTTGTTCGCATTCTTCATTGGCATTTCATTTGCATGCTGCTTTCATTTCCATGAGTACACGCTTATTTTGCCAGGTTGCATGGTGCAACTCTGCAGCCTGACCTGTGTGTGGAAAGTGACCCTACTTTGCAGCCTGACCTGCGTTAAAAGTTAAAAGCGAGCCCAAACAGTGCGCTGGTGCACATACTTATGCAGGTACTTTCCTCAGGTATTCCTGAAGTGTGCAACTACCCCTTCACGACCCGGTCCATCAAAATGGGGCACTTCTACCTTGATGGCCGCAAGCACCAGGTGCGAAAAAGAGAGGAATTGCACGCCAATTGTATGTTATGCATCTGACTTGCCTACAACATGCAGCGGTTGGCACACGCCACTTCTTACAAACTGGTGGTACATGCTCACACACTTTTAGGTCACTGATACCCCCGGGGTGATGTCACGTGACGATGAAGAACGCAACAAGATGGAGCTGCTCACACTAGCCGCTTTGGACTGCTTGCCGACGAGCGTGCTGTTTGTCATGGATCTCACCGAGGAATGCGGCACCAGCATTGCTGACCAATGGGCAATCAGGTGCAGCTCAAGGCGATGTGTCAGAAGCTTTTGATTCAAATCTACCGTGTTTTCGGTCTGCAGATGGAAGTACACACATGCAATGTATGCACATGCACGTACATGTAGGGTTGGCCAGAACCATCAATATACGGTTTATATACGGCATTTTTGACAGGAAAATCACCAAATATACGGTCATATACGGTGTATATATATACGATTCTGGCCAACCCTACGTACATGCGTATGCAGAAGAAATACACACTCATTCATACAGGCATGCACGTGCATGCACACGCGCACTTACATGTGCACATACAGACATACTTACCTACGCTCACAGATGCACACATTTGTGCTCGTGCGCGCGTACATACATACAGACAGACAGACATGCTCACACACGTACACAGCACTAAAATTTCAAACTTGCCTTAGAACCCATTTCTGGCTTGAAGATTGAGCTATGTGTATGCCATTGTGTGACCTTTTAGATTTGGGTCATGGCAGGTCAGTAACACGTGTCTTGTTTATTGATTTATGCATGTCTATTTTGCCACTGCAGGCGGGAGCTGCGGGCTCGCTATAGAGACAAAGCATGGATCGATGCTTTTAGCAAAAGTGATATGCTGGTGGAGGAGCTGCAACGAGCGAGTAGTTACAGGCTGCAGCTTGAGGAACAGCAGCAGCAGCAGCGACAACAGCATCGAGAGGAGCACCAGCTGCCTGACCATTCTTCTTTGTCTCCCTCCTCTGCTGATGGGTTGCAGCAAGTCAGTACAAGTGGAGTACAAATGTTCGGAAGAGATTGCTTAGAGGATGTGGAAGAAGTATTTGGTGATGCGTCCGAAGTTGTCGCGAGGCTCCCGCATGCCTTAGCCGTGTCCTCGTTGACGGAGCTTGGTATTGCAGAGTTGCAGGCCGTGATCATTGCAATGTTCAGTGAGCTGGCAGCAAAAGAGGCCAGTACTGTGATCTCTGCGACTGCAGTATCTTCCTCAACTGTCATCGAGTGACGGTAGTAGTTATTTACTTTTTTTACCTGCAGTCAATCGGCATGCAATTACTGGATCCCTGTAAGTATTGCATCCACGTAGAAAACATTCTCCACTCGTTCCTAATGATGCTTCTTTGCGATTATGAAGACGTCTGCCTGGACCCCACTAGACAGAAAATCATGCGTTTTCCTTGATTCCTTTGTCTTGGCCTATAGACGGCACCTTATGTAAATTATATTTGAAATTTTACCGAGCAGTCCTTTGGTCATGTTTGGTTGTCCTCAAAATGCATATGTAGCGTCACTTCTGCTTATGATTAATGCTGAGTAAATCAAGCCTTCAAGCACATCCGTGAAGAAGAATGCTTTTTTTAATGAAGAATGAGAAATACCTGTGCAGGCAGTGGAAATTACTCCCACAATGAAGGAAAAGGAGTCAAAATTAACTAAGGAAAATGAGCCAGAGTGACTCTGGTCCGGGCATCGTTCATCTCCTCCACCATCAACACTGGTATAACAATACTGTTGGGATCAGGTGCATGCCACACGTTATTTCATCCATTTGGTTGGGGGCTTTCGGCAAGCCTCTGCTCTTAGAGTCATGCCTAGCCTGGCTCGCATGCAGAAGGTCACCTTGATTACGGTAATCACACAACATCATTCATCATTTATACTTAGTAATGCATCTGATGGCTGACGGGAAGCCACATCAATTAGATTAATCGCAAGTTGCCGCGGGCGAATTGTGAGTATTATTGAGCAGCTTGAGCTGTGTGACCCAAAGTAAAGGGACATGTGCGTGCCTTTGCTAAGGGCGTTTGCAGCGAAGTAGACGGACACCCTATGTGTCTATTGTACGACTGCAGCGCAAATTTCCTTCTCTTCTGTGTCAAGGCTGGCCATGCTCGATTCAAAAGCCACCGCACAGTGAGGTTGAGGTAAATCAATGCACGTGGAGTCCACATCCCATCATGGCTGCCACATTCATCAGTCAACACGGCGATTCCAGGGAAAGAAACAAGAAAGCAGGAGGCCTGTTCATCCATGGAGAGAACAGAAAAGGAACACAGGAGAAGGAGAAGGAAAAGGAGAAGTGGATTATGGAAGGGAAGGGCGACAGGAGGCGCTACATAAGTAGAAGATCAGGCATTAGGAACAGCAAGAAAAGCAATAGGCACTAGAAAAAGCAATTGGCACTAGAAAAAGCAAAAGGCTGTATTACGAGAAGCAAAAGGCATCACGAACAACAAAAGGTGTTGCGAAGAGCAAAAGGCACTACGACACACCGTGTTCCCAGGTGATCCTTCAACCCAGTACTGATGGAGCCCAATGTAGGTTGACTTCGCAGTTCTGATGAGAGGCGGTCTATTCTACATGGTATGATCGTAGCACGCACGATATCAGTAAAAGCATGTATATAAAGGTTTGCCTTTTGTGCTCTCTTCTCTTCACTTGTACAAGTCCAGGGTCCTTGCGCCCATGATGTGGCATAGATTTCTTTTGAGTGTGGACCTGACTACGAGGTGAGGCAGAGAATGTCGTTTGTCTGATTAAATTAATGAGGTTAAGTGTTTACAGCAGTGCCTTTGGTGCTAGACTGAGTCTGACTGACAGATGACTGCTGAGCATGTGTTAACCACTGCCAGCTGGTGAGGAGTGCGTGCAACGAGGGGGAAACAAGGCCAGGCGCGCAGGCATTTGCTGTGCAACGGTCACAAGCCTGACTTGATCTAGTGGTGGGGACCTACCAAGACAGGATCTGCCAAGCTGCCTTAAACCTGCTACATACAGCTGCCTGCTAAGTACCTGGGTAGCACACAAACGCAGTAGTAGCAAATGCATAGACATATAGGTAAGTAACCAGGATATTCCACCTTCTTTTCGCGGTGCCGCCGCCGCGTTCGAATGAATTCATTGTGTATAACCTCTTTCCGCTTGCACTCCGCTTACACAGTGTTCCCACAAGTCCCTCTGGACCAGGAAACAACAACAGACACACGTGAGGAGTGTGGTTGAGCTGTAGTACAGCATAATGATTTATAATACCTTGCGCAACTTTTGCAGGCATTGACTGTCTCATCATCAAGGAAACCTCCTGGCAAGATTGTAGTCGCAGGCCCCCTGCCCCCTGCTAGTGCCAGGGATACCTACAACAACTCCTCACTGAGACCCTAGCCTCCTTGCTTGCATGCCTATCGGCCATTTGAAACTGCGTGTACCCCTCCACGCTTTAATGGTAGTGTTTGTCGTGCTGAGCAGACGGCCAAGGCAGAGAAGCACGGAGACGAATTGCTAGTAATAAGATAGTAATAAAAAGCAGGCAGTGTGTATAAAGGAGATAAAAGGAGCTTGCCCTGACAGTAATGCTGCAGGCATAAATAATGTGGTTAACTTGATCTGGCATGGCTTGTCTTAGCTGTGCAACCTTTTGTGGACCAAGTAACAAGGACAGGGTCCTAGAGCAGATTGCACCGCTGAAACTTTGTCTTGTGCTGCTTTGTGCTGAGCAGAGTAGGAGCACATTCCGTAGGAGCGCATTGCTAGCACTATTTGGTTTGCCTGTTTGTGGGGAGGACCCGTTGTTTTCCGTTCCTTTTCATCCTTGCAACAATTTTGTTGTGTTCAATAATATTATTATTTTTTGCGTCAAGAAATTCAAGGGGTAGCTCCTTTATTTTGGTTGCCGCATTAAGAAGAAGAAGTTGTAGGTAGGCGGTGAAAAGCCACTCCCCATATCAAATCAGGAAAAGAGATATCAGCACTGTTGCAAAAAAGAACGCAGATAGTAAACACTACCAGCATGGATTAGGAAGAAAAGAGATATCAGCACTGTTGCAAAAAAGAACGCAGATAGTAAACACTACCAGCATGGATTAGGAAGAAAAGTTAATTTGTGATCTGCACCGCCCAATGGATGCAGAGACACACAATATCACACGTGGAGAATGAAAGAGAAGGCTTTTAATAATTGGGTCCAGGTGGTTGGGAGGTAGAGGCCTACATACCACCAGGAGAATTGCTCAGATATTTTTGAGGGTTACATTTCGCATCATTTCTTAATTATTTTTGCTTGGATTAGATGGCATGTAAGCTCAGTGTTTCCATGAGTGCTGTGGCATGCAAACCTTCTACTCCTAGGTTATGCTTCAACTGGAGCGTGGTCGTTGCTGGGTCGTGGTTGCTATGGTTGCATCTGGGTGGCTGAATTTCCACAATTGTTGCGCATTGGGGTTGGATAGTAAGAGCCAGCTTGGAATCAGCCCTATCTGTGCCTCAGCAGAAGGGTGTATAATGCCTCGTTGTACCACTGTTGCACGCCTGCTTGTGCTAGCATGCAAGCGCCCTGAGCACCTTGTTGATTTGTCCAGCAGTGATATGCCTTTTTATAATCATTTGGATTATAATGAGATGGCTGCAACATGATAGCATGTGGTAGGTCCGTCTATCTTTTGGCAGATGGGGCAGACTAACAGGCCTTCTATATGGTTGAACTGAGCGGCACGCTTTTGGCTGTATATCAGATCCATACGGTAGAGGCATGACATCTTTTTGTACTGCAAAGGTGACACTTGCATTTTTCCAATATGAGTTACCATGTCTTTCTGGACAATGCCTTCCTTGATCAGTTTTTGGTATTTGTGTAGCACTTTGTGGACTGATTGTTTGAAACCTTTTTGATTTAGGACCTATTTTGTGTTGGACGCGCATGTGTGCTTGGACGTGCATGTGTGCGATGTGTGATACAGCATCGAGATCTGAGAAAATGGAGAGCCTGTCTGCTGGAGGCCCTGGTTGGCAGGTGTTACGAGCATCTGGTACGTAAGCTGGGGGAGGGTCTTCCACCCTTGCTGATCAGAATATGGATGAATGGGGATGGGCGCCGGTGTTAACGTGAATATCATGGCCACTTTAATTTTCTGCAGAGCACTTTGCCATGGCATCAGCGCACTCATTCCCTTGGATGCCAGCATGAACTTCAACCTTGTAGAGATAGATGGTGTCTTTGTATAGCTGGATGTGGTGTACGATGGTTCTAGGAGTTTGGCATGTTTATGCCATTTCACGCGCTGGAGGTTGAGTGCTATTTCTTATTTGCCATAGTGCACCAGCGCTGTCTGTTGCGATGTGGGTGTTTTCACTTATCAAAGCAGCAGCAGTTCCTGCTAGCTCGGCTCTGTTTATAACTTTGTTGATGCTTGTCCCTCCAGGATTTGCTATGGTGATTTTGTTAAATTGAGGGTGGTAGACTCCAGCTCCAATAGACTGAGATCCATTTTCTTTATTTGTAATACAACTCCCATCTGTGAAGGCCCATTATTTCCAGTTAGGGGCCTTGAGTTTTGGCAAGCACTTTTGTTGCACATGATGGGAGGGAACCTGGCGTGCAATGTGTCGCTTATGTCGCCAATATTTGCATTGATAACTGTGTTTCTTGAGCCTTTGGGGAGCCTACTTATTTTTGCCATTCTTGGCAGTATCCTTTCAGTCGGTGGTTCAAGAAAAGGTATGGTGCCTGCGTTTTTAAAATTCCAGATGCTGTAAAACGTAGTGCGTGTCTATGTACCGAGACCGCATTTGTCCAAAATGAGTTACGTATGTCTTTCCTGACAAGGTCTTCCTTGATTAGTTTTTGGTATTTTGTCAGGCATTTTGTGAACTGATGGTTAAATGTTTTTTTTATCTGGGACCTAGTTTGTCCGTAACGTGCATGCGTGCTATTACAGCCGGGATATGAGAAAATGGAAAGTCTTTCTGCTGAAGGTAACGATTGGCAGGTATTAAGAGTTTCTGGTAGGAGGGTTGGGGGAGGGTCTATCACCCTTACTGACCAGAAAATGGATGAGTGGGGATGGGCGTTAGTGTTACTATGTAGATGTCATAGCCACATTTATTTTTGGCAGAGCATTGTGCTATGGCATTAGAGCGTTCGTTGCCAAGAAAGCCAGCATGAGCTTTGACTTTGTAGAAATGGATAGTGTTGCATGTTGCATGTTGCTTTTGGCAGGAGTGGCGTTTTACTTTTGCTAGTAAAGGAGTGGCAAATAGCACACTTTTTTTGGGGACGTTTCCAACAATAGTGCAAACATTATTGTTGTCGTTGCAGGTTTTGTGAAAGGCATTGGTGCTGTTTTCCATCTAGTTTGGGAGCAGCAGGAAGGTAACGGTTGCCTCTTGGTCATTCAAGACGGATGTGGTTGCATGATGCACTACTTTAAGCATGTGCTTATCGTCATACATTGGGCTGTCCAGGGCTCATGAAACTCTAGGGTTAAGTCTAGAGGTGAGGCCATTATTTCTTTGTGACCAGGTCATGATCGCAAAAGGCTGTCATATATTGGACGCACAGTGATCGCAATGGCTTAGTTGCTTTTATCCTGGCTTACTCCTAATCCTTGCCGGTAGTGTTTACACTATCTGCGTTCTCTTTCTTTCTTTCTTTGGTCACTTTTAGCTTGCCGTGTCTCTTGTTGAGTGCCCTGAATTTTGTATCTGGATGTGCGCAGATCTGTGCAAAGTGGCACTCGGCCTGTTTTTCTTTTTCTCTCCTTTTTACTAGCCGTACATAGTCATTCAAGTGCACAGCTTCTCCCCTCTCTCTTGCCTTTGTATGCTCCGCGCATAAATCATAACTATCTTTTCCAGATGCCATCTTGCCCCACCCCCCTCATTTATTTTCTTCTAGCCTGCTTTTCTTTTGTTTTCCACAAGACGGTCTTGACTTCTTTTCAGCCTTGTAGTACAAAGTTTTCTGCTGCCTCACCTTGACCTATTATGCAACACGCAAAAAAAGATACCATATGACGAATGGATGGGTAGAGCCCGATACTGTGAGCATTGAGCCTTGGCATTGTTGCCTGTCAATGAGAGTTGAGGGAGTCGTTACAGTAGTCCATGGATTGTTTTCCGTTCAAGGTCTTGGACAGGGGTGTGTATGCCCGGATGACGATTAAGTCTCGATGACGATTAAGCAAGGCGTGTGTGCCTCGATGACGAGCAGAGTTGTATGCATCCTGTAAAATGCTGAGGCGCTGAAGGGTGATGGTACCGGAGCATTTGCCATCTGTACCGCAAACACATGCCATTACCTCTGGGAAGGTCTGGCAATTGGGACTGCTTGGAATTTACAACTTTTGCTAGCCAGTCCTCTGCTTGTGGCGGTTGGCTACTAGGTGTGTCATATTGCTTACTGTCGTGTTTTGCCTTTTGTACTGCAAGTGGTTTGATCAATTTGACCTGTCTGTTCCATAGTTCACAACGGCCTGTGTCCTTAATATCATATGGGGACCTGTAGGTGGCATATAAACCTGGATTTGTCCTTGATATGCTTGATTAGCATAGATTTCCATTTTCCTCCAATCCTTGCCAAACCAAACTGTCCAGATTTTTGACTGTGGGTTCAGTTCTCATGCCAGATGTGGACATTATTTACTTTGCTGCTTCCCATGTTTGTTCCCAATTGACCAGCCACAATTTACGTTCGATATTTCTTGCCATACTTCATTTGTTTTTCAAAGAAACCTGGCAGGCTGGGCAGTGCCATTCTTCTGATTGGTCTGTACTTGGGCAGGCACCTTGGCTGTAGGAGCGCGTTGTAAAAGGCATACTCGAGATGTAAGATTAGGAATTGTTTACCTATATGATCGTTACATTCGTCCCACCCTCATGTGCTTGCGTCCTCGTAGGCATATCATAACCCCCAAATCCCTTAGGATTTTACATGACATGTCCTTGACTGCACTTCGGAACGACTATGACCCAAAAAACCGCGTGCGCCTGGATTCGAATTAGGGACCTCAAAGTTGAGGAGAACCCAGACCGAAGCTTCGACTACCAGTGTAGCAGCGCGTTGTAAAAGGCATACTCGAGATGTAAGATTAGGAATTGTTTACCTATATGATCGTTAAATTGGCTATGATAACATCCTGGTTGCATAAGACATTCTCAATGGTAGGTGCGGACGGATGTATCACATACCTTGCTCGTGATCCGCTTCTTCCTCTGTCCTTTCCTTGCTGTGGGGGTAAAAACCAGCAGACTTTGCAGCACGGATTTTATAATCCGTGCTTGCAATGGTTGCTTTGCATATGTTAAGGAAGTTTTGATGTGTATCAAAGGCCCACGAGGTCCCCAATTGACCAAGTTTTGTTCCTGAGATGTTGGGATGTGCCAATCACCTTGAACTCTTTGCCATTCAGTTATTTTGTTAATGCCGTTGTCAAACTCAAACATCTAGTTCACAATTCTAGATGCCCCCGACTTGTTTGCCATGTTTGTTTTGCATACTCTATAGCCGAAGCACGTTATTGACATACCTAATGGTTATGGGCAAACTTTATTACTTGTTCCTATTTATCTGGTGCTTGTGTTTCTACAAGTAGGTGCTTATTCAGTTTGTAAGCGCTAGTACTTGCTGGACACTTGTGTGTGGAGGTGTAGAATGTTTAAATGGTTATTGGTTAATGGTGAAGTTGATAGGTCGTGCATGGTTGCGCTGCTTGTTGGTGTTTGGGCGTGCCATTATTGCCCATGTTTTCTTGGCCTGCCTAAATGCTATGCGTATTGGGTCTGTGGTTTGTCCAATTAGTGTGCATGTGGATTGTTTGCTATTGGGCTTGGTGACGGAGCTCAGCGATTTCCCCCATGTCCCCCAGGTGGCAGGCAAAGCATCTTGTGTTTGATTTATTGGGTCCAGTGCAATGACCTGGACAATGTTAGTGTTTTTGACTCTTTTCTCTGCATAGATATAGGTTTCCTTGTTCTTGTGGGCGGGCTTTTAGTTTCGTGCCGGTCATCATTGTGTGTACCATTTTGCTCATGTGAAGACCATGTATGCCCAGTGCCAAGTGGGTCTATGTCATCATGCCATGCACCAGCTTTAAGTGTATGACGAGGAGGTAGCTGTGCCGCCAAGGGACATCCTGCTGACCATTGCTTGATTTATTGATTGAGCAAGGGCGTTTCATTGGTGCCCTTGAACAAACATTTCTTGCTAAAATGTATGTTTACAGGTTGTCCTGTCTGTGCTTAAGCTGATGTAGCAAAGTGCTTGATGTCCCAATGTTCCGATTGCGAGCTGCTTCATAAAGCATGTTTCTTTACTTTTCTGGCATAGCTAATGATGCCCTGCTGTGCCTTAATTTGGTATTGTAGAGGCTTTATGGAACTGCAGAAAAAGGAAAAATTATACAGGCAGGCAGTGAAAAAACACTCCCCACATTAATTAAGGAAAAGGAGCCACTTTGGTACCGGGGACTGTAAAACTTCACCAATAGAATAAGAAAATCATCAATGGGGATCAGGGGCGCAGGTTTGACCTGAAACCGCTTACTGATGAGAGTTGATAACAGAGCTGGAAAGGGCACCTCTGGTACTGGCAAGTTTGGCAGCATAGCTGACAGAATGAACATGGAGCTTGGAAGCAAGTTTCTTCACACTTGGAAACTTAAGGCCCAGCTCTTTAAAAGGCTCCAGCTTGATTGTTGTAGATGGTGCCACCCACTCCTAAAAGGATAATGTAGAGGGTAATGGAGGCTACTTGAAGGATGGAGCAGAGGCCTTTATGCTGATCCTGCGCAGCGCTCAGCTGGTTCTGCATTATAGTTTCCTTACAGTACTTTATCTCGATGAGGTGAATATCACGTTAGAAAATGCTGAGACCTTTGGGTCTGTGCTGTCTGGGGAAGGTGGATCTGCTAATGGCTGGCGGTGCTGCTGAAATGCTCCCAGTCCCCCTCAGTTGCCCCCTGCCACTCCAGAGAAGCCACCCACCCCATTATTACTTAGTTGATTTTATTTTTGCGGAGATGGGAGCGACCGGTACAGCATCGGGATGGCTGGTAGACCTATTTTCTAGAAATATGCTACCTAAATCCATGCAGACAAATAAAGCAGGACCCTAGGGAGCCTGTCTTGCTGATGGCTTTGAAGATCACGCTGCATGCTAAGTTGTGTCTCTCATTGATCATATTTCTCATTTATTGCGTGGTGTTGGCATCCAGAAAGGATGAGCAAGGCACTGTCTAGTTGACGGCAGAGGGGGCAAGTTAGGATTATTGAGTGCTTAAACCATACCACATGCTTTTGGTTTTACAGGGTTCCTGTTCTGCACTTCATATTGATGCACCTGGTTTTAACAGGGACATAGGACGCTGATAAGTAAGCATTGCTAGCGGCTCCATTGGCAGTGCCGTTTTTGATAAGAGTCTGATAGTATTCATGGTACTTTGCTACGGTATTTGCATATCCTAGCTTGCGGAGGGGGTGCATGTGCTTGCAAAACTACGCAGACGGTGAAAAACACACTTACAATTAAAGTGCTTTTAGACTGGCTGTACTAGTTTTAGTCAGCCACAGATGGGGAGCCCTTGCCAAAGTCATGTACATCTTCTTTGAGCATGACTCTTGGAGAAAACTAAGGTAGCCTGTGTGATTCAACTAGCACACGGGCAATTACTTGGCCCAGAAAGCAACTGATTCTACAGTCGTTCAGCATGACGTGACAGGAAAGGAGTATGGCAGGCCTGACAAAAAAGCGTCATGAATTACATCATAGCTTGCATGGACGAGTGAATTTCCCCTTCCTTCAAAGCCAGGCCGTCTGGTTTTGTAAGTCTTGCTAAGAGGAAGAAGGATGACATTTTGCTTATATGGAAAGATGTTACAAGGGAAATAAGATGGCAGCTGCAGCTGCAGTTGATGCGATGCCAGGACAAATATGCAGGCCTCAACTTCTTCGTTTCTCCCCGTTGAATGCATAAAATCCAGTAAAACATGGGAAAAGGGACAATACCCTGCCTTTGTTTCTCTGAAAACAGCGCATGTCCGACAGTGCAATGTAAACACACGCTACCCAAGCAACACAAATCACAATCTTATCTTACAACTTGGAAATAGAAACCTCACATATAAAGAGCAGAAACACAAGTCAAGGTTAAGCTAAATCTGGAGCGCGGCAGCAATGGGCTCTGCCAATGATAGCACTTCAAATGGTGCCTTCCCTGAAACATCTCGTACAGTCTGTGGACAGCTGTCACACATCCAGAAGTAGCGGAAGCCTCCCGACTCCTCAGCACCAACTGCAAGAGGAATTGGCAGAAATAAACATTAGCAACTCCAAGGAAGATACATAACAGCGCGTGGATACTTGAACTGATGAGGCTGAACCATGTTCAACCAGGTTTTCAGGCTTAAGTAAAAATAAAGACTAGGGCAACATCAAAGTACAACTTCAGTGACAATCAACTCATCGAGATCAAGTACTGTGAGGACACTTGACCGCAGAACCAGCTGAGCGCCGCACAGGAACAGCACAAAGGCCTCTGCTCCATCCTTCAAGGAGCCTCCGTTACCCTCCACACCATCCATTTGGGTGTGGGTGGCACCTTCTACAATAATCACACGCTAGAGCCTTTAAAGGAGCTGGGTCTTGATTCTCCAAGAGTTAAGAAATTTGCTTCCAAGCTCCATGTTCATTCTGTCAATTACGCTGCCAAACTTGTCCATACCAGACATGCCCTTTCCAACACTTACCAACTCTCTTCAGGAGAGGTTTCAGGTCAAACCTGCAACCCTCCCGATCCCCATTGATGAATTTCTTATTCTATTATTGAAGGAGTTTTACGGTACCCGTACCAAAAAGTGGCTCTTTTCCTTGATTTATGTGGGGAGTGGTGAGTGGTTTTTCACTGCCTGTGCAGTTTGTTCTTTTTTCTCTCTTTCTCATAACTTCAGCCTCATTACACAGATATGCGCACTTGTTAGGGCTGCACATGCTAATCTCAAATGCACAGCACACTGCACTCAGCATTGCCCGCTAGCAAGCGTAAATATGAAACATGTACATAACTTGTACATAACAAACCGACCAACTTTTTAGCATGACGCACCTCCTGCGTCTGCCTTGAACTTTTGCCATGAGAACTTGGGGAAGACACCATGTGTCACGTAGGCGCTCACTGCAGAAGCAGTCAAGTGTGTGCATGTAACTGTGCGTATATGTTCATTACGTAAGCACTGCAACAGCGAGGAAAAGGAGCAAGCACGGGTCAGTGCAGGCTCGTACAGGGGGGAAGGAGCAACACCCAGCAGGCCAATCACACAGCAAGACGCAGCTTATGGCTGTCCATGAAAAAAGGAGAGGCGCCAGGCAGCAAGGCAGCAAGTTTACCGTGCTTGGCCCCAGCCTTTGCCAGCACAGCATGGCACTCTATGAGCGTGCCCCCAGATTGCACGAGGTCGTCCACAATCACGACATGGCGGCCCTTTGGGTTCCCCTCCTTGATCTGGACGATGCGCTTGTCACCGTCGCGGACCTTTGTGCAAATGACCTGCGTTGGTGCAGGTGTTGACGCTAGCATGGTCAGTGCATGCTTGTGTGCGTGTGTTTGTGTGTGTACGTGTGCCTGCATGCATAACATGCATGCATATGGCACAAGGAAATAAAGAGGCTACCAGTTAGCCTGAAATATCATGTATTGACAAAATGATGGCCGATGTGCTTGACGGCAAGGGCGAGCTCTTCCTAATCAGGGCAAAAGTGAACCCACAATAAAATGCTGCTTGTAGATGCAGGCAGAAATACAGAGCCAAACGCTCAGTGAGGATGAAAAAGAGAGCATGTTGCGTTGCATCATACTTCTGGCTTTGCTGTGACTCAAACAAGCACAAATGGTTTTGTACTCTTTTTAAGCATGGATAACTTGTGTGAGTGTGAGAGAGTGTGTGTGTATTTTTTCCAGCGAGGCTTGACGAGCCCCGCTGAGGGCGAGGCTCGTTGATATAGGCCCTAATTGGCGCGTCACAGTTAGAAAACCACCTTCTGATATTTGAGCAGATCGAGCCGGATTCCTTTTGGTTTGTTTATTAGTTATAATGTGTATTAATGATGAGACCGGGCTGAAAAATCACTCCTATTTGGCCATTTGGTGTTTGCCAACAGTGCCGTTGAGCCTCGACTAGAGGCCGGCACACCCTTACTCACACCACTGTTTCTTGCCTTCAATGGTACACTGGCCAGTTTGAGCACTAGCTGCAAATTTTCATAATTGTACTGCATACTGATCTTCATCAGCGTGAACTTTCCTTTTAATCCTGCCAGTGCTCACCTCGTCAAAGGCTTCATTCTTAAACTGGTAGTGAAAGCGCTTCCAGGCTCCGTCGTCAGGGTATGCGATGACGATCTGGGTAGGATGTAGATTTGGTTAATGGATTCAAGATTTTGGAAAAGCAGATGCCACAAAGAACTTACAGTGAAACTAAGGGAGGTATTGCACTTGTGACATACAGACAACCAGAGTTGGGCAAGAACATACGTCAAAATATGTATCAGCTGTAGCCAGCTGAGGCAAAGCCGCTGTCAGAAAAAGGGCAAAGCAAAGCCAGGAAATCCGTTTTGATTTGTGTGCATCAGTGATCTTGAGCAGAACAGGCTATAATCTGAAAAGCCTTTAACCGGAAATTTAAATAGTTGCAGGAGCGGCGCAGCGTGTCTAGCCTCTTCACCTGCTAGTACCTTGGTACCAACACCCTGCACCACTTTCAACTGATCTACCCAGGAGATTAACACAGAAGACTTATCCGTGCCAGCCAAGTGGATGTGCCCACACATTCATGAGCAACCTAGCAAAAGCCTTGGTTGCAACAATCTGACAGTCTTTACGTTCTGACAGTAAAAAAGACTCGGCTTGCAAACTGCATTGACCTGCTTGTCTGGGCGACGCTGCTTGCAAGCTGAGTCTTATTTACTGTCAGAACAAATGTTTTGATCCAATGGCCTTACATTTTCTGCGTCAGGGAGGCTGCGGAGGCGGCTTATGAGCAGCGGCACTCCACTCTCGAACAGAGGAAGGATGGCGTCGCCAAAGTAGAAGCGTTCCTGCGTGCACACAAAAACAATTAGTCAAGCTTTTATCGTTGGAACACAATTTCAAAAAGAGGAGGGTTGTCTGACAGGAGGCATTTCTAATGCGCGAGGGTGCGCGAAGACAATGCCCGCACGCCTTAGCAAAGGGCGTACAAAGGAGGAACATTAGGCGTGAACTCCAGTAAAAAGCAAAGCGTGTGCCTGCACGTGTTTTTTAAGTCGACCTTCTTGACTTTCGAAATCAATATGAAAACAAAATTCTGGGGGTGTTGACGAGCCCCAGTGTAAGTCGGTTCTGTGCCCTCTTGAAGGCCATTGTGGCCCTCATACACCTCCAATTTCAAAGAATCTCCAAAACTTGTAGCAATTTATCTAGTACTTTAGAGCACAAAACCCTTAAATAAACCTAAGAGATGTTCTCAGGTCCCACAAACAAGCTCCAGTATCTGAAAAACAGCCAGCGCAAGGATCGGAGAGGTGCATTAGGTTCACTGCAGCAGTCACCTTCCAGCACAAGAAGCAGATCATTAAGCACATGAGATTAAGTACCCCTGCCAACCCTCAGTGCAACAGGCACGGCGTGCTGCGCTCGGGGGGTTTATTACAAATTCAACATTTCGCCTAGAGTCGTTTCCCTAGGGGCCCATTGGCCATTATAGGGTGGTACAGCATGTTTATTGGCCCAGGGACGGAATTGAAACTTCAAGTTGAAGGCTCCCTTTTCTTGGCAGACTTCGTGCTTTGTGTGATTTCTCAGCACATACAATTCAACTGCATACACGTACACGTGCAGGCAGCAGAAATAAAATCGATATGATAACGCAACGTCTCAAATTGCCAGACTGGGGGGTGATATGCATTCAAGGTTTCCCCCAATCCTTAAAAACACTGCTGCACGTCCGTTCTTAGGCCCGAGTTGATGTACGACCCAACATGAGGCGTGCTGCTCTCATTTCTGTAGAACAAGCAGTAGGGACCCACGTTTCTTGCTAGCTACTTTGTCAATTACAAATTGTCATACACACTTGCTGCGTGTCCTATTTTGATTGTGTAGCTTGGTAGCATCTGTCTCTAAGGCAGCGAGCGGGGCAGACAGGAGCAAGTACAGCAGAGTGGGAATAAAATCAGAAAAGAAGCGAGTACCTGTAGGGCATGGATATCAAAGATCACGAGGCTGGTTGGCCCTCCCCTTGATGGCGGCACGTTGGACAGGATGCGTGCTAAGGTAAAGGCTGTTGCCACGTCGCCCTCTGTTTCTACCTATACATACACCAAGGAAGCCGAGGGGCAAGGGAGGGAGGTGAGCAATGTGAATGGAAGCCGTGCAAAAGCTTACGCAAAAAAAACATTCAATTTGGTTAAGAGGGCGCTCAGATCTTACACCATTAAAATAATTGCAGCTAGCATGGGGCTGTAGGGCAGCAGGTTTCCTAACACGTCAAAACAGCAAGCAGTTCTTTAAGTGCATGCTGAGCCGCTAGAGACTACAAGAGGTTGGGCTAGCCATGATCCTGCCTGTCCCTTACCCGTTCAAGGGTGCCAGTGGGGAAGAAGGGCAGCACCAGAGTAAAAGAGGCCACAAACAGCCGTGGGAGGCCGTAGATGACACTAATCTGCTCAAAAATGACAGACGGGGTGTGGAAGGACGCCAGGAATGCAACGTGGCGGTTGCGTATCTTGATGGCGTCTTCCACAAACAAATCTGGAAATCCATCGGCAAACTTCCTGAGGGGTGAGATGTGGTGAAGGGGGGTTGTTGCGGCGAAAGTGCAGCGTAGACTTGCCACGATTTTGTCGCTCCTGTCATGATGCAACCCACAAGGAGGAAAACACAGCCGCGAGCAGCGAGGCATACAGGAAAAGAGCGTGCAGCATGCATCTGTGTGTGTGAGTGAGTAGGGTGTGTGCATGCAGTTCATGTAGACGCACCTCTTAAGTGTGTGTGCGTGTGCTTATGTGTTTGTGCATGTGTGTATGTGCTTGTGCATGTGAGTATGTGTATGTGCATGTGTGTGTATGTGTTTGTGTGTGTATATATGTGTGTGTGTGCGCGCTAGTGCTTTCGCGTGTATGTGCATGTGTGTGTGTGCGTGTGTGTTCGCTCGTGCATACGCACGTGTGCATGTGTGTGTATGTGTGTGTGTATGTGTGTGTGTTTGTGTGTGTGTGTGTGTGTGTGTGTGTGCGCGCGCGCTCGTGCACACGCGCGCGTGTGCATGTGTGTGTGCGTGTGTGTTCGCTCGTGCATACACGCGTGTGCATGTGTGTGTATGTTTGTGTGTGTGTATGTGTGTGTGTGTGTGTATGTGTGTTCGCTCGTGCATACACATTTGTGTGTGTGTGCATGTGTGTGTGTGTGTGTGTGCATGTGTGTGTGTGTGTGCGCGTGTGTGTGTGAGTGTATGTGTGTTCGCTCGTGCATGTGTGTGTCTGTATGTGCGTGTGAAGAAGGAAGGAGCTGTTCATCACATGCCATGACACATGCCAAAGAGCACGCGGCCGGGCGGGACGTGCAAATCAGGTTAGTAAGGGAGTACCCACTTCCAGCGGATGCTCCCCAGCTCAATGTGCCCTTGGGACTCGGAGGCAATACGCTGGGCCAGCTCCCTGAAGTCCTCAGTGAAGAACAGCACGCACTCTTTCCGCAGCGACTTTGGAGGCATGGAAACGTTTGAGCTAATGCGATAATCCACTGCTGAGGGGGGCTGCTGCGCCATCGGTCCTTTTTTGGGGGGGACAGGCAATGTAGCAGCCGTGAGTTCGGCGCTGCTTTTTACGGGACCTGCAACGCTAGCAGCGAGAGCAATTCCCAGGTGTTGCTGCCCACTTCTGCTGATGCCGATCGATTCACGCCTGCTTGTCCCAAAGCCCAGCCTCCCGACGTTTATTTGCATCTATTTCCCACCATAGGATGAATTCAAATTGTCTGACATGACGGCATAGTCTGCCGAACACACATGTCCTCGTATCTTTGCGGTGTTAATTACTAAATGTACTTACCCAGACCTGGGATCATCCGGTCGATCTTGTGTCTGGCTAATTGAGCAGCGAGGCGGGTGAGCATCAAATAGTTCAATAAATTTTTATACTTAGCATCACGAATAGCACTCTGGCTTGCGGCTCTGCATTGCATAATGGAATCATCACGCAAATTCCTCCATACCATCCTTCATGCCAGGAACAACGAACACTACTAGCAGCAGCCACGCACCCAAGTCCACTCCAGTTTTACAGTTACTGGTCCGCTTGCTACAGCTCGTATGAAAAAGCTTAGCTTCCATGCCACCATGATACGCAACAAATTATCGAATAGATGCGACATTTTTTAAACAATGCTCTTTTGCAGACCTCTGCTTACCGATCACCTAATCTACTAGAAACATTCTTCCTTTCTGATATTGATCATCCTAGTGAAGTTTGTAGCTTTGCATTCATTGGAAGGTGCAAAGCAAAAGCAATATCTTTTCCCTGTCCGTTCGTCCTTCCAGAAATAAAATGATTGATGGGACCTATGCTAACGGGGGCCAGCCAACTTGAGAGGCCCATAATAAGGCGGCGTGGTCGACCTGTGTTTGCTTTATTCACCATTTCTGTATGATAAAACGAACCTGCACACTCTTCCACCCTTATATAGTAACGACTAAGGACCCTTAGTTACCTAGACATATTCAAGCAACCCTGCGAATCTATGGAAAATGTGCACAAAATGCAAGCTGTGTGAGAACATCAGCTGTCGCTGCTCACAACCGCCCACCCCCAGCATTCAAGTCATAACACTCGGTAGGGCATCCCTGGGGAGCATGCTGAGGAGCCCCTAACACTCAGGTGGTAATCAGAAAGTGTTTCCACGCACCCTTTTTCTGCTTTACTGGGTATGGTTTGACCAAAAACCTGTCTGGGGACAAAGATGGTGAAATTTGGATCAGGAGTCACATTTCCGTACCACTGGCATGATTCCTTTTTTGGTAGCAAAATGGCACACATCCAGCTTCCGACTCACACCCTGGACCCCAGACCCACTTTTTTAAAGCAAAAGAATTATGTTTCTTACTTCTTACTACCTTATGGTATTTTAAACTATTACAGGTGGGACAATGGTGAGGTTCTTTTTTGGGTCGAACTCGTGGCTGGGAATGGCGGGCCTGAATAAAAATCGTTTGATGGAGTTCAGAGCAGCAAGAATGTGGCGCGTAACTATAATGCGGTTAGCAGAAGCATCTCTCCATGAGGGATATATATATTGATTTTGCTTGCGAGCAGGAGTTTGTTTTGGAAGGCACGCATAGTCTTTGGGGTGGCCCCCCCCGCCCACCCCCCCCCTTCCGGTGCCCCCACCAGG
>Ga0307951_1000736_pt1 | contig 19104 bp, 22 predicted proteins | sample OrgLakmetagen374_FD_201842 | JGI IMG/M metagenome (GOLD analysis project Ga0307951, IMG submission 201842) | Saline water microbial communities from Organic Lake, Antarctica - #374 | ecosystem: Environmental > Aquatic > Non-marine Saline and Alkaline > Saline | place: Antarctica: Organic Lake... | reverse complement strand
GTTCAGTCTGGCCTCTTTCTCTTCTTGAAGCTGGCTTTTTTATGCTATAGCTCAACTGCCCTCGCTGGCGGATATAGCTGTGTAACCCTTACCCTTATTTACATCACTAAGCAAACCACACTATTTTATGATACTCCTGCAATGCGAGAAAAGAAAGTGCATATCGCAAACACACGCATACGATTGTACACTGCAAACTTAGCCCAACATTTCCAACCTCACAATTAATACTGATCAAAATCTAAGTACCTAAAGAATCGATTCGACCCACCCCTAAGGAAGAAAGGTAGCGTCAGTTCCATCAACAGAACACAGCACAGTGGTTCCAAGGGAGTAATTCCTAGCCCCCGCCAACAAAAAAAAGCAACAGCTTGTGCTGCACAAGAAGGTCAGCCAGCAGCGCTCGAAACGAAATAGAAGCTTCACGCACGCAACATTATCAAACTATAACCCATTTTTTTCCATTCCCCCCCCCCCCCCCCTGCCCCTCCCTAACCCGCTTTAGCAAAAGCGGCAGGGCTTCCTTGGAAAGCCGTTTTAAAGCTCTTCCTTGGCGCCCTCTTCCTGGGCCTCCTGCGAAGAGGCACATACACAAATTAAAGTCAAAGTCAAAAACAAAGCCTAGCCCCTATGTGGCTTATGGGTGAAGCCAAAAAGTTATCAGCACATGCCAAAAGGAACGAGGCCTACCAAAAAGCAAGATTGAGATCCAGAGGAAGCAGGAAGAGGTCAGGCAGGCATTTAAAGGGGTGGGCCAGGCATACTGCACAAAGGATGCTTGCTTCGGTGCAATTTAAATAAGAACGTATTACACGTAATCTGCTATTGGCCAATTCTTGATAAATAACTTGTTCTACACCCAACTGAACTGCCTGCGTGGTCGAGCCGGCTCCTCATCTCCCCTTCTCAATTTCCATTGCTTACTGCATCTGAATGTCCTTGCTCCTTACTGCTGCATGTCCTCACACCTCGCTGCACACAGTGCAAATGATGTCCACTGCCTGCACGGCCGTGTCAGTCCCTCACCTCTTGCTCTTGCTCCAGCTCATCCTCTCCATCCTCCATGTCTACGTCCTCCTCGGGATCAATGCCAAGCTGCTGACCGACCAGGGACTGCACGGTAGACATTTGTGTGTGTGTGTGTGTGTGTGTGTGTGTGTGTGTGTGTGTGTGTGTGTGTGTGTGTGTGTGCGCGCGCGCTAACCACAAAACGTTGTACAGCATACGTGACTTTGTGTGTGCGTCTACCTGCACACGCGCGGTGAAGCTCTTGGCATTCTCGGGCACAAAGCCGCTCTCCAGCAGAGCAGACTCAAACAGCACGTGGCCCAACTCGGTGGTGGTCTCCTCCACGTCATCAGACTCGGCCACACGCTCCTTGAGGCCACGGATCAGAGGGTGCCTGTGGGAGGTTTGTCACTTGTAAATTTGAGAGTGCATCACAATATGAGCATATATGAGCATTGTGTGGTTGTGTTGCGATGGGCATCACTAGTTCAGCAGCCAAATACTTTTGATGCATTACGCGCAGGTCATCAGTTAAATTAGGCTGAGGGTGATGTAGGCGCCAGCATTCCAGGTTTATCATGACCTCAATTCTCAGGACTACCTGAGAAATGAGGTATTCCGAGTAATGAGGTCATGATAGACGTATAAACCGTCAGGTGCAGAAGGAAATAGAAAGCAGTACGTGTATCCTGCAAACAGTTGATGAAGCAGGCAAGTACAAGAAATATGTGCATTACTCCTACCTTCTTTCTGTTTGACACGCACGTTGCTTCCTCTTTTGCCATGAAAGCCAACAAGGCTTTTTTATTTTGCACAAACACACATTCACAGGAAGCCTGAGCAGGCACACACACAAACACTTACACACGCACACGTTCACAGGAAGCCTGAGCAGAGGCACACACACAAACACTCACACATGCACGTGCACACACACTTACACATGCACGTGCACATACACATTCACAGACAGCCTGAGCAGAGGCACGCACACAAACACACACGTGCACACACACTTACACATGCACGTGCACAGACACATACACATTCACAGAAAGCCTGAGCAGAGGCACGCACACAAACACACACACGTGCACACACACTTACAAATGCACGTGCACTAACACACACAAACACTTCCACACACGCACGTGCACACACACGTTCACAGGAAGCCTGAGCAGAGGCACGCGCACAAACACATACACATTTACAGAAAGCCTGAGCAGAGGCACGCACACAAACACTTCCACACACACACACGTGCACACACACTTACACATGCACGTGCACAGACACATTCACAAAAAGCCTGAGCAGAGGCACGCACACACACTTACACACACACACTTACACATGCACGTGCACACACACGTTCACAGGAAGCCTGAGCGGAGGCACGCACAAACACTTACACACGCACGTGCACACACACAAACACTTACACATGCACGTGCACACACACACACTTACACATGCACGTGCACACACACACACCTTGGGTTAATCTCCAGCACCTTCTGGCTACGGGCTGCGGCAGCACGGCTGGGGTCAGCGAACGCCTGTGTTGTGAAAGAAGAAAGCACAATTACCAAAGGGCTATTTGGAGGGTAAGTATTGACAAACACAGGTTGAAGAAAACAGGCTAGGGTCAGCAAAATGCCTGCGCTTGTCTCAGTGGACAGGCTCATCGTAGCTGACGGTAACGGGTGTTTGTTCCTAAGACACTAATCTCAATTCAAATCATGCGTATTTGCTCTTACATACTGGACCATTATTGCATTGTTTGCAATTGTGACCTGTAATTGCAGAGTCCAAATCCTTGGCCTGTTCTCCTGTCCAGGTTGCTGTCCTGTTTGACAGCAACCTGGACAGGAACAGGCCGTTCCTTTTCCAATCTGTCAAAGCAGGGGCTTCCTTCGTCTGTTTCCTACTTTCTTGAAAAGGCCAAGAGCATCGAAGGTGATCCAAGAAAAAGCACAGCAGAACGGAACCAGGCGAAAGGCAAGTAACACTGGGCAATATTTTGCAAACAAAATCACTTTAAGTTTGGGATGTGTGGCGTTGCAAACTCCAAGCACACCACACGGCGCTCAGAATTAGGCTGCGCTGCCAAGGCTAGTAGGGCCGTGCTTTGCTGTGGCGGCCATTGCAAAACCTTAAGCACCATAAGAAAAGGGTGCAGAAGGCGCTTTTAGGCGCGTGCTAAGAATGAGATGATTGCTCTGTCGTACCTGCCCGTGACCCCAATACACATATGCACACAAATATCTGACACTTACACATGCAAATGAACACTGCAGTAGATTAACACACACAATTCACAGACATAACAAAGCTCACGCAAATGAACAAAGCAGTAGCACAGATACAACCTTGACAGCCTCTAGCACTGATGCTGCCTCCCTTCACTACACGGATTAAGGATTAAGATATGAAATAGGAAACGGCCTTTAGCCAAGGCGTTTGCCTGCTAGCTGTTCCTCCCCTTTGCCACAAGCAAGAAGGCACAATGGTCACTTGCACTTGCACTTGCGTGCTGCATGATGCGTGTTTGGCGCTCTGCCTTTACTGTGCTCACGTTTATCCATTCGTCTGTCTACCAGCGAAAGCAAGACAGACAAATGGATAACCATAGGACTGTCAATGGGTGATCATTAGCACGACAAACGCACATAACACTCTACATCCTCTACAACCACTCCCTTGCACACATGAAACGTTAGCGCTCTGACTGTGATTACCATTTGCATGTGAACCAGCCGAGGAAGGAAAATGAAGCAACATAGGCACGCACACACACACTCTATGCAAGTGAAAGGCAAATGAATAAACATGGTCACAGTACAGGCAGAGCGCCAACACGGATCGCAAAGGCAAAAGGCTAAATATAGGCACGTACACACAGAGACACACTCTACATGCCTTCATATGCATGATGTGTTTCATGTTGGCGCTCTGCCTGTTCTGTGAACATGTTTATTCGATTGCCTGACAACCTGCTGCACAAGGCAAATGGGTAATCATAGGCATGTACGCACACAAAGCAACACTATACATGCCTTCATATGCTTGATGCGCTCCAGGTCGGCATTCTGCCTGTGTTATGCCCAAGTGTGTCCCTTCATCGGTCTACCAACCATAGCAATGCAGAGAGAGTGGTAGACAGACGAGGGAGCACACACATTTGTCCATTTGTCGGTCTACCACCCACAATGATGCAGGGAGTGGCAGGCAGACAAATGCACACACACACACACACACGATCCGCACCTGTGCGCGCATGATGCGCTCCATGTTAGCGCTCTGCCCGTACTTGCCGGCCACAACGACGCAGGGGGTGGTGGACAGACGAGTGGACACCTTGACGCTGGTCACGCTGTCTCCCAGCACCTTCTTCCACCACTTGGTCAGGGGCTTGTACTCCTCCTTCAGCTCCTGTACATACATGTGTGTGTCATAAGTTGTGTGTATGTGTGTATGTGTGCATACGCGCTTGCGCCAACCAGGGGGGTGAACTCAGGCCTTGGAGAGCCCACAGCTCAGGCAATGCTGTTCACGCTCTTAATAGTGTGATTGATTCCTTGACTCTCCAAGAATCCTGCACAATCTCAACACAAAGCAGGCAGTTGGAGGCATGCCATTGCAGCAGCAAATGTCCCACACAAACCGGAACTGTTCAACCCTTAAAGGACCCTCACAGGTCTCCCCCGACAAATAAGTCAGAGTAAACCATCGCATCTCATTCCCCCCCTTTTTCAAGCGACCCTCGTTTCCCTTTTTCCTCGTCCTTGTGACCCAGTACCTGAACACCACATACACGTAGCAAATGTGTGCGATGCCGGCACGAGCACGACAGCCTGCACAACACAAACCTTGTCCTTCTTCTTCTCCTGCTCGTCCTTGTCAGCCATCTTGAGGTCCTCCTTGCTGGCGTTGGCAAAGGCCTTGTCCTCGTAGTCTGGCACGTGCTGCACACCAGAAAAGGAGCAAACGTTTTCTTCTTGCAGCGGCGGCTGCTGAACAACATTGACACTGTTTGGCAGGAAGAGAGCAGAGGCTGCTGGGTAATACTGCTGCTGTGTGCCAAACAGACGACATAGGCTGGCCCTGTCTGCGGACCCTACACACACCTGCATGACGTACTCATCCAGCACATCGGTGAAGTAGATGACCTCGTAGTCCTTCTTCAGCAGCTGCTCCACGAATGGGCTCTTGGCAATCTCGTCCTTGGTGCTGCCTGCGTGTTATGCGTGTGTTTGAGCGTGTGCACGTGTATGCGTGTATGCGTATATGAGTGTGAATGTTTGCGTCTAAAACCCTGTTTTTTACGTGTGGGGATCATGAATTGAACTTACACGGTCTTTAACTTGCCCTACCTGCCAGGTAGTAGATCTGCTTCTGGCCATCCTTCATACGGCTGACGTACTCATCCAGGCTGGTGGTCTTGTCCATGGACCTGCAGACAAGTTACGAGAGTGTGTGTGTGTGTGTGCGCGCGTTACCCACATTCAAAGCACGCCTGTATTGCGTCCAGAACACACCCATGCCCATACCCACATCAAACCCCTTTACATCCAAAACCACTCCCTCTTTCACACCCACACACTTACTTGGAGGTGTGGAAGCGCAGCAGCTTGGCCATGCGGTTGCGGTTGGTGGAGTCTTCCACGATACCCAGCTTCATGGCACGCCCGTACTGCGCCCAGAACTTGCCGAACAGCTCGCACGCCTCGCCGGTGGGGGCAGGCTCATCTTCGTCTGCGATGACAGTTTGCCACAACGACCTTTGTGACGCATCACTGTAATGTTTTGAGATGATTGTGTGCTGCAGTAACGGGCACAAACACGCTGAGAGTGGCAGTAATGTACGGGTAAGGAGTGGCAAGGGTGTGAGGGTGAGCCACGCACGGCGTGTTGGGTGCAAGGAAGACTGCTCAGTTGGTTTACGCTGTTTGCGTTCACCGGGCGTGTGAGCGCCCTCGCACAAGAGGTGTCAGAAATGTAGTGCGTTCATCACAGCAGACGCAACAGGGATACCCTCATCCTTAATATCCAACAGGGGTTTGAGCAAAACACACATTTTTATTACAATTGCACTTCATTTCTGGAGCAATATCAGCAAGAGGAAAGCGGCTTTATAAGCACCTTCTGTTGCTATAAAAGAAATGCTACTGTAGGGAGGGTGATTTGCCCTGCCTGCACAGTTGTTTCTATTCCTTCTGTTTTTAGGGGTTCATTCGCAACGCATAAGTCACGTGAACAGATCGTACCAGGACCATGCTGACATTGAACATGCAAGAGACAGATGCATGAAAACAGAGACTGCTCAGTAAGTTTACGCTGTTTGCGTTCACCGGACGTGTGAGCGCCCTCGCACAAGAGGTGTCAGAAATATAATGCGTTCATCACAGCAGACGCATCAGGGATGCCTTCATCCTTAATTTTTCGACAGGGCGGCAAGCAAAAAAAGGAAAAGGTTTTTCTTCTTGATACGATTGCACTTCCATTCCTTAGGCACTAGCTGCAGGATGAAAGCGGCTTTAAAAGCACCTTCTGTTGCTATAAAAGAAATGCTACTGTTGGGAGGGTGGTCTGCCCTGCCTGCACAATTGTTTCTATTCTTTCTGTTTTTTTGGGTCATTTGCAGGGCATAAGCCACGTGAACAGATTATACCAGGAACATGCTGACATTGAACACGCAAGAGACACAGGCATGAAAAAAGAGACTGCTCAGTAAGTTTACGCTGTTTGCGTTCACTGGACGTGTGAGCGCCCTCGCACAAGAGGTGTCAGAAATGTAGTGCGTTCATCACAGCAGATGCAACAGGGATGCCTTCACCCTAAATATCCGACAGGGCAGCAAACAAAAAAAGGAAAGGTTGTTCGTCTTAATACGATTGCACTTCCATTCCTGGAGCACTAGCTGCAAGAGGGAAGCGACTCAACAAGCACCTTATGATACTGCTAAAGGGATGCTACTGTAGGGAGGATGTTTTCCCCTGCCTGCACTGTTGTTTCTATTCCTTTTGTTTTTTGGGGGTCATTTGCAGCGCATAAGTCACGTGAACAGATCGTACCAGGACCATGCTGACATTGAACACGCAAGAGACACAGGCATGAAAAAAGAGACTGCTCAGTAAATTTACGCTGTTTGCGTTCACCGGACGTGTGAGCGCCCTCGCACAAGAGGTGTCAGAAATGTAGTGCGTTCATCATAGCAATCTCTGTATACAATCACAGACTGTGACAGTTATGAGAGAGGCGTGCATACAATGCGTCATTCTGCAGATCAGTAGGTGTGTGCGTTCATGTGAGACACACATACACACAAGCACACGTCAGACAGCATTGCGTGCGACAGTAGTGTTGCAAGTTTCATACTGGGGCTTGCTATGCCCACTCTGGCTGCCTCCATGCACGCCTTCAAGTAGAAAAGGAAAAACATGCATTCCTATGTACAAGTGCCTCGAGAATCCGCCCCCTGTCGCAAAGACATTTTATCTAATATAAAATGTCGATAAAATGTCTTTGCGAGAGCTCGCAGATTTTGAGTCCTCATCCATCAGGATGAGGACTCACAAATCTGCGATCTGTCGCATAAAAATTAAATCTTGTCGCATAAAAATTAAATTCATTTAATTTTTATGCGAGAACTCGCAGATTTTGAGTCCTCCGCCGCACGGAATCCCTTCCCATGCAAGAAGGAAAGACTCTGAGCTAGTGCATATACGCTAGACAGATAGTGCATACAAGCTAGACAGAGAAAAACATCACAGCACCCCTTCTCTTCAGAATACGACTCTTCCCCCTCATGAGTTAGGGGTTAAAACAAAAAATTTCCCACACAGGGACCGCTCAGATAGGTACGCTGTTTGCGTTCACCGGGCGTGTGAGCGCCCTCGCACAAGAGGTGTCAGAAATGTAATGCGTTCATCACTGCGGTGGCGTCAGAGGTGTCTGTTTGATGACGAAATGAACCCAAAAAGAACTAGCAGTTGCAAGGTGCCAGCAGGACCAGCAGGAGCATGCACACACATGTCTTGGAATGCATTTTCCTGGCTGCCAACAGAAACCATTCAAACGCTGAGCAATGCCGGGCACGTCAATGTGGAAACTTTTGGGGGGTAAGGGTGCTGTGTTGGTGTTGATGTATAGACATATGCACACGTGCACGCAGGCACACACACAGACACGCGCACAATACACTCACCCTCCTCGCCAGCCTTGGCCTTGCGGCACTTGAGCTCGTCATCGCTCCACTTCTTGATCAGGTCCAGCACCTTGCGCACCAGCTTCTTCTTGATGGTCTTCAGCGCAGCAGAGGTCTGCATCATCTCACGGCTGACCTGTGAGTGAGCAGTGGCAGGTACGAGGAATTGAGTGCATGCAAAAGTACGTGTGCGTGTGTGTACCTGTCCATCTGTGCTACTTACCCACATGTTTATCAGAGGAGGAAAGGCAATGTTAGGAGTGGTGTGAAGTTTTTTAACAAATCTCCTCCTGCCAGGAACCTGTCAGCAAGGTGGTCCACTAGATTTCTTACATCACTCCTTACATGAAGCCATCACGTGCGAGTTGCAGTACTCCTCCCCTGTGCTTGCAGGACATGCCCAAGCTTTTGCTGAACCCCCCCTGCCCCCCAGTCACCAGCACTCCTCCTGCTGCACCACCCTCACATTTATCCGAAGAAAGGTAGAGTAAGGCCTGAGACCAGCACCGCACAGCCACAGGGCATAGACTCGCGCGCAAAATGCAAAAAAGCAGGCATACTATTAGCACGCTTAACACACGCACGTTCAGGGGCAGAGTGTCGGAGTCCACGATACCCCGGAGGAAGCCCAACCATCGGGGCAGCAGGTCCTCTCCGGTGTCGTCTGTGATGAACACGCGACGCACATACAGCTTGACTGCGCCCTGGGCGCCCTTCTCGTAGTACTTTTCGTAGTACTCGTGGGGGGTGGTGCCAGGCAGGAACAGGGTGGCCCTGTGCGTGTGTGTTTGTGTGCGTATGTGTGTGTGTGTGTGTGTGTGCGCGTGCGTATGCAAGCGCTGACACTTGTCTGTGCTGGTGCTGTACGAAGTGTCAGCACTAGCAAAGAAAGGGCCTCTTTGACATTCCACCCTAGTTGTTTTTGTTGACATGCAGGGATGGCCAATTCACATCAGTGTGTACGTCTTCAAGTATGGCTTTGGACGTGATAGAACCATACATGTATACGTACACACTTTTTCTCAAGCACGGACATACAGTCGTGTATTTCATCAAGTTCAGTTTTTACATACGGTCGCAACTATGGAGGGGTGGACATGAAGCTTATGCGCGTAGACGCGCTGCAGACTGTCTGTTTGTCATTTAGTTATTTGGCACTCGAGCAAGCTTGTCTTTTTCTATTCTGCTTTTGGCGCTTGCGCATATTTGCCTGTTTTTCATCCAGTCTGTGGCACCGGCACAGCTGTCTGGCACAAGCGCAGGTAATTTTTCGAGAGTGACCGCCCCTGTGCATGCCCACTAACAGCAAAGAAAAAACAGCGAGCGTGACAGGCAGTCTCATCAGGTCACTCCAGAAAAACCACTTACTTGAACTCAACATCACCCTCTCCCTTGAAGTGCACCCAGCCCATTGGGTCAGAGTAGTCCTGCAATAAAAAGGGAGGGCGTGCAGCTCGTCAGGAGAGTAAATACATGAGGTATAGGGGTTTTCACTGCCTGCGCAATGTTTTTCTATCTTTTCCTTCTAGGGATGCACACTTTGTGTGCATGACAGTTGTGCCTCCCTTAATAGTCACGCGACCAATGGTAATTAGGCTGTCACAAGGCACAAGAGCACACTTGCGAAATGGTCTTGAGAGAGCTTGACATGCATTTTGTTGGACATGTTCTTGGGCACAAAGTGTGCGTATGTGTATTTTGTTCAAGTGTGTTTCTCGCACACTAGAGCATTATACACATACACAACGGAGCATGAATTCGCATACGCACACACGCATGCACATACAATGCCTCACACTTATCACACCTTGGAGATGGTCTTGTAGAACTTGTTGTACTCCTCGTCAGTCACGTCCTTGGGCTGGCGCAGCCAAATGGCCTGGCTGTCATTCAGCAGCTCCCACTCGTGCCTCTTCTCCTTACGTGTCTTCTTGGTCTCTATGTGCGCAAGTGTGTCCGTGCGTGTGTATGTGTGTGTCAACACAGCTTTTGGGGCTTACGTTTACACCACCGGATTCAGGAGCCGGCACAAACTTCAGCACGTTTGCGTGTGCCTCAGGCCGCTCTGTAAAAAAACAGGAACGCTAGATGTTGTACTGAAATGAGCGTCATCCTGAGACGTACTGAAGCACTTCTCCCTTTTCAAGGAGCTTAGACAGTGCTCAAGTATCAGCAATTAATTAGAAAGGTTTAAAATGGCGTGTTATTTTTTACAACCACACCCACAAACCTTCAGCTTCCTCTCCATCTTCCTCGCTATCATCGTCAGCCACCTCGTCATCATCACCTCCTGCCTCTTCCAAGCCTGCAAACACACACATGTGTACGCAATGTGTGTGTACGCAATGTGTGGGTGCATTTGGTAGTGGTGGTGGTGCCATGAGCGCATGCCACCTAGCTGTGGGATTCGGCCCGGTACTATGTACAGCCCTCACCCACATACTCCCAGCCTGCACACATTTGGCAGCATTACAGATTCAGCAATGCACAAAAACGTCGATGCGCCCCCTCCAATTATACTTTCACACATAGCGTGGTGTCAGCACGATAAGGACCCTCCCATCTCACGTGCAGCATGTCAGCCATACAAACTTCGGCCAGACGCCTGACCTGCATCACTTTGCCTGCCTGCCTTTCTTTGCCTGACTGCATCTGTTTGGCCTGCGCAGGGCAACACGTCTCTTCAGCACCCGACAGAAAAAACATTCATCGAAAAAGAATCAAACAACCTACGTGAAGAACACTCTTGCAGCCCTGGTTAGCCTGAGCCCAACGCTTTATTGGGGGCTCGGGGAAGGCGTCACACTCACTGTCCGCGCACTGTACGCTCATGGCACGCTCAAAGTATCCTCACTGTCTACTCACTGTACGCGCACAATACACTCACTGCAAACTCACTGCACGCTCACTGCACACTCACTGCACGCTCACTGTACGCTCACTGCCCAAGAACGCAACGCACCCTGGTCGGCCTGAGCCGGCTCCTGCTCCTCGTCCTCCACAGGCACGTCGACCTCCTTCTCCGTCCACATGTAGATGGGGAAGTGGATGAACTCGGAGTACTTGTGCACCAGGTCACGCAACTTGGTCTCCTGAGTGCACGCGGCCGGACATATGGGTGTGCACGCTACACGGCTATGCACACTACACATGGCTGTGACCCTGCACAAGGCTGCACACACTCCACGAGGCTGTGCACACAAAAAAACAGTTTGCACGATTCACCAGGCTGTGACTCTACAGCACTCTACGCATACCATTCACACTATTGAACTTCATTTTGTACAAAAGCACAGCATAAAACGTGTGGGAATTCCCAAAAACATTAAACACTAAAAGAAAACAGATCAGTTTCCTTCGATCCATCCACCAAAACAGCTGGTGAATGTCGCCCTCCCCACCTCTGAGTACTCCTGGGCCTCAGGCTTGAGGTGGATGTTGATCACAGTACCACGGCCGATGTCCTCTCCATTGTCCTCGGCGATGGAGAAGTGGCCGTCAGCGGTGGACTGCCACACGTACCTGAGTGTGTGTTTGTGTGTGCGTGTGTGAGCATGCATATGAATCTGTGTTTGTGTGCATGTGTGTGTACACGTGTGCGTGGGTGCATGCGTGCGAGGTTGTGTGCTGTGGCTTGCGAACGCCAAGAAAAGGGATGCCGCCCTCAACAAGCAACCTGCACGTTTCATCCAAGCTAAAGTGGCAGTAAGGGAACATGCTTAAAACCCAGGGAGGTGTGTTAGCACTGGAGGTAGGCATGTGCGAAATCACTTACTGCTTGTCGTCGTTGTGCTTGGTGATGACCTCCACCCAGTCGGCCACGAGGTACACAGAGTAAAAGCCCACACCAAACTGACCGATCAGGTTGACATCCCCACCCTTCTGCATCTGCTCCAAGAAGCCTGCGGATTGCAAGGAACGAAGGATAAATGTATGGCTGCCCCTGCTAGAATGCAGTGAAGGTCATCCACCTCTGCTCACATGGTCTGTGTCTGTGTGCGTGTGAGTATGCGTGTATGTATGCCTGTGTAAATGCGTGTGCATGTGCATGCATGTGTGTGTGTGTTGTGTTTGTGCGTGTGTGTGTGTGTGTGTGTGTTGTGTCGTGTTGTGTTTGTGCGTGAGTTGCGTGTGTGTGGTGTGGTGTGTTTGTGCGTGAGTTGCGTGTGTGTGTGTTGTGTTGTGCTTGTGTGTGTGTGTACGTGTGTGTGTGTACGTGTGTGTGTGTACGTGTGTGTGTACGTATGTGTGTGTGTGTGTGTGTGTGTGTTATGCAGTTGGTTGTTAACAGCGCGCACCTGAAGTGCCGGACTTTGCAATGGTGCCCAAGTTTTTGATGAGGTCGTCCTTGGTCATGCCCACGCCCTTGTCCCTGATGGACAGCACCTTCTTTGAGGGGTCCAGGCTGAGCTGGATGTCCAGCTTGGCCGCCTCACCCTCTCCCAGCTGTCCCTTGTCCGTGAGCGCCATGAACCGGATCTTGTCCAGCGCGTCGGAGGCGTTACTGATCAGCTCACGCAGGAAGATGTCCTTGTTGCTGTACAGCGAGTTGATGATGATGTCCATCAGCCGGTTCACCTCGGCCTGGAACACGAATTGCTCCGCGCCCTCACGCCCGCGCTTCAAGCTATCCCTGTTGTTTCATTGGATGACGTGAGGAGCGTGTTTGTGTGATGTTGATGAGGAGGGCGCGAGAGGATCGGCTCGCGAAGAGGGATGGAGCAGAGAAAGGCGCAGGGTGCCCTACCTGTCCCACACACAACTTGCATGGTTACTTGCCCATGGCAGGATCGGTTCTTACCTCAGGTAGGAAACACACACACACACACACATACAGGCTAGCCTGGATCATCGCACTCACGTCTCTGTGCCAAGCCCAGGCTTGGCTCCCTGGACGCCCCCCGCATTAACTTGTGGGGCGTCACTGGCGTCAGCGAAGATGGCAGCTTGTGCAGCTGCATGTCGGTGAGTGTGTGATTTGTGTGTGTACAGAGGTGTGTGGTAGACTGGGGCTGACTGAGCACGCAGCAGGACAGCTATTGGTTTGTAGAGGGTTCTAGATGCTTGCAGACAAAACCTAGGTTACAAACACAGCTCTCCACCGCTGGCTGCTCTGGATCACCAACCTGGCACAAGGAGGAGTGCCAGTGCTGCAAAGCACACGAACGAGGTCCTCCGTTGGGGGCACATCCGAGCGCCCGAGACAGTCCACTGATCCAAGCGCAGCCTGCGACAAAGCGACTAAGTCTGCACGCCTCGCGCAACACAAAAGATAGTTGTGTATCTTGCCTTGGATTTTATCCGAACCTGTGCGGGAAAAGACAATTTCCGTTGCCCTTTTTTATGTCAGCTTTCTCGCGGTACAGGAAAAAAGGAATAAATTCTGGATCTGTGTTGGTTGCCTCTTTCGGTACGAGTTGCCCGCGAGACGGCTTGGGACTCTAGAAACTTCCTCAATGAGGCTCTCCAGCAGCATGCTGTTGGCTCTTGGTGAGTGAGGGCTCTTGGTGAGCTCATGCAGACATGCCCTGTGAGGAGCCCTCCTCCAGCCCTGCTTGCTGCACTAGCCCGAACTCACGAGCTCGAGGCCAAAACCCCTGCTTCATATGTGTGCCTGTGTTTTTGCCTGCTGCAGTTGCCCTCCTGTCCTGCAGCTCCTTGATAGCACACGCCGAGGAGGAGAAGCTGGGCACCGTCATCGGTATTGGTGAGTTAGGGTGGAAAGTGCGCGCACCAAAAAAGGAGCTGATCCTCGCCCCCAGGCACAGGCACCTCTCGCTTTCCCCACGACCTCACGATGACGGACTAACTTGCCCATGCACCACCGCCTCGCAGATCTGGGGACCACGTACTCGTGTGTGGGGGTGTACAAGAACGGGCGCGTGGAAATAATCGCCAACGACCAGGGGAACCGCATCACGCCCTCGTACGTGGCCTTCACGGACGACGAGCGCCTCATTGGAGACGCGGCCAAGAACCAGGCCACCGTCAACCCCAAGAACACCATCTACGACGTCAAGCGCCTCATCGGACGCAAGTGAGTGTGCCAGAGTGTGTGTTCCAGAGAGGTCTCAGAAGCTGCACACATGCTGCATGCCCTTTGTCTGTGCCTGCCCTCCTTGGTGTCTGTCTATGGCCCGGCAGACTATGAAAGCACGAGCCAACTCCCAGGCAGGGTTGCTGGAAGCATGTGTCGAGGCAAAATTCCATTACGCTTCGGTTGGTCTGGTGGTCTTGCGCGCTTCTGGGCCTGCCATGCCTGTGACAGAAAGGAGAACCTGATACATTGGATTGTACAGATTTTCCTTCCTTTCCTCTGGGGTGGGCAGTTTGCTCAAGGACTGATGGGAGAGTGGAAAGTCTATAGATGCACAGACACGGGGGTGTGGGGCACATAGTGCTTCAATTTAAGATATTGAGGCCGCTCTGAGTGAAATAAACCTTAGAGCACCTGTGTGTGGACCCTTGGGCTGTTGGCGTGGGTGCCTTTGCATGGCCCACTTAGATTTCCCTAAGCCATGGCGCCCTTGCGGGGGACGTTGCAGGAGCTGTTGCCAAACTTTTTTATGTTGTGAAGTTTAACTTTTTTTCAAAGGCAGCCTCATTACAATCATTAAGGATATCTTCTCGTACTGTTAATTATTAACGTCAGCCCAATTACTTATGGCCGCTTGCACGGTGGGGATGTATTACCTCCGTACAAACGTCAGGGACTCATGTGTTGAGTCCTCGTGTGTCATGCAGCAAATTAATTAAAATCTGAGCAATCAAGACTCCCAATCCGTGCACATTTGAAAGGTTAAAGAGAAGTTACGGAGAAAGTGTGATTTCCTTTTCACCCTAAAAAAATGAATAGAGTGCGCTCTCTGATAACATTTATAACAGGAGAGAGGAGATCTCAACCACGCCGTTTATCAAGGCTTGGATTCCAAGTCACAGACAGTACTGCCAGGATGCTAAATGATGCTGTGGTTAGAACGGCTGCTTTCCCTCCCCCTATTCAAACATTCAGGTTTGACGAGAAGGACGTGCAGCGCGACGCTAAGCTGATGTCCTATGACATCGTGGACAAGGCAGGCAAGCCTTACGTGTCCGTGAACGTGGGCGGTGAGAAAAAGGTGCGCGCGTCCTTTGTGAAACCGTGTCCAAGGCGTTTTCGTGCATCGTCCAATCGAGGCATAGCTGTATCTGCAGATAGCTGCAGGTACAGTTGCGCCTCGATTGGATGTGAACGTGAACAACAACCTCGTCATGCCGCTCCCTCCCTTCATATTTTCTCGCAAGTCGTGTCAGTTTGTTCACATGCCTGCCTCATGTTTTCCTGTTTGCAGACGCTCTGTGTCATTTACTACAGCTTATAGGGAGTCTAGCTAATGTCTTTCTTTGTCTCAACACGTCCCAAGCACTGTGACGAAGCAAACTTACCTGCTTGTGCTTTCTCCAAAGGGCACTGTGACTGCGAGGTCTAATTGCTAAACAGTTGAGGTTTGCCAAGTGTTCACCTTGAGCCTGACTTCCCTGCGGCCCTGCAGGTGTTCTCCCCCGAGGAGATCAGTGCCATGATTCTGACCAAGATGAAGTCCGTGGCTGAGACCTACCTGGGCAAGACCGTGAAGCACGCAGTGGTCACTGTACCCGCCTACTTCACTGATGCCCAGCGTCAGGCAACCAAAGACTCTGGTGCGTGCTGCTAGGGCTGAGAAGGGTTCAAAGTCGTTGGTAAGAATCGAAAAAAGCGACTGTTCCCGTCTTGTCAGCGAGAAAACACGCCTTGCATCGACCCAGCGTAGAGCAAGCAGAGGTTCTTAAGTCTATGTCAGAAATTAGCATTATGCAACTTGCTATCGCGCCAGTTTATGGTTTACCACAGCCAGCAAATTTACGTATTTAAATTAAGCAGCTTTATGACAGGCTGCATCCTTCATCTGCTAAAATCAGGCGATTGTAAGTTAAGGCTGTGCGTTCGGCAGCATCCTTGCTCAAACCGCCCAATTTGTTTGAATATGGCTGCGACGCTCCTATTCCTTCGCAACCCCCTGAGCAGCCCTTTGGCTGAAGTCCACAAGGAAATGGGGTTTCCAATGGGCTGGTCGACGTCATGCTGCACTCCACTGCCCCTGCCCTCAACCACCCAAACCGGTCATGTAAAGCAATCCTAATACCAGGCAATAACCTGCCACGACATGCACAGCGCTTGTTTGGGATGGTGCATCACTCCCTTGACGAGCCAGTGACACAATTGTGGCCACCACCCCTCCTCCAGGCACTATCGCCGGCCTGAATGCTACCTGAACCATTGAATTGTTTACGCTGTGACAGTGTGACTCTGTTAATTGATGAATGTGCTTTACCTCCAAAATACAACAAAATCAGGCGTGACCCCCTCCTTAACTCTGCAGGCATCATCGCCGGTCTGAACGTCGCCCGTATCATCAACGAGCCCACAGCCGCCGCCATTGCGTACGGCCTGGACAAGAAGGGCGGAGAGAAGAACATCCTGGTGTGTGTGTATGCGCGCGTGTGTGCGTGAATGTGTGATAGTGATTTCGAGAAATAGTCCCAAGTTTCAAACCTGGCTGTGTGAACAATGAAGATGAGCTTGAGAGGCTGTAACTCACCTAGCGGTTGTATATGGTGAACCTATTTCAATACGTTCCAGCTCTTACCCTGGACGATCGCGTGATTCCTTGGTGCGCTCGTTTGGTGACCAGAGCTGTGATGGTGATCTGTGGTTCGTAAATTCGTAGGTTATGTCAGGACAGTACAAACACGCCGCACATCCCGTCTGCGAGGGGTTGGTTACTACTAATTTTCAAATACCCGCCATGCGTGGCAGAGAAGTCTCTGGAGTATAAGCTGCATAGTACGTTCCGTTCAATTTAAAACATCTGAGCTTGTAAATTTTCTGAGTATGTCGTCAGCCCGATTAAATTTCTCCCTTGCCTTGTCCCTCATGTACAGGTGTTTGACTTGGGAGGTGGTACATTCGATGTGTCCATCCTGACCATCGACAATGGCGTCTTCGAGGTGGTGTCCACCAACGGAGACACCCACTTGGGTGGTGAGGACTTCGACCACCGGTACGTGTGTGCGTGTGCGTGTGTGTGCGGTGGTGGGTGAATGGGTGGGGTGTGCATGTGAGCGTGTGTTGCTATGTATGTGCGTGTGATGGCGCACATGCGCAATGTTTTGCACGTGTATGTCCAAAGGTGTTTGTGGGCGTGAGCAAGAAAAGCAGCCACTAACACGCAAAGCTTACATAATGCCGCCTATTCCTCCCTTCTGCAGTGTCATGGAGTACTTCATGAAGCTCATCAAGAAAAAGTTTGGCAAGGATGTGAGCAAGGACGTGCGTGCTGTTAGCAAGTTGCGCCGCGAGGCTGAGCGTGCCAAGCGTGCCCTGTCTTCCCAGCACCAGGTGTGTGTGCGTGTGCGTGCCTGCTTGCTAGTGTGCGTGCGTGTGGCTGCTTAGATTTGTAATTTGGTGCGCTGGGGTCCTTGTCTTCCCCTCTTCATCCGCCTCCTATGGAAGCAGCTGGAAAGGAGGCAATCTGTTTCTGCAAGCACTTTGAATATCCTAAAAAAGAATAGCCGATGAGGGTGTCTTTTTTTCTTTCCCTGTCTCACGTCGCACTTATCTCCTGTGCCCTTGTCTCCTTATCTCCTGTTGTAACTTTCAATCCGGGTGCTTGTTTTTTATTGAAGTGGCCTTGTATTAGCGAATCTTGTGGAATAAAAGATCATTCATATGACGTTTATATAGCATGCACGCAAGCATCACACGCACACACACAACACGCGCACACTTGCCTTTAATTCAGGTCCGTGTGGAGATTGAGGCCCTGGCCGACGGTGTTGACCTGTCTGAGCCCCTGACCCGTGCCCGTTTTGAGGAGCTCAACATTGACCTCTTCAAGAAGACCATGGGGCCCGTGCGCAAGGTGAGTGTTTCATGAGTGGCTGGCGAAAAGTTAGCAGCGACTCCCATAGGCCATAGGGTTGTTGCTCTCATCTTGCCACCAGCTACACCGTCCTCAATTTCGCCTGTTTCCCCGTCTTGACTGTGTGCCAGCTAAACTATACTTTCTGAATTTCTTTTTCCGCCTAGCAGGAGCTCAGCAAGAAAGTGCAAACCTTCTGCCACAAGTACCCTGCAATTGCTTTATAAGGCACATGCATGCCCGCATGCATACACACACTTAGACACGCTTATACACACGTATACACACGCACACATGTACACGCTTGCGCAGGCCATGGACGATGCCAACCTCAAGAAGTCTGAGATTGACGAGATTGTGCTTGTGGGCGGCTCTACCCGCATTCCCAAGGTGTGCAGAATTCAGAAAAGACGCTTCAGGTTTTCGTCAACTATCGTGCTGCTGTACTTCCAGTTGTGTGTATGGCATGACTACTAAGATGAATTTCCCTTACCCCCTCCCTACACACAAGCAAATTTCCACACACGCGCACGTGAGGATACGTACATACATGCGCGCGCACAAACACACAAACGTCCTCAACGCGCACAGGTGCAAGAGCTGCTGAAGGAGTACTTCGATGGCAAGGAGCCCAGCAAGGGCATTAACCCTGATGAGGCTGTGGCCTTTGGTGCCGCTGTGCAGGGAGGCATCCTGGGTGGCGAAGGTGTGTGTGTGAGGGTTTGGGGGTAGGGGTGGGTGTGGGTGTATGTGTGTGTGTGCGCACTTGTCTTACCACCTGCTGAGCAGGGGGGCAGTCCTGGGTGGCATGGGATGTCTTATGTGTGTAATTGGGTGGGCGTGGACATGCATGCGTGCCTGGTCCTGCCAGCAAGCTTGTTTGCAAGACCAGGCACGCATGCATGTTCTTGCCCACCCAATTGCACACATAAGACATCCCAT
>Ga0307951_1000734_pt1 | contig 19147 bp, 19 predicted proteins | sample OrgLakmetagen374_FD_201842 | JGI IMG/M metagenome (GOLD analysis project Ga0307951, IMG submission 201842) | Saline water microbial communities from Organic Lake, Antarctica - #374 | ecosystem: Environmental > Aquatic > Non-marine Saline and Alkaline > Saline | place: Antarctica: Organic Lake... | reverse complement strand
GAAAAACAACCCGAGCAAAAGCAAGGCATAAAAAGAATGCCTAAAACGAGAGTACACAGCACTTTATGCGAAGTGCTTGCCAGATCTCAGCCTACGCTCACTACGCAAGAACTCCAGTTCTACAGCTGAAGCAGAGAACTGATGATGTTCTTTATATCTGTAAGGGCCAAGCAAATTGAAAACGCCTTGCTCATATAACAGTTCATAGGAGTGCACACTCTGCTCCTTAAATAACGGACACAAGCTGGCACTATAGCTATGCTCAATTGCCATGTGACGCAAGCTGGTGCTGAGTGAGTGCCCCTGCACTTGCAAAGCGCTTGCCACCACACTTGCCTAGTATACACACGAATACACCGGCTGGGTACTTCCCATGGCAGACCATTACATGGTTTTGCAGGCCATCCTTTGATGCAAATGATCGCAGGCAGGAAAGGCATGGGTGCGGATTTTTTGTATCTTGGCCCATTTTTTGCTGTTGAGCAGGAGAGGATGGGATCGTGACCAGTGCCCTGTAAAATGAACGAGGATTGCATCTCCAATAGATGACTTAGCAACAAATTAGGACATAGTTATGTTGTGTTCCTTACCCCTGACGATTTTCCAGCTCCCGTTTGGCCATTCTTGCCCTGTGAGGTTGATGTGAGAAAGAGCTACGTTTTACAAAAGATTAGAAAGCTGCGCAAATAAAGCTTGCAAAAAGGCGCGTTTGCTATTAAGGCCAAAACGACACAAGTGTGATGTGCTGGACGAGTCAGACTTGCCATTCATTCAATTCTCCATGCCGCATAATGCGGTGAGGAGGGCAGTATCTCTGAACAAGGCTGGTCAGCTTTTCAAGATCTCTGGTGGGATCCAAATTGGCAAGGTATGCGTATACCTGGGAAATGACAGGGCATGTGTTTGCTAGCTTTGATCTCAGCATGTGATCATGCATGGAAAAAAACAGGTGCGAGAAGGAGAATTGCATAGGCAGCAATACCAAGAACCCTAAACCTTGCACCATGTCATGCCTTAAGGCTGGTGAGGCAAATGTTTGGCCCAGGGTAGTTTGGTCGGTAACGATTGGATGCTTTTCTGTTCTATTGGCGTAATTGGTAGCGCTATCTGTCTCATACTTTGACTGATACAGCTGCTGGTCATGACAACCAATGCCAAACAAAGAAAGAACACAATTACGAGCGGCATACCTTGGTCTCAAACGCAGCCGGATTCTGCACTTTGTCATATATGCGCTGTGTGTCCGCCTGTATAAGCAGCATAGGCAAAGCAGCATTGCCAGGTCTCTCAAAAGATATTATCCACAAGCATTTCAAGAACTTTACCTGTGACCGTATATCGTGTCTAAGTCTTTAATGAACCGGAGTAAACATTAAAAGCACTCACCACGTGCAGAACAATTGCCTCAAGGGTGTTGCCAGACAGGGGGGGCAGGTTTGGGTTGTTCTCCTGATGGAAGGACAAGGCTAAATGTAGTGAACACTCTGTTTGCATTTCTTTAAGAAGCTTATTTTTGCTTGTATGTAAGTTTGCAGCAATTGATTCGTGGCTCAAATCTCTGTGGCTCCATTCATCGCTCAAAATTTGTTCAAACGATGCTTGATTTTGTGCAAACAAGCTTTTGTCTTGCTCTTAACCAAGCCATTTGCCTCACCTGTAACAGTTTCAACTTTTTATCCGCTGCAGCAGCCTCTGGTTTCCCAGCAAAGCGGTTGCTTGGTGTCAAGTGCACCAGCTGCAGGAAAGAAAGAAACACATTATAAATGTGTGGGTGATATTTATGAGTTTGTCGACGGCTCACTCCTCTGCACATAGGAGATATTTGGTATGAACAAGATGATAAATAACGCTTGGAAGCTTGCAGGCAAGATTCTTGATTCTTTAAGAATTTAGATGTAAGTCTCTAAAGGCTCCAAAGAGTAAGTATAGATGGTGCCACTCACACCCGAGAGGATGATGCGAAAAGTAGTAGAGAATCCTAGGAAAATGTTGCAGAGGTATGTGTGCTGCTCCTGCGCGACGTCCAGCTGGTTTTGGGATATAATTTCCTCACATCACTCGATATCACTGAGGTGTATTCCACGCTAAAATTTCCTAAGACGTATTTTGCCAAGGTTTGTGCTGTCGTCTGGGGAAAGGCAGATCTACTGGTGGCTGGCGGCAGCGGTGGTGCTGAGTTGCTCTCCCTCGCTCAGCTTCCCCCTGCCACTACGAGGAACCACCCGCCCCCCTCCTTTATTCATTTGTTGCTTTCTTGTGTTTACGGAGACGGGAGCGATCAGTACAGCACCTGGACAGCTGGAGGTAACCTATTTTTGTTTGAGAAGCGGGGTGGAAAGAGCCACTTTGTTATAATCCTAGTTTCAGCTGTATTGGGAATCTGATCTTTCCTTTTTATTTTGGTGAAGGAGTTTTACGGTACCTGATACCAAAGTGGCTCCTTTCCTAAATTAATGTGGGGAGTTGTTTTATTGCGGCTCGTTCAGTAGGTAGGGGGAATTATATCTGGGAAAACGATGAATGAGAAAAGGCACCAAAAAGACAAAAAAGGAGGCTGAGAAAAAAGAAAGGGAAGAACCACGCGGACAACTGGGCCGTTGACACCCATGCGTGCCCGCAAAAACAAAGAAAGCACTAACGCGGCGAGGGGACAAGGAAGCTGCACTGCGCAGGCAAGCAAAACTGAACTTGCTTCTAAACTTCCAGATAAAAATTGAAGGTGGACAAGAAAGAGAAACACTTTTGTGCGAAAGTGCATAACACAAGTCACTCGCCTGCAAGAACTAGAGTTCTTCTGCAAGCAGAGAACTCTGCAAATTTCACTGCCTGCGTAATTGTTCCTTTGGACGAAAATTTTGCATAGCCAGTCGTTTGCTGCTGCCTATATCCATGCCGACAAAGCAGAATCCTAGGGAGCCTGTCTTGCTGATGGCTTTGAAGATCATACTGCATGCTAAGTGTGTCCCTCAGTGATCATATGTCTTATTTGCGTGTGTTGGCATCCAGAAAGGATATGCAGGGCACCGTCTAGTCGCAGAAATGTTGTTAGGAAAGCGTTGCGAGCGGCTACGTTGGCAGTGCCATTTTTGATAAGGATCGAGTAGTATCCATGGGAGTTTGTAATACCATAGTAGTATTGGCATTTCCTAGTTTTTGAAGGGATTGCATGTGTGCTTGCAAGGTGTCATTATAATTGACCGAAGGCTTGAGGTAGGTGACTGGGTCGTGTTTGGTGTTTGCGTTTGAATGATCTGATGATCTTCATGTCCTTTTGCAAGAAGCCAGTAGATGCTACAGAAGGGCCTGCTGTTTTGATGGAGGTATTGACATTGTCACTGACTTTTTAGCAAGAGCATCTGCACTCGCTGCCAATGATGCTGGCGGGAGACTTTGCTTTGTAGAAATAGTTGGACTATGGTGACTGCTTTTGCAATGTATTTGAGCATTACTTCTCAAAATTGGTGGTGGAGGAGAACATAATGCATTGTTTTTACTTCGGTGTAACAAGTCTGCTTGTAGCTGGTTGGGTGTTTTGCAAACGGGTGCTGTAGTTGCTGAATCTGCACGTAAGAAGGTAATTCTGATGCCTTTGGGGCTTGCTTACATGAAAAGATACAAAGTTATTTGCAAGGGGTGTAGATATCCCAAGCATTGGTTACGAGACAAAAACGGTGCAGCAACTTGGCAGGAAACCCACATTTTCTGTCATAATTTTGGAGGATAATCACCCTCAAGGCACCCTGCAATATATCTCTACCTGGCCTTTAATTTTTGGAGTGAAACCCGCCGATTTTGAATTTTTTACCTTATATAGCCTCACCAGTACCAGTTTAGATATGTTGCAGGTAAACAAGGGAGAAATTTACTTTGGCTCGTTATCTCCCTACCCGTGTGTGTGGACTCGTCAATGGCCACGTCAATCTTGCAATTTCCGCTAGCAGTTGAGATCTTGTAGGTAATGACCTTCTCATTCCTTTCAGACTTGATGCTGTGTTGTGGATAGATCGCCTGGAGGAGCACCAAAAGAAAAAGAAAGCCAAAAAGGTGGTTGCTCTGTTATGCCATGATGCCAGTAAACTATGCCAGTAAAGAGGGCTACGGACAGTAGGAAAGCACATTGGCCTACCTTCATTCCGGTTCTACAAATCTGAATTACCATTTGGGATAAATCACCACCAAACACAGTTGTACAGCTTGTATGCAAAGAGCACAAAACCAAAAGGGTACTTGCACTTGCCTGAAGATCAGCTAGCAGATGCTCCTGGAACTGTTTTCGCCGTTCCCGTGTGACTTCCACACTTGATTGTGCGGTGAAGACCTGCAAAATGAAACGGATGAATGGTGAACGGGAAAACAGTCACACGCTCCAGCAGGCGCTTTGCAGGATGAGCTAGCTTTGAGTTATCCATTATACCAACAAGTCCAAGTCAGAACTGGCGGTAGCAGTCCCAGCAGCCAAGCTTCCACCCAGTTCAACCCGCCTGAAGTGAATGGAAGAGGAACGTGATGATGAGATACATAGATAGGCATTCAGTGTAACGAACGCTGCTCTTCCTTCAGCTGCAGATAGTGGGAGGTACCACGAAGGGCTTTGTTTAGCTGCAGCCTTCCTGGCATGCTTCAGGACACGCTCAGGTTGAACTATCTGCACGACTCGAGGCTTAGGGTTTGTGAAGGGGGGAAGCGAGATGCCTCTCCCTCCTGTCATTCTAGCCAGCATCACAAACGACACACTACAATGTACGAATATAGAAATGAAAAATTAATTAAGGCGAAAGCCTCGATTCAGGAGTGGAAACTGATATAAATTCTAATTGCGCTGCGATTGACATACCAGCAGTGATATGTCAAGGAAGGATGAGTACGGAATCCGGTTTTGGTCTGTTTTTTCGCTCTCTAAATTTTAGTTGCTAGCCCCCTAATTTCTTTGCCCAAAGATGTTTATATGCGCAAAAGTGACAAGTGCGGCTGCCCCAAAATTGGAAATTTTCTTTTGACAGTTGCAGGCTTGCGCGTTGAAGGATGATTTCTTCAGATTTGTTAAATAGTAGCCACATGTTCAATCATTAACTTCCCATGATGCCAGTTGGCTGAAACATCTTCTGTCTGTTATAGTCCATTGGGCTTATTTACCAGGCTAGGTTTGGCCACGCTAGAATTTGGATTTGGTTTCCCCTTTAAAACCTTTTTCTACTTACAGGATTCCTTTCTTTCCTCTCAAAAGTCTCTGCTAAATGCATAAAACCATTAAGTAAGTGTGCGGCCATGTGTCCTTCACCCAAGGCTCAAAAACATTAATCATCTCGCAGACGTGGACAGTCTTCTTGCTGCCTCTTTCTGGGTAATTAAATGCACCTTCTGCAAGCTTTGCAACTTTATTGCTGTTGCACTCGGAAGAAGCTTTATGCTCCTTCCTTTTTCTGCAAATTCAATGAGGGGTAAGAGGAGTCTTAGCAGAGCAACTCACAAAGAAAAAGATTGAATGCAAACCGAACCAGGAGCTAGAAAACACTTACAAGCCTCTCCACGAGCTCAGCCTTCTTCCCAACTGTTGAGAGACCTCGTTCACGGCACATATCCTTCAGATCTGCAACCAAAGTGCCCAGCAACAACGACTTCAAGTGGCATAAAAATTTGATCTTGTGACACTTTCTTCTATTAAAGGGCAATCGCACAAAATCCTAGTTTTCCCCACTTCCTGGACAGGAAACCCTTGCACTTGCTTTGTCTGCACCTTGATCGTGATCTATCAGGAAAGCACAACAATATTAATGTTAACATGTGGCCGAAAAAGGGTAGACACTGATCCAACAATCTACAAAGAAATCAAGACGTTTACCTTCTGCCTTGAGATGATCCAGCCCCTCCGTTCCTCTCCCCTCCTCATCTGCATAATTAAATTGCAAGGTTTTTTCGTTTGCCTTGGAAGCTGGGACCTCATGCGCACGCGCGCACGCACAAACACCACTACTTTGAAAGTGTATGTGCATATTACTCCTGCAGAGATTGCAATGTTGTCACAGGAAAAATAACTGAACAGGGTAGTTCTCCATCAAAGGAAGAAGCAGCAGGAAAGAGGTTGAGGTCGTGCTGACAGCAAGCACTTGAGATACCTGGGTGCTCAAGTCGGTGCACAAGCTCTTTCTTTGTCCCAGACATCTTCAACCCCTTCAGCCTGTGAATAAGCGTTTGATAAAACTTTGTGCGTGCAGCAAGTACAATTTACAAGGCGTGCAAAACTTTGTTGCAGATACCACAGCTGCAATTTCCTAATTTCAGGCAAATATATCGTTTAGCTTTTTTCAGGCAATTACATCCTTTAACAGCGGGAGGGGAAGGACGTTTGTCCCAGGAAAGGGACCTTGTAATAGAATGAGCTGTTAACAAATTCCACTCATGCTATACTTTCAGCTGCAGCTAACACAGCATCTGTTAGCGTGACCTTCTGAATCCCTCCTTCCCCCTCCAGACCCAAGGGAGGCACGTCGGTTTTCTTGTTGTTTGTGAAGACGCTCACCTGCACATCTCCTTCAACTCGTCAAGCTTTTTGGAGTGCAGCTCGCTCCTGCAGGCATTAAGTTGGCAAGCAAACATTGTAGAGAACTCCTCTGAGTGTCGTCAAAAAGCAGGCCTAGGGTATTAGAAATTTTGCTGGGAATTAACCTAATAAAAAGCAGTGAAAAGGTTCCTATCTCCTCCGCACTCACTCTTCGCCCTCTCCACTCACCTGCACAAAGGCAATAAAGTGGGTGTGGTTAGTAGAGGGTCAAGCAAGAGAATCATTGCGAGCCTGAGAAACACGCGGTTCGCTATTGTGCAAGTAGTATTGACTGTCCTATTTGATTACACCAGAACCCCGTGTATATGCGTAGTATAATCTTCTATTCCTTTGAGGAACGTGTAGATAGCGCTCTGCCAATCCATCATATCAAAATGAGCGCTAATTCGTATTGGTGGTTCGCAACTTATCCATTAATACTTAATCCGCACAATTCGCTCTATGAGGTCGTCTTTGTTGCCCTTTAGTTGCGCTCCACGCTTGCGAACTGTGTGTGTGCGTGTGTGCGTGCGTGCGTGCGTGCGTGTGTGCGTGCGTGCGTGCGTGCGTGCGTGCGTGCGTGCTTGCGTGCGTGCGTGCGTGCGTGCGTGCGTGCGTGCGTGTGTGTGTATGCGTGTGTGTGTGTGTGTGTGTGTGTGTGTGTGTGTGTGTGTGTGTGTGTGTGTGTGTGTGTGTGTTTGTGTGTGTGTGCGCGTATTTGATGCCAGAAATTGCAGGTTATCACACGTGCGCGCTCATCTATATTGTTTTGTCAGTCATCACGAGTTTCACAATTATTACTCACGAATGTCTTTGAGGTCATCCACCTTCATGCTGCGCAGGTCTTCCTCGTTAAAAGACATTATTGTCTGCTCGTACGCGTGCACGTGGACGAGTGCTGTAATAAGTGATCAGAGGGGGGAAACAAACAAGGGCGTGGATCTTGGATGGTGAGCATCAAGCATCGCAAACAGGCAGCTGTATCCCCCCTCTGAGAGAACTCTGTTTTTCAGAGCTGTGTCTCATCATGTACAAGGAACAAGGAAGCAAAGCCATGGAGCCCCGGAAACACGAGCCTGCCAAGGGCCTGCTGATTAATCACAATTGTGCGGGGGTGGCCGACGCGATGAGTGAGCTCACCAAAAAATGTTTCGGTCGGTGAACGTTATGGGTCGATGGCGAGTTATTGCTAGTTAGTGAGTGAGAGGAAATTTGACCTTGAATTTTGTCGAGAAATAAATGCCTTCAGAAAACGATAATTTCCCGTCCCCCGCGGCTACTTCTTTCAAAAGATTTCAGGATCTAGGGCAATAATGACACAAGCCTATTATGATCAAAATTAGAGCACCGATTCTTCCTTCATCAAACGGAACATCCTTGCTTATCTAGATTCTAACAGGAAAGGTCAAACACAACCCCAAAAGTTAGTTCCCCCCATTAAATTTATTGGGGGGGACTAACTTTTCCCTTTCTTTCTGAACTTATGGATTTATTTGTGGCTGGCCGAGACCAGTCAGCAGCCGATCAGCCAAACAACCTGGCTGTAGCTATAGGTTACCCCCCATTGTAACCATTATGGGGGGAATTGTATAATCCCATTTGAAATGGGAGGGCCTAAAATGTTCAACAACCTTGTATCAAAATAACATCTTGTGTTCGGATCTGTCTATATTTGGGGATTAAGAACCTTGCATGCATATGATTAACTCAACAACTTTACCAGCCTGCCAAGACAGCCTTAACAATCAAGCAAACACGTGCGTAATTAGGCAAATGCCTAAACGACAGTAAAACAACAAAAGCGCTCTCATCAAATAAGTGCATTACTTTATTTCAGACACCCCGTTTATGGCTGGAGGATATCATTTCAATCGTACACGATGCAAACCAAGGCAGCCCTAGGCACCGAAGGGTGCACAATCTGCAAATCAGACAACCAGCACATCAGCTGCTCCCATTCGCTACAGCCAGCCTGCCTAGAGGTGACTCTTTCTCCTCCTGCTTCCAATCTAGCACCTACCCCTACCCCTGCCACCCTTCTCCCTCCTTCCACACCACGTTGGTGAAGGCCAACACTACTACCATCACCACTACCACCGCCCACACCATCCGCCACTGCTGCATCTCTCAAGCTTGCAGCTGCAACCGCTTCCACCGTGCTGTTTGCATATTTGTGGACGGCCGATGGGGTCGAGTCAACCGACTGCTGCTCTCTTGCTGTGGGTGCCTCTGCGTTGTTGGTTGTAGCACCGCTGTCAGATGGAGCACTACCACCGGCGTCAGCTGCTGCTTTTGCTTCCGCTGCTGCTGTGGCGCTTGCTGCTGCTGCCTCTAGCTCACGCTTTTCCTGTGCACTTTTCCGGCCACGCTTCTTGCGAGGCAACTCATGAGTTAGACCTGCAGAAGCTGCCGCTGCTGTCGGCATCAGTGCCGCTGCTGGTGGTGCTATTGCTGATGATGGTTCCTTAGTTGACGGTGTGACTTCTTGGTGTGTGGAGAGAAGAGGCTGATCACTGGAGCGTTGAACAGCAGCACGTCTGTCGCTGAGCTCCGCAGCTGCGGCAGCACGTCTGTGCGACTCTTCTGCAGCCTGACGTTTGCTGCAGTGTACGTGGGTTGTATTAAAAAACGCGGCTTGAGTAGAAGTTATGTATGTTGGGAGGTGTCAGCAGTGCTAACAACCTGAACAAAATTATGACGTGCTCATTTTTTACAAAAGCAAGGTTTGTAATTCTGTCAACATGCATTTTTGCATTTACTTGAAAAAAACCAAGTGTGTTTCATGCTCCCCGATCTTGGCACACGCACACTATGCTGCAGAAACATAGGATTTGACAGCAAGTATGGTATACACATGCCACCTCATTACAGCAGGATTAATATCTCTTAGTCACTCCTAATCCACTTGCTCAATACTGTCAGTGGACATGCATGCCATAACCCATCTGAAGAGCAGCGCTCTTGGGCAGTCGAACAGATCTCAAGCCACAGCTCCCCTCCCCTGCGCCTTTTTTTGATATGCGAAGGCCTCTGCCGTCCATATAGATGCACACTTATTCATGAACCCAACACCTACCCACCTCCACCTCCATGCACACAATCACACTCTCCCTTCCCCACACAATACAAACACATACCAAACATACACACGCACGTACAACACAGACTCACACCCACAAAGGCACCAAAAAGCACTTAACACAACCCACCTGCGCTCAAGGGCAGTGCGTGCCTGCGCAGCCTCCCAGAACTCGTGCAGCAGCCCCCCTGGGCCAACCTCATCTCCGTGCATCCACTGCACCAGCGGCAGCAGCGCATCTAGCAGCAGCTCCTACGTGTGGATATGAGTGCGCACGGCAGTGTGAGTATGTGTGTGTCTGTGTGCGTGTGTGTATGTGTGCATATGTGTATTTCTGTGTGTGCAAATGTGTGTGTGTTGTGCGTGTGTGTGCGCGTGTTTGTGAATGTGAGTACCTTTGTGAATGGATGCGCAGATGCACGTGAGTCCATGTATACACATGCGTATGTAAATCATTGTGTAGATTTGTGCGGGCACAGCACGTCTAACAGCATTACACCAACCTACTTTAACAGCAGCCGCAAGATAATATCTATAACTACCACGACCACCACTTTCAAAACTTCACACTAACACACAAATAAGTATAGACTGAACAAGCACGTGTAGATGCACAAGCAGCAGCCAACCTGCACTCTGTCTGAGCCCTTGTGCAATCCCACACGCCCACAAAGGCATTTGCTCAGACACACCATCCACACACTTGGCAAACCACCCAAACACGAACACTCACACACCCCCAGACAAAACAAACACCCAGACTACACACATAACCTCACACCTGTGGTCGCACGTGCATAGCAGCAGATGTCTGCAAGCTGTCTGAGTCCCCCAGTGCTTCTGCAAACGCAGCCACCGCCACATGACGGGTCGCAGCTTCTGGGGAGTGCCAACACATTTCCAGGAATTGGTAGCCTCGCGTGATTAGGTGTCTCTGCTGCTGCTGGTGTGCCTGTGTGTGTATGTGTGTGTGTGTGTGTGTGTGTGTGTGTGGTGAAGCAAGGAAATCACTCATTCACGTGATGAGGTGTCTCTGCTGCTGCTGGTGTGCCTGTGAAGCAAGAAAGCCACTCATTCACGTGATGAGGTGTCTGTGCTGCTGCTGGTGTGCCTGTGAAGCAAGAAAATCACTCATTCACGTGATGAGGTGTCTCTGCTGCTGCTGGTGTGCCTGTAAAGCAAGAAAGCCACTCATTCACGTAATGAGATGTCTTAGCTGCTGCTGGTGTGCCTGTGAAGCAAGAAAGCCACTCATTCACGACAACTCAGGGGATCATATGAGGCATTTCTATGCTCATTTGCCTGTAAATCAAACAAAGGGGGGAAAGAGAGTCAAACCAATTGTGCTGTGCTGCAAGCCCACGCCGGCACTGGTAACAAAGGTAACTGAATGAACAGTGGCTGGTATTGATATTAAATAAAGGTAACAAGATAACAGTCCAGCAAGGAACAAAGGAGTCAAGAATAGGATGAAGGATTTAAGCTAATGGAAAGATAATGAGCTTCAAGAGAGCGCGAATTGACGCCGAAAATGAAGAGATTGGCAAATAAACAACCTATCGACAGGGGTTGTAGGCAGCAAACCTTCCTCCCCAACTAAATAGGATTAGACAAATTGAGATTACATACTGCAAATATAAGAGGTAAATTAAGGCGCACACCAAACGTTGGTAGCCTGAGACTACGTGATGCCTAAACTGAACTCAAGCACATGTGAGGAGTGGCGTTTATTGCCTGCGCATTTTTTTAACATGAAGCACTGGTGCCGTTGCTGGTGCACCTTGGTTGATGGCCGATGAACAAGAGGGCAGATCAGGCACTCACGGTCACACAGCTGTGCGGTTAGCAGCTAGCAAAGCATGCCTGATACTGACATCAGCCGTAGGTACTTTGAGGTACGTCACAAGATTGAAGATGAAAAAGACGTATCGCCAAAACTGTACTGTAAATGCTCTTAGGAGCGGAGCTAGGCTAAGCTGGAAAAACAAGTAGGCTGCAATGAGTGTGTCTGACGTGCCTGAAATACACTTTCCTGGATCTGCCTCTGCACTCAAGCAAACCAAAGGTCATTCTTAAACACTCACAGAATGCTGTTGTAATTATGTCATGCATTCTAGGAGAGATCATTCTTAAACATCACTCACGGAATGCATACAGTGGTAGTCAGGATCGTGCGGTCTAAGAGAGAGCAGGCACCAATCAAACACGTATGCACACACAAAGGCACAGCCTCAGAGAGTTGCTGCACGCATATAAACAAAACCACACGCACAAACATACAAGCACATACACACATACGCACGCACAAGCACACCTTGCCCAGTTGAGGCCACGCATCAAACAGCATCTCGTACAGGGTGGTGTGGTAGTCGGGGTCATACACGTGGGGGAAGCCGGCACGTGCGTGCTCCAACCAATTGCTGCTGTCTATTTGGGAAGAGGGTGGGGGTCTCAGTACCGTCTGGATGGGTGGCTCTGGCCCAAAGTTCGAGAAGTTCAAGTTACCAGCAGGCTGCGCATCCGAGAAAGATGAGTCCTGAGGAGACCTTGCAGCAATCTGCAGGGGCACAATGATGCAGGGGCACAATGGAGGTACAATGGAGGCACAATGATGCAGGGGCACAATGATGCAGGGGGCGCAACGATGCAGGGGCACAATGATGCAGGCACAATGGAGGTACAATGGAGGCACAATGATGCAGGGGCACAATGATGCAGGCACAATGGAGGTACAATGGAGGCACAATGATGCAGGGGCACAATGATGCAGGGGCACAATGATGCAGGGGCACAATGATGCAGGCACAATGGAGGTACAATGGAGGCACAATGATGCAGGGGCACAATGATGCAGGGGCACAATGGAGGTACAATGGAGGCACAATGATGCAGGGGCACAAATAAGTGCGGTCATACCATGAGCTGAAAATGCGCGCGTGATCTGCATTGATGACTGCAAACATGTTTACACTGTAATAAAGGTCACAGTCAGTGTAGGACTAGGTGATGTTATGGGCAAGGGGCAAGGCCATATATTTCCAGGTTTTGTCTGCCCAAAGTGAACTCCGTTCCATATGCCACGTCTCACATATCACACACAGCATCGACCCAGGCACAACTTCATTGAGTGACCTCCCAGACGCACTGCATCAACCCAGGTACAACTTCCTGATTGACCCAGGCGTACTTTCCTGATTATTCTTTGCTCCTTTTCCTTTCCATCCAGGGTTGTTCAGTTCGGGGTTCGGCCAATTGTTCAGATTCGGCAACTTTCACGCAAACTTTAACGAATTTGAAACGTGCCGTTCGGAGTTCGGTCAGAGTTCAACGCACTTTTAAGAGTTCATTGAACTTTAAAGCCTTAGGTAAAAAGGGCAGGAGGACCCTGGTCACTCAAAATTGGTGGCTCAAACTTGCTGTTCTCGCTCTCTCCTCAATAATCACCTTGTCCCATATATGGTGGCATCCAAATGTGTGTGTTTGTGTGTGTTTGTGTGTGTATGTGTATGTGTGTTTGTGTGTGTGCATGCTTGTGTGTGTGTGCGTGTTTGTGCGTGCGTGCGTGTGCGTGTGCACGCGTGCGTATGCACGTGCACGTGCGTGTGCATGTGTGTGTATGTACATGTGCGTGCGGATGTGTGTGTGTTGTGTTTGTGTGTTTCATGCTCATGCTGCATGGTGGCCTGAGCTCCCCCTTCTGCTGCTCTTGCTGCTGCTGACCCTGCTGCTGAGTTGTTCCTGTCCTTGGACACGCTACACGGTGTCCTGCCCACAAGGAGCCTGTGTCATCGACGGCAAGGCCGCCTCGCCACGACGTCATCTATTTCAAACTTCGGCACAGCAGATTTCTCGTCTAAAGTGATACCGGGAGCACCACCCACAAACCAGTGGGCGCAGTACACTTGTGCACTGCACCCCAACCCTTTCAGCTGGATGGTTGCATGGTCCCGTTCCGGGTCCTTTTCTTTTCTCATTATCGAATTGTGAAATTTTTGAGGCAATTGGGGAAGCCCAGGGTCCCTTTTCTAGAATTGCACATCGAACCCTTTGAACAGTTTGAGGGCTCGCAAACTTTTATGCACTTTATCAAACCCTTGCTCCCAGAAAAACGAACTGAACAACCCTGTTTCCATCTAACCAGCACATCCAGACTGACACACTCACGACAGTGCTTAGCTGCTTAGCAAGCTCTTTATCCCACCCAGGCTCACCTCATCATTGAGCTTGTAAATATTAACACACGCACACACACGTACAAAACACGTGCACTACACAGATTGCTGGGCTTGATTAAATATACATCCAAACACCAGACCAAGGAGTCCATAACATACACACTTTCGGATCCCAGCTGCTTGAACGCTCAAAGCAGTTGTGCAACCTCTTTGGCCACTCTCACACTTTGAGCAAACACTAATACCAGGACAGCAATTTTGAGTGCCTTTTACTACACTTCGCACCTTGTGATACATTAATTAAACGATGCAACACTGTAACTACACATACTCGTAGGATTGGCCAGAACCATATACATGCGGTGTATATACGGTACTTTGGGCAGGGAAATCACCAAATATACGGTCATATATGGTGTAAAAATACGGTCCTGGCCATCCCTACATACATGTCAGTCTTTTCTTGTATGCTGCTTTGCCACCAACAGTAAAACAGACCTTCAGGTGTGCATGTACACAAAAACGCAAGCGCCAACGCAATTAGGAAGTCTTCTTTGTTCACAATCATCTGCACCACGTGCGCAATCACATACTGGCACACGCAATCCTTGAGCACCTGCTGCAGCACATTCAGGGCTGTGCAATGACACCGTCATAGCGATTTTGCACCATAATTACAGTACGGTTGACGGTCCGTATCGTCAGAACATCATAATGACGGTGTTTCAGAAGTGACGGCTTCTACCATCCAGACGGTGGAGGAGACCGTCCACCGTAATTACTGTGTAAACCCATCGTCAAGTGCTGTTTTGCTGTGAAATGTAAGACAAGGGTTTAAGTCCTGGTCAAGACACACAATTTTTGCTAATTGTTTTCCTTTCCTTTTCCTTTCATTATTACACCAATCGTTTGTATGTACAAATATCACACATGCAACATTTAGATATATCACACATGCAACATTTAGAAGTATCACACATGCAACATTTAGAATTATCACACATGCAACATTTGGAAATATCACACATGCAACATTTAGAAATATCACACATGCAACATTTAGAAATGAGGAGAAAAAAGTCAAAATGGTCATTTTGGGGTCAAACGCTAATTTTTGGCCTTTTTGCGATTTTTGGACCGTATCGTCATTGACAATCGTGCCGCCATGCACCATCATGATGGTCCCCAAATTCCGAGATGACGGTCTGACACCTTCATTTACGGCATCAACCTTCAGACCATATTTTGATGGACCGTACCGTAACACCGTCATTGAACAGCCCTGAGCACACTGCTCACCTACACCCACACCAACATGCTTGCACGCCCACACGTCAAGCCTGGGGTTGGCCAGAACCGTATAAACACACCGATTTTGAACGTATATTTGGTAGTTCCCTGCCAAAAGTACCATATATACACTGTATATATGGTTCTGGCCAACCCTGGTCAAGCCCGTACGCTGCAAGAAAGGACACACCTGGTGAAGCATTTCCAGCTGCTGCTCCGCTCCAAAGAGGGCGTCATGCTAGCATTTGAAACATTTCTCCGACATACACACCTCAAAACACACCTGCTGAGGAAGTTCCCCGACGCTAGCTGATGAGAAGATGGCCCAACATACACACTCCAAAGCGCACTGATGCATCGCCAGCTGCTTCACAGGGCATCATGCAATCATGCAAGGATGTTAACATGCCTGCACGCGGTTTTTCATTCGTCCTGCTGCAGACCCAACACACCTGCTGAAGCACACCTCGCGCACATGCTGGTGCATGTACCTGCAGACTCTGTCACACCATCAAACTAATACACTTCACGGATATCCACCCACCCGCTGAAGCATCCCCAGCTGCTGCCGCTGCTCTGGAGTGGCTTGCTCTAGCTGCTGCTGTAACTCTGCCTGCTCTGCCTGCACATCACATATCACACATGACACTGTCACTGTTTGGTGGTGTCGCTTTTTTTCTTCTTCCTGTAACCCATAGTTTGTTATGGCAAGTTTTGTGGGATAATCTCTTTCTGAGGCAGGCAGTGGCCCCTTTCCTTTAGATGACACACACAACCTTTGAATCTGTCCACACAATGCTCTGTATATGGAGATGTAGCTGACTTCACTCGCAAATCACACATCAACTGTCACAACACACATATGGCCGGATGATTGCATTGCTTAATCTTGTTGGTGCGCAACGACAGCTTGTGCCCAGTTCTCCTAGTATCCTCAGCTGATGTCGTACAGTGCACGAGCATTTCATTTCACAAGCATCCTGATTGTGCAGTCACTGTCAAGTTGTCAGTGTTGAACAGCGTCAGTGCATTGCAGACGCTCAGGACTGCGGCCATGTAGCACCCTCAGTCAACCTCATGCACTACCACTAGGATTGGTCAGAACCGTACATTTATTGGTATATACGGTGTTCATACGGTATTATTTTTAGCAGGGAAATCACCATACATACGATCATATACGGTGCAGATATACGGTTCTGGCCAACCCTAACTACCACCTAAAAAAGGTTTCAACTGAACATGTGCCACCTAAAAATGTAAGTTGCTTGAGCATAAGTACAAAAGGATGATGGCTCAAACAAGGTCTATTGCAGGAGCAGTGAGCGTGCCCATTCCTGTGTAACGTGTCACCTGCTGCAACAGCTGCTGCTGCTCCTCATTCTTGTGTACTCATGTGCTCATTCTTGTGTACTCATTCTTGTGTGCTGCCCATTCTTGTGTAATGTGTCACCTACTACACCAGCTGATGCTGCTCCTCAATCTTGTGTACTCATTCTTGTGTACTTATCCTTGTGTGTTGCCCATTCCTGTGAAATGTGCCACCTGCTGCAACAGCTGCTGCTGCTCCTCATTCTTGTGTACTCATGTACTCATTCTTGTGTACTCATTCCTGTGTACTCATTCTTATGTGCTGCCCATTCTTGTGTAATGTGTCACCTACTACACCAGCTGATGCTGCTTCTCATTCTTGTGTACTTATTCTTGTGTACTCATTCTTGTGTACTTATCCTTGTGTGTTGCCCATTCCTGTGAAACGTGCCACCTGCCGCAACAGCTGCTGCTGCTACTCATTTCTGTGAGATGTGTTACCTGCTTCACCAGCTGCTGCTGCTGCTGTTGGCGACTGCGCTCCTGATGGGCGAGAAGGGTGGCACGTAGGGCACGTTGTGCTTCAGCGGCAGCAGCCATTTCAGCTAGGACCTGCAGGTATGCACATGTATGTGTGCCTTGATCTGTCTGCATGTATGCGTGCCTTGCATGTATGCCTACCGTGATGGATTGCATGTAGGCTTGTATGCGTGCCTTGATTTGTCTGCTTTTATAAAGCATGCGCGTGTTATGCGAGTAAACACACAGGTGTGCTGTGCTTCTGCGGTGGCAGCCACGCCAGTAAGGATCAGCTATCTGCACATTAGCATTCATACATGATGCCTGCATTTGTGCATTTTCGTGCGCATGCATGAGGTAACCCCACTGAGGCCGTGGTGTGTGGCTGGTAGGATTGTTTGTCTGGACGTTTTGTGCTTCTTTAGTGAACGCCATCTCAGTTGTGAATGTGTGTGTGTGTATGTGTGTGTGTGTGTGTGTGTGTGTGTGTGTGCGCGCGAGCAAAAGCTTGTGTGAAAGAGGTGTTAAGACATCGATGTGTCTGTCCAGCTTTATTAGCTTTCACATTAATGTTCAAGCATAAAGCATAAAATCACACTTTATAGGCTTGGATTGCAACCGTTTTATGGCAAATATCGAATGGTGAAGGCAATGACAGTTTTGAGTACCAGTCATGCCAATTGGGGGGGAGGGGGAGGGTACAGCACGCGCTTGATAGTAATTTATTCTGGAGCCTGCACATGCCTGGCCTCTGCACTATCTCACCTCAAACCCACAGACATTAAAGGAAGAAGTATCAGCTATTTGAGGAGGAGTTATTCCGCTCACACAAACACACATACACATAAACACACTACGCTCACACACATTCCCACACACACACACACACACACACACACATACACACACACACAAACACACACACACACACACTCACACACACACAAATGCGCACACACTCAAACGCACACACGCATACAAACACACACTCACACGCACACACACGAACACACAAATACACACCTGCTGAGGAGTTACATCCGGAGCCCTGTGGGAAGCCATGCTCCTCTTGTTGGAAGGCCGTGCTCGTGCACCCCCCCCATAGCCATCTTCACCCCTGCTGCTGCCCCAGCCTTGAGCTCCCGCCTCCTCCCTGCTGTGCGTACTTCTATCCCCCCTGCTTTGGCCACCGCTAAAGACACTGCCAGGTGGCGAGGGTGGTGGTGCTGATGCTGGTGCCAAAGGAGGAGGGCCGTAGGACAGGTAAGGCTGCTGCGGGAGTTGGTTGTAAAAAGCAGAAGCTGGCTGATTAGGCAGTGATGTGTGGGGCAGTGGAGAACTGCTGCATAGTGGCGAAGCACACCTTGTTGCTGAGGTGCGTACTGCTTAGAGTTCCTTCAAATAAAGTGTCAAGTTCCCCCACAAATAACCCAACACAGTAGTTGGTAAAGCGCGCACACACACACAAACACACACACACACATTGCACCAGAACAATCACTCTCTGTAGTGTGCAGCAATGCAGCCTTAAACACAGCGTGACTTTCAATGCAGCCTTAAACACAGAATGACTTTCAAGTGTGCAATGACATGCATTGTATGGACTTGTGCAATGACATGCATTGCATGGACTTGTGCAATGACATGCATTGTATGGACTTGTGCAATGACATGCGTTGCATGGACTTGTGCAATGACATGCATTGCATGGACTTGTGCAATTCACACACCACACCTGCTGCAACGCACGCCCGGCCTGCCTGTCAGCACGGCGTTGCCTGGTGGAAGATGCCACCACCTCTGGGGTCCTTTTGGAATTGTGTGGCTGCCACTGATGCTGCTCGTCTTGCCTCTGCTGCTGCTTTTGCTGCTGCACAGGAACTGGGGCTTGGAACTGCTGTCGCCTGGGTGTGCCCATGTCTGCTGCTGCTCCTGCATGTGCGGATGGCCAAGGAATGGTCGAGGGGTGGTGGAGAGCGTGTGTGAAAGAGAATCCTTCACTCACAAAAAATGTGCAGGCCAAGCTGGCACTTGTAGTCTGCTGTGATTCACAAGCATTCATGCGCGTGCACACACACACATGCACACAACATTTACACACGTACACGCACACACACACACACACACACACATGTATATACACACACATACACACACACGCACACACCTGCTCGGCTGCCTGGCCCTCCACGTGCATACAGGCGATTGCTTATAGTAGCAGGCTCAGGTGCTGTC
>Ga0307951_1000733_pt1 | contig 19150 bp, 27 predicted proteins | sample OrgLakmetagen374_FD_201842 | JGI IMG/M metagenome (GOLD analysis project Ga0307951, IMG submission 201842) | Saline water microbial communities from Organic Lake, Antarctica - #374 | ecosystem: Environmental > Aquatic > Non-marine Saline and Alkaline > Saline | place: Antarctica: Organic Lake... | reverse complement strand
CCCCTCCCAAGCCTGCAGCTCACACTGAAACTCCCACAGCAGCTGCGGCGACTGGCAATGAACAGTCGTCAGGGGCTCGTTTCAGGCCTGCTGCCTTGGCAGCAGCGGCAGCCTACAGGGCACAGGCTGCTGCAGCAGCAGCAGCAGCAGCATCATCAACTTCAACAGTCAGCCCTCTCCCACCTCCTGCTGACAAAAAGGCTTCTGCTGCTCCAAAGGCGGATCCTGGCCCAAAGAAGCCAGTGCTACTTACGAAGCCTGTCCTCATGAGCCAGCAGCAGATGGATGCACTGACAGCAGCGCTCCAGCACTTGCCTACTTTGGAGCCCATCGAGGCAAGTGTAGAGAGGGTGGTCAGGATGGGCTGACTTTCATTGGGCATAAAAAGGTTCCCTGTCCTTCCTACAAAATTTAAACGCTCTTGTCTTTCATGCCCCATTTCCAGCCAGTTGGTGGCTCCAGGCTTGCAGGACAAGCTTTTTGCCACCACACATTGCCTTCCTCTCACTCCCAGCAATTCATGCTCTCACCCTATGGTGTCATTGGCCCCCTCTTTGCAGCTGGCCACCCTGGTGGACACAAGTGGCTGCATGGAAACGCACGAGGCCATGCGGGCTCTTGGCTACCCGTGCATGCCATCCTGGGCACAGGCATTCGAAGAGCATGAGAGCCGGGAGGGGAGTGGCTTGTCTGATACTGAGGATGGAGGCGAAGGAGATACCGCCACCCTCGTGCATGCTTCGTCATCAGACTTTGGAGGTGTGTGTGTATGTGATGTGTGTTGTGTATGTATGTATGTATGGCGGCAATGCGTACCACGTGAAGAGGGAGTGCTTCAAAGAACACACAGCGCTGGAAACTGGCAACCTTGCAAAGTTATCCTTGAGTCCCAAAACTAACCCTTAACCCTTGACCCTTTTCTTTGCTTGCAGGCGGTCCAAGGCACCCCCATCGCCCCAGCCGCAGGCCCTCTGCTGATGTGCTCAGCACCAAATCAAGGGGGCTGCACATGCAGCGAACTAACAGTGGGCTTTCCGTGTCCTCATCTTTAGTGCCCGTCGTGACCCAGGATGGAAGCTTACAGGCAGGTGTGAGTATATCTGGTCAGAGGAGGAGATCCAGCACTGGCCTCGCATCTCCGCCTACCCCTGTCCGGGACAGCAAAGATGGCATGGCACCCAAGCAGAAACGAGGGGGCAGCGCAAAGGGAGGCTCAGATGTGTTGCCATCACAGCAAGGGAAATCCTTCACGATGCAGCAGCAGGGCAGTGACAACGCCCAGGGTAAGGGAGCCAGCAGCGGTGCCGCGAAGGAGAAGAAAAAAAAGGGTCGGGGTAAAGGGGGGAAAAAGAGCAAGACCGGCAGTGCCTCTGTTGCTCTTCCGCCAGACTTGCCAGCCAGCAGCAGCAACAGCCGCCCCCCCAGCAGTGTCAAAGGCATCGATAGCAGTAAAGTGTTGATGCAGTCGCATAGCCAGCAGCTGAGCTCTCCCCTCACCTTGAGGAGCTCCTCACCCTCCCCCAACCAGCTGCCCTCACGGCCTAGCTCAGCAGCTGCAAATCCCCGTCCCTCTTCCCCTCTCCTCAGACCCCGGTTGCAGGCAGTGTCTGAGACAGGCGGGCTACAGTTGCGGGGCTCCTCTGCAGGTAAACGCTGTATGCACAGGGTTTAAATGTTGAAACAGACAGCGGGGAGGGACGTGATGGCCTTTGGCTAGTTTTGAGCTCAGAATATAGTTGCCGCTTGTGTCTTTGCCTCTTTCAGGGACACACACACACACACATACACACATACACACACTCACACACATACGCACACACACGCACACACACATACACATACGTACACACACGTACACACTCACACACATACACACACAAACATGAACACGCACTAATACACACACATACAAAACGGAACCCTGTAGGCTCAAGGGCCTCTGCCTCTGACAGCTGGGGTCACTTCAAAGGGGAGGTGGTGGGCCTCAGAGACCATGCCGGCTTTGTGGAGGCCATGCGCATGCTGGCAGTATCACACTACATTACGGTGAGATGTTAGAGCGAGGGGTCTGGCGACAAACTGTGTAAGGGAGGAGGTTGAGGTCACTGAGTCCATGAATATGTATGCAGTCAGGGAGTGCCTTCCCCCAATAGGTTTGTAAAAAAGTGAGATTGAGCTCTGGACTGCAAGCTGCATGTGGCACTGTGTACAAAAAAAGCGTAGGTACCAGGAAGGAATTTGAACAGAGGAAGGCATGGTGGTGGACAGGGCAGCTGCTGCAGCCCTTCTGTCAAATTAATATCATGTCAGAGCAGGCTTGCCCTCCAAACCCTTTTCCCGTACCCCTTGAAACGTGTGCCTGCAGTGTGAGCAGCTTGCACGGCTCCTAGCTGTCCTGCCTGTTGTTAACGACAGAGGGGTTGCGTCGTTAGGGGTGGAGCTGTGCACCATGTTCTGGGCACGCACTGTGGACAGGAGCTCTGTAGACCCTACCAAAGGGGGCTGGACCAGCGTGATGCGACGCCTTGCACCACAGCAGCAGGTGGGGCTTTGCTGTGACGTCAGTGCACTGCTGCTTCTATACTGCTTTTGAGCAATCAGACGGCCTTGGAATCTTGTTGGAATTTGTGTTGAAGCTTTTGCCTGACTGCGCTGCTCCCAGAAGAAACTAACTGGTAAGTTCGTTGTACTGTATGTACGTCATCCATGACTGTTGCTTTAAACAACAACCCACGAGAGATCAGCATGTCTACTTAGTGCTGTGCCTTATTTGAGTTGAAGTATAAGCTATATGCATGCCCATCCATTGCAGGTGTGCCTGGCGCAGCGCCTGGGCTACATGAACATATTTAACAGGAAGCGGCCGGCTATGCACTACTGCCTGCGTATGTTCCGGCAGGACGAGCACGAGATAGCGTGGCAGGTACAGCACGTGCATACAGCTGTTTGCATCTCTACCACCGCACCTTTGCTCCTGTGCTTGAAGCATTGCCAGCGCAGTTGGTCGTCTTTGGAGGCAGTGTGTTGGGTGCCTATAGTGTTGTTTGCTGGCGACGAGAATCAAATTCTGTATTTATCTGTGATTGGTGCTCTTGTCGCAGTTGTTCAACATGGCTATCAATGCATCGCACACATGCTTCCTGGACTTCCATGTGGATGGCGTACCCAAAAAAGTGAACCAGGTAAGCATCCCGGCAATATTGCTTTTCGTCTGGGTCCCATAATTATGAGCAGGTTTCATGCTATTTTGTGGGGGGAAAATCATGCTATTTTGTGGGGGGAAAATGAGGGTAAATCGGCTGCGCACGCCTGCTTTTCTTTGTTCCGTCACTTTTCCGATTCCGCAGAATTTGTTCGACCATAACTTTGCCATTCTTCAGTGGTCAAGCATATACATGTCCCTGATTATGTAGTTAGTAGATGAAATTAAGATATTATTTCTCTAGCTTTAACCTGCTGGTGTTGTTGAGACAGAGGCTTGGTTCGTGACTTCACAACACCTTTCAGCACACTTCATTGCCTGGTTGTGAGTGTAAGGGAGAGGTAGTAAAATGTTGCAGGATTGCCAGTCTCATGGCCATTAGGGGGATAAGGTTTTGTTGTGCTTTCTACATGAACGTATCCCATTTCAAATCGAGAAGCCTATCAAATGAGTGGAAGCTCTTAATCTGCAATGCACCATAGTGGGTTGAGGGCTTCTCTACTTACCACCAATTGCATCTACTAGACGCAATATGGTGTCAAGAATCTCTCCTTCTTGCCGGCAACTTAACGTAATTACTGGTGATTTTTAATGTTCTACAAACAATGGCGTACTTGTGACTTGCTTCTTCAGGGTCCAGGCATGTGGCCAGTGATGCGGGGCAGTGCAGCCACGGGGACAGTGCCTCGAACCACCTGCGAGTTTGACTTTGCCTGGGATCACGTTGCCATTGCAGAGGCAGCCAATAAGAAGGGGAAAGGTGAGGCAGCACTGGATGAGGGTTTTGCTCTTGTACGTGTTACATACATTTTGTGTAAGTGAGCACAACTAGACACTACTGCTCCAAAGAGAGCAGAGCCTAAAGCATCAATGCGTGACGGTGGTCCTGATTCCAACCCCTTGTTGTTTCTTAAATATAAATATTAGTATTGTTGTTCAAAAACAGACTGTTGGGCATTATCTGATTGCCTGGCATCCGGCACATACCCAGCACAATAACTAGGCATCAAGTGCATTTAACAAAAGATGCAGGGCATCTTACTCAGGGGCAGAACAGACAAGATGTGTTTACAGCTGCCCTTTCTGATAGCTTTGATAAATTAGGCTCCTAATTTAATTCCGCCTGATTCGTGTGTATGACATGAGGCACGTTTAACTCAGTAGCACTCTTTTGATCCTACCACGCAGGGAAGAGTTAAGATGATGCTGATATAGATGTCCAATGACTGCAGGAGAGCGGTCAATTGTCCTCACATTGATGGCATGATTTGCAAGAGATTAGCAGGATTTGTGGCAATGTTTAGTTATGGCAATGGATATAGAAAGGTGCTTAGCTAGCTCTGACACTTTTTGAGCATACTTTCAGGAGGCGCCAGGAAGCATAACTAAAAAAATATATATACATATTTACGGGTCAAATCAGGGAGGAAGGGGATGGGGTGGTCCCCCGGTGGGGTTTTTGAAGGGGTCTCCAATTTTTTTCTGGGCCACTTAAAACGAAATTTTAGATACATCATTGGATTCTCAGCTCAAGCCCAGTTAATTGGCACCCTTTGTGAGCAAATTGGTAAAAGGGGCGCGGAGGCTCTGTAAACATGTCCAAAATTCGCAGGCTCACGCGCTCGGGTGCAGGCTGCAGGGTAAGTCAAGCCAATGGAGCAGCAATTCACTCCAACCTTCCAGGATTGTGCCAGCATGAGATAGTCAGTGGAATTTTGAGGAAATGGAAGCAATGTGGTACTGTGCAAGCCAGTCGTGGGTGCCTGGTAGGTCATGTGTGCATGGGCGTCCGTATCTCAGTTTTTGCCCCATAGCTCTGCAACACTTCAGTTTCATGTCTTGATGAGCATGCTGATGGATGCGGCATCCAAAAAGGAGCAGATTGGTACCCTGTTTTGTCTGGTGGGGGCACTGGAAGGGGGGTTTGAGGGGTGGGTGGTCCCTCAGGGGTGTCCACCTTAAAAAGTAAACGTGCCTCCCCCTCCCCCCAAAAGACGCCTCATGATGCTTTATTGGTTATTAGCTTTAAATTGATTATACCACAGCCTGGAAACTAAGTTTAATTACTGTCTCTCAGTACATGCTCGTTTGTGAGGTCCAAATAATGCTCTAGTCAGACCATCAATTACATGCCCTAGCTACAAAGTCAGAAAGGTCTTCTGGACCAGCTTGCCTCCATTGCCTGCTTGACTTAATTGGCAGCTAAAGAAAGAATAACAAGGAAAAGGCAGTGTACTGGTGCCGTCACAGCCATCAAGGGAATAAGTGCCTGGCAGTCGTCCAGTCTTCCTTCAGATCATTGCTTCAGTGTTAACTCCAAAGTATTTCTACTCGTGTGGTTACAGTAGGGAGACCGTCAGCCATAATTCAATCCATAAGCTCAGGAACAAAGAGGGATATTTTGTGTTGACGAAGAGAGAGAGAGAGAGATGTTTAGTGTTGACTAGAAACTATTGGTTGATTGTTTACTTGATGCAAAAAACAAGGTCAGGCTGCTGAGAATTCCTCACAGCAGAGTGCAAACGGAACTTTGATTGTTGAATGTTGGCCTATTGCATGGGTCAAGGGGATATAGCAAACTCCCTAATACGAGGTTGAAACGAGCTGAAAGTTGATAAATAAAAAAAGAGGCAGGCTGGAAGAGGTAAAGGAAAGTAGGGGGGACAACCAGCCAGGAAACTTGTGAAGGTGAATCGTTCCTCTGCTACCGTAGCAGACTGCAGTCAATCACCATCACCCATTCATCTCTACAAACAAGTCAAGCCGCACGCTGGCATTATTGGCAATGCCGATGCGCTTGCTAGAAACTCAATCACAAGTTTGAACTTCTGATGTGGCTGATACCCACATCAAAACAGCTGGTCCAAGAGAAATCCCTTCTATGTCATCTACTGCCTTGCAAAAAAGAATGATCACCAAGCCATACAAACCCCAAAGCACCAAAACACGGCTCAATCACCTACATCAAGGCTCTGGTACTCGTCAAACTTCTGCAACGCCCTGCAAGCACAGCCACATGCACTGTCTCCACAAACTAGGAAATTCCCATGCCAATAAGAAAAGAAGAAGAAAAAAAACTACGCAGGGGTGAACACCATAAGCATGGATTAAGGAAACGGAGACGTTGCTGTCGGACAGCGAAGCACTCACGCTACCAGGCGGATGCCAATACTGTAGCAAATTAGCCAAGACCCTCACTACCAAGACCCTTATTGAGAATGGCACTGCCGATGGAACCAGCTAAGAAAAGAAAAAAGAAAAAACTACGCAGGCAGTGAAAACCACTCCCCACATTAATTAAGGAAAAGGAGCCACTTTGGTACTGAGTACCGTAAAGCTCCTCCACCGCGAATCGAAGAGGAAAGAAAAAATCAATGGGGATCAGGAGGGTTGCAGGCTTGGCCTGAAACCGGCTCCTGATGAGAGTTGATAATAGTACTGGAGAGGGCACGTCTGGTATGGACAAGTTTAGCAGCAAAGTTCACAGAGTGCACATGGAGCTTGGAGGCAAGCTTTTTTACTCTTTGAGAATCAAGACCCAGTTCCTTTCAAGGCTTCAGAGTGTGAGTGTTGTAGATGATGCCACCCACATCCAAAAGGATGATGTGGAGTAATAATGGAGGCCCCTTGGAGAATGTTGCAGAGATCTTTGTGCTGTTCCTTTGCGGCGTCCAGCTGGTTCTGAGGTCTGGTGTCCTCACAGTACTTGATCTTGACGAGGTGGATGTCACGCCAAGGTCCGCTGAGGTCTTTAGGTCGATGCTGTCTGGGGTTGGTGGCTCTACTGGTGGCTGGCGGTGCTGCTGAGGTGCTCCCAGTCTCCCTCAATTGCAACTGCCCCCTGGCACTTCAAAACCCACCTCCCTACATTAGTTTGTTGTTTTTGTGTTTTTGCAGCAATGGGAGTAACCAGCACAAAATCTGGGCGGCTGGAGGTAAGTCTGTCTTTATCTGGGAAGCGGGGTGGGAAGAGCCATTTGGGAACAATTCTACTTTCAGCTGTTTCAGGAACCTGGAGATTTTGCATGGTCATCCGTTCGTTGCTGCCTATATCTTTGGAGACAATGCATGACCCTAAGGGGCTTGTTTTGCTGATAGCCTTAAAAATCATGCGGCATGCTAAGTTGTGTCTTTCAGTGACCAGTGACCATATTCCTTATTTGCGTGTGTTGGCACCCAGAAAGGATGTGCAGAGCACTGTCTACTTATGGGCAGAGGGGGCAAGTTTGAATTGTTGATAGTTTGAACAGTACCGCATGTGTTTGGTTATATAGGGTGCCTGTTCTGTATTTCATATTGATACATTTGGTCTTAAAGGAAACATTGGATGATGTTAGGTAAGCATTGCTAGTGGCTCCATTGGCAGTGCCGTCCTTTATGAGGGTCTGGTAGTACGCATGGTAGTTCGCTTCAGCTTTGGCATTTCCCAGTTTAAGGAAAGATGCATATGTGCTTGAAGGGCGTCACGGTGGTTTGGTAGGTACCAAAGCTTCGGGGGAGGATTATGGGCCATGTTTGTTGTACAGGTATGATTATGGGTTTGTGTTTAATTTTCTATGTCTTTTTTTGCAAGCCAATGGATGTTGTAGAAGGGATTTCCCTCAGGGCCTGCTGTTTTGATGGAGGTGTCAGCGATGTCGGAGTAGGTGGTGGCTGACTTTTTAGCAAGGGCGTCAGCATGTTCATTATCGATAATACCGGCATGGGACTTTACTTTGAAGAAGCAGTGGATGGGCGATGGTGATTGGCGGATTGCTTTAGCAATGGATTGAAGGACATCTCCTTGGATGTGGTGGCAATGGAGATCCGGGTGTGAGAGCTCCTTTTTAATTTGGTGCAGTGATGTAAGGCTGTCAGTGGCTATATGTGAGTAGCCGTGTATGACTGCAGCTGCTATAGCTGTTAGCTATGCTTGTGAGATGGTGTTGGTTATACCCATGCCTTTTGGGTTTACATAGTGGGAAACATTTAAGTGAGGGTGGTATACGCCTGATCCGGTGTCTTGCCCTACTTCATTCTTTTGGAAGCTGCCATCAGTGTAGGTCCAATCCCGCCAATCTTTTACCTTACGGGTTAGGTTTTGGCCGGAGCTGTTTTGGGGTGCTTCGTCGGTATTGCAATAATTATGAGATTGGTCAGTGCTAATCAGCAGGGCACTTGTTTTATCTGGGCCTTCTGGGGCTTGAGGGTGGTCATTGGGTAGCTTATTAATTTTGTTGAGTCCTAAGTGTTGTCCGGAACCTAAGGCTGTTTGGTAGGGATGGTTATGTACGTTTTGAATTTCCCACTTTGCCTCAGGGAATTCTTTGGCAAGTTCTTTAAGCCAGTTCTTGTTGTGAGCATTGAGGCAGACCCTGCCCTTGGTGTTCCATATGGCAATGATCTTCAATTCCCAGGAGTGTTTGGAAAGTGGTATTTGTATGTTTTCCAGAAGGGCACTTTCGCATATTGGAGTTGGTCTGATGGGATGGTGCCCAGGAATTTACATATGTGTGGGTATTTGCGGCAGAGTGATGCATAGGGAGTTGTGGTCATTTTTTTATTCCAGGAAGGGAGGAGCATGAATGTGGCTGTTTCCTCTGTGCTTACAGCAGCAGAGTAGATGGCGTGTCTTGTTGCTAAGAGCATGATATTTTCATGATAATGGGATGGCAGATGGAGAACCCAGAGAATAATCGGGAGGATAAGGCATTGGTGTTTGCCCCAAACACTTTGTCCCTTGGGTGCTCACTCCAGTAATGGGAGAATTTGGGGTCATAGTCGAGGGGAATTGCCATTTTTTCTTTAGTGACCAGGGCCCATTTTTGAAAGGCGGAGGTGATGTGGGAGGGAATTATCCGGGAGAAAGTGTCTTTGGTTTTTTTGTTCGTATTTTTAGAGGTAGAGATGTCTTTACGAGTAATGAGGCCTACGAGTTCTGATGTAAAGCTAATGGGTGGAGGTTTAATGTGGCCGTGTAGGCCGTTGCACTTTGCCTTATCAAAGGCCTTTTGCATTATGTGAAGGTGCTCGGGAGTAACCATACCTTTACACTTTCCGTCAACATTGTAAATACAGGCTACTGTGTCAGTGTACACTTCAGGAAGCATAGTGTCATCTGGGTCCTCTTACATGCAGCCATCGCAGGAGGGGTTCCATATAGAGAAGGAACAGAAATGGGAAGAGGGTGTCTCCCTGGATCGTGCTTCTCTCTACTGGTATTTGACCTGTGCAGACCCCTGAAGGAAGCTTGACTTGGGTGGTGGCATTCTCATACAGACTTTTGACAGCATCTATGGCGTCAGTCGGGAAATCGAGGTCATACATTATCCAGAGCGTGCAATCGTGGTCAGTGGTATTAAAACTGAGGTAAAAACAATAAAGACGTAGATGTCTTTGTGAAAGAGTTTGGCATCTTCTAGTGCCATAATCACGTTTTCGAGCTGGTGAATGAAGTCTTTTTGTTTGTGAAAGCCAGCTTGTGTGGTGCTGAGTATGGAGTTTGCTTCTGCATATTCGTAGAGAGTGTTTGTGATGAGCCGTGTCCATAGTTTGTAGAGGGTATTAGCCAATTGGGCGATAGGAAGTTGCCTCCGTTTCATCTCCTTTGTTTTTGTCTATTAGTATAGTATAATACTATAGTATTGCTGATGTTCCTAACTTTTGGCGTGAAGCCAGTTGCCCACATAATAATGAAGAGCATGTGTATAAGTTCCTGGATTTCTGTGGGTAGCATACGTAGAAGCTTATTTACAATACCATCAGGTCCTGGGGATTTGTTGTTGCTCAGGGTTTTAATACATTTGTTAAATGCAATTTTGTCAAGTATAGAGAAATGTAGCCAGTTTCTGTCTTAAGTGCTATCTGATTCATCTTGCGTGATTATTGTTTGTAATTTAAAGGGGTCTGGAGGTTAATTTCCTTGCTCGTTCTCTGTGTGTTTCCATGGGTAGTTTCTAGGTGCTTCTTCAGGGAGGTAGGTGCCGTGTTTAATGCCGATAGCTTGCCAGGAGTCTTTACAGTACTTTTCGAAGATCTGCGCTTGTTTGGTGGGCTCACTTTTTATTGTGCCTGTTTCAGGATCTTTCACAGCTTGGAGACTTGCCCGTGGCTGTGCATTATTATCTTTAAATATTTCTTTGTGGGCTTTCTTTGGTGCTATATTTATCAGCTGCTGCTGCTTCTTACGTGCAATATTGTTGTCGTTTTTGTTGTGTAGGGCATCTGTATTTGTGATAGCTTTCCTGGTTGTCGTGTACATGTCATTCAGTTGTTTTTTGAAAGTCTGATCAGGCACGGTGTGCTTTATACCTTGCATTGTCTTCAGGAGCACTGGGTTGGCGCCATTTTGTTGTAAGATTTCTTTGGTAGTGCCCTGGGCATTTATGAAGGGGAGGACAGGAGGTTTTGAATTTGCTTGATCCGGTGAAGTTTTTTGCTTCGCATATTTCTTTTGTTCTTTTCTGGTCGTGGGCTATAGTGGTGACTTGGGGGGAGTGACCTGACAGTTTGAGTAAGTTCTTCTTCTTGTTGTTGGTCACAGGTGGTACTTTTGGATGTGCTAGAGCAGGTTTGAGGGCTACCTTGTGTACTGACTCAATAAGATCTGTCACTAATACAGCCAAAATCTCAACTTGCTCTTCTGCAGGCTTTTTGCTTAGGTGTTGCAGCCTAGCAGTGTTTCTGGCACTTTTGTTTTGCAGTTCATTAAGGAACACAAGGGCTTGCGTATGAGCGGGAGTGAGTGCAAGCAGGGTTTCCTCAAGTTCTTGTATAATGCCATGGGAGGGGTCAGAAAGGGCATGTGTATTTTTAATTGGTCTGAAGCGCTGACAGGGCAAGTAAGGGTGGCTTGTTTGGCAGCTTTTTTTCGCTTGGGCTTTTACAATGTGAGGGATCCGCAGGTTTAGAATGCAGGTGGGTACTATGGCCAGGAGTGGCACGTGGTCGCTCAGGTAGCCTAGATCACAAGTGTAACTTGGTTTGCACGTGCTTACGAGGGCTGTTGGCAAGAGGATATAATCAATACGGCTACATGAGTAAGTAGTGTTTCCTACACTGTCCTTTCCCGTGGGCCGTGAGAAGGTCCAGGGTCTTGGTTCAGGTGGGTTTGTATCAACAGGCAAGTGGTGGGGCAGTGGGGATAAGTTTTGGTCCTTAATGAAGTCTTGGCACATTTTGTCTGCAATATACTTGTTTGTACTTGTTCAGTGGGCGGAGGTTGTGGTATTCATGTCTCTAATGATGAGAGGGGTACAGTTTTCGTTTTCAATTATAATGGTTGTTATTTGTGCTTGCATCTCAAAGCGGGAGGTTTGTGCTTCTGGTGCTACCAGAAGGCCAATAAGTGCCAATGATTAGGAGGTTTGCGTCGGTAGTGTTTAGGATGACAGAGGTGTGTCTACTACCCTCCGGGTTCAAGTGTGCGAGTGAGCATTTTGTTGCCAGAGCAATGCATTTGCATGCACGGACACTTGTACCACCGTTTGTGTTTGCGGAAGTCCACCATTTGTAGTTTGTGAGTAATTGATGTAGCCAAGGCTGGGGTTTGTTTCTTTTATGCAATTTGGTTTCTGTAAGGACCATATTATCGGGGGTGTTGGTGGCTATCATGTGCTTTAGGTTATGCTGGCTAGTAAAGACGCCTCTGACATTGAGGGTTAAGACTTAAAATGAGAAAAGGTATTTGGTCTCAGTTTGGTTGAAGGTCTGTGTAGTTGGCGAGGTGTAGTGATTGTGGTTTATGATGTTGTGGTACTGTTCGGGGCTGCTATATTTGAAAATGGAGGACAGGGGAGAAGAGCCTTCATGTTGAGAGTGAATGCTTTCCGTTTGATGGGTGTGATTAGTAGATTGGGGTGTGGGGAGGGTTTGAGGGATTGTGAGTATGGTGGTGGCAGGGGGAGGCGGTGTGTCATCAATGCTGATCACAGAATTGTCGACATACGTATTAGGATCAAAAGGTATGTTGCTGTCTGCTAGGTGTAAGACTGAGGTTGGTCCTAGGTGATCCCATATGCTGCCGCATTCAAGGGTGATAATTCCGCCTTTTAGTTTAGTCCAATCGCTTGGGCTTGTAAGAGAGATGGGGCTTTCTTTTCAGAATCAAGAATGAGCCAGGTTGCAGGTTTCTGAGCAATTCTATTTTCATAAGTGCTGGTTTATGATATCTGCCGTGATCTCTCCTTCTTTAAATTCTTAAGATGGGGCATATCTCAGCAGATTGTCTTTTCCGTTGTTCCAAGGAAGGTGGTGCAGGGACCTGGTTGAGGTTGTTGCTGTTGAAGTTACCCATGTTTTTGGTGTAGAAGTGGTCTAGGGATTGGTTGTAAACTTTGTGCTGTTCAAGGGTGTCTTCCATTTTTTGAATGCGTGCGAGAACATGTTTGCTGGAGAAAATGTGCTCTCTTATGGCCATATTGAAAAAATGGACTAGACAAAAATCGGGGATTAAGGGGAGGTTGTTGCTGTTCAACACTGTTAATTATTCCTTCTTCGGTGGCGGGTACAATCACGTGCATGGTAAATCTTTGTGCTAGGCAGCTAGTATGATTTTGGTTTGCCTTTAGAGTTATGTCTAGAGGCTTATTTTGAAAGGAATTTAGTATTTTGGTTAGTGTTTTGTGATGGCAAAGCTGTGGTTTTGCCCTCGACAATGGAAGGAGTTGCAGCTGTAAGTAGCTGTCAGGTAACTGAGGATTTTATCAAGGTTTGGGCATTGATTTGATACTTTGTATATTTCTTGGAGGCTCAGGTTCTTTTGCGTACTAAGCCAGGCATCAACAGAATCATCACTAAATCCTTAACTTTCGTTGTAAGTAGCCTTCCAGCCAGGGGCAAGCTCTGAGTCTCCCAGGACCTTATTTCTGATAAAATTGTGTGGCGTTTTAGTGGTTAGCAGACAGTCACCGTGAACATTGTTGATTGCGTGGACCTGGCAGTTATGGCTGCCAATTTCTTGCTGCTCAAAATACGGGCTATAAACCACAGGCTTGCTTGCTTTCATCATTTCTTTGTGGCAGGGGTCTACACACGGTTTACGGGCGTTTGAAATAGATACATTATGAGGGGCCGTCTTCTCGCAACTTTCCGGGTGGTGAGTGTTGTTTGCGGGTATTTCCTCTTTTGTAAAACAAGTTGCATCAGATGAGCAGCTGCAAGTGTGTATAGACGTTTGTTGAGCATTGTGTGTGTACCCTTACTAGCAGTCCTTCGTGCGCTGTGCACCTGCAGATATTGTCTAAGTGCTGGAAATTTTGGCAGGCAGGCCAGTCCGGTGATTTGCTGCACGCACAAGAGATAAGAAGGCAGAGCGGGTTGTTGCCTTTCTGGTGGGTGATCTGGTATGGAAGTAGATGAGAATAGCTTTATTGATGAGCTTTGTGTGTTTGGCACTCGTGTTTATTTTCTTGAGCTGTTTAGAGCATGCGCTTCCCCTTTTATTCAAATAATTTAGGTTGCAGGCTATTTTCCAAGCTTCCGCTGAGATGCCCTTTGAGGCATATATAGTGATGTAACCTTAACCTTAACCTTAGAGCATGCGTATTTGTGATGGAAGGCAGTGTGCATTGGCTGAAGTGTGCTGTATGTGTGCTTCAAGCAGGTGCTGTGTAATGGAGCAGGTGTTTTCAGACTCGCATCTGCTCTCGCATGGCCGGAAGTGGATTGCTGAGGGCAGGTTGTGCTGAAGGAGGAGTGAGAGCAAGACTGGTGCCCATCAAAGAGGGTATAGTTATGTAGCAGAGCATGAGTTGGGCAGTGAAATGATGTCCATTGATGCAGAATGTGCAGGTAGGGCAAAAGAGTGCAAGCAAAACCGCCAGCGTCTCAACTTCAGCTGAATACCTATGAATATTACGATAAGGAATTCCCCGCGTTCTTTTGCTGAGTCCAAAGGGTCCTGCAGGAGTGTTTCTGCAAGAGGTGGCTAAGGAGGAAGGAGTCATAGCCCTTGCGGGCATGTGGGCTCTGCTGTGCAACCCAGACAGAGCCCACATGGGGGGAATTTGTGTGCGTGTGTGGTCTGTTTGCTTGTTTGTGTTCGGGTCTGGGTGGCATCCCATAGGTTCAATCATCTTAGCAACAACAGAGATTGCAGAGGTGGGTCCACTCCCCACTGCGGGGTAAGTGGGTTTGCCACACTGTGTCACCAAGGCCGTGCGTGTGTGTGGAGCATGAAGTGCCGCACAGACATTCGTTTCATACTCCAATGAAACTGCATCCTCAGTCATGCAAGGCTTATTTTGCCAAGCCGACGCCAAGAGTAATTGTGTCCATGGTATGAGAGTGAATGTGTTGACGATTCTTTTTTTTTGTGCATCTGGTGATAAGTACAATTTTACTTTCTCTGGCCATGAAGGGCTGCTTGTAATCAGTTGCTCCGTGGCAGCTTTGATCCAGACATATAAGATACATATGCCCCATTTTGCTTCTGGCAGGGATGGTATTTTGCTATGCTGGTATAGGAGTGGCGTATAGCGAGCTTTTGTTTCTGGGATAGCTCCGAAAATAGTGCAAACATTTTTGTTGTAAGTGCAGGTTTTGTGAAAGGCATTGGTGCTTTTTTCTTTTCAATTTGGAGCAGCAGGATTATAGCGGTTCCCTCTTGGTCATTTAGGGCAGATGCGGTTGCATGCTGCATTATTATGAGTATTTGCTTGTCGTCGTCATGCTTCGGGTGGCAGATGAAAAATCCAGTGAACAGTATGGAGGACGCATCTGTTCTGGCACCAAATACTCTGTCTCTTGGGTGGGCCGTCAAAAACTTCTGGATCTCAGGGATAAAGTCCAGAGGTGAGGCCATAGTTTCTTCTGTGACCAGGGCATGGTTGCAAAAGGCTGTCATGTAATGGGTGGGCAAAGCCCGATAATGTGAGCATTCAGCCTTGGTATCATTGCCTGTCATTGAAAGTCGTGGGAGTCGATAAATTAGTCTTTGGATCTCTGTTGCAAGGTCTTGGACAGGGGGATTCAGCAGGGCGTGTGTGCCTCGATGACGAGCAGAGAGAATGCATCCTGTTAAATGCTGAGGCGTTGAGGGGTGATGTTGCCGGAGCATTTACCATCTATGCCGCACACACATGTTACCTCTGGGAAGGTATGGAGATAAAAAAAGGCACCTGGGAAGCAGTGGGAAGTGTGATTTTTGTTAGCCAGTCCGCAGCAGGCTGGGTGTGTCTTGTTGCTCACTGTTGTCGTCTTGGTGGTGGTCTTATAAACATGACTTGTCTGTTCCATAGTTCACAGTGGCGGGTCTGTAGGTTGCATTTCAAAATAGATTTCCCCCTTTATATGTTTCCCTATCGTGGATTCACACTAGGAGGCATGCCAATTGGGGTCCTTCAATCCTTGTTGGGCCAGGCTGTCCAGATATTTGTCTGCGGTGTCAGATTAAATCACTATCACAGCAAAGCACAAGACTCAGCACAACGGCTATCCGTTCTTCAAGAATACAACTGGCTTCTCCAGCTTATTATCTTATTATACAATACAAGTCAAAGCAACCTCAAATGACCAATTAACTGTTTGTCATGTCAGATCAAATCTGCAAAGTATAAGACTCAGCACAACAACCACCAATGTCACACAATTTGTCACTACCATCAATCGGGCGCAACAATGGGTTTAGTTCTTGTGGCAGGGGTGGATATAGTGCCAGCCTCATACTCCTCATACCCCTCAGCCAATCCCATACAGCTAGGGTTGGAAATGATCATTTCGCTTCCCATGTTGGCTCCCAATTTATTAGCCACAATTTGCCAGAGGGGGGACACTGAGGTCTAAAATGGTACGGTTTATGCATGCTCCTAGGGTGTGGGCCCCCTATTTTGCATGTTTCAAGCTCAGCTCTGATATTCCAATGCAGCTGAGCTTGAAACGTGCAAATTTGGGGGCCCACACCTAATTAGCCGCGGCGTGAACCCTACTTTTTGAGCAGCCATATGCTGTATCTGACCAGCCAGCGAATTTAACTGAGTGCTTTTTGGTGTTTTGAAATCCATATAATAAAGAAATATTATTGCAAAAGTAATGGAGCGAAAAGAGTAAGCGGTTGGCGAGATATGCAATTTTATGTGCCATTCCCCATGGAAAACACCCATTTAGGATATAGGGAACAAGTGCACGAGGTGTATTTTTAGTCCTGTCATTCTATACGCAGGGCGATCTGTTTAAATTTAAGCACATGCTCGGGTAGATTATAAAGTCAGCATCAGTTTAAAGCTAGGTTGGGTCCAATTTGATGAAGTGACGTGTGAGTAGTTGCACCTTTCTTCATGCAAAAAGGAGTAAGTTTGGACTTTTGCCCAGTGCCCCCCTCTGACAATTTGCCTTCTGTATTTCTATGCGCTCATTAGCGCTCATATGGTCCTTAGAGAGAGGAGAGATTTTGGCAGGTTGGGCAGTGAATTCTCCTTCTAATAATTGGTCTGTATTTAAACGGGAATATTGCTTGCAGTAGCACTTCAGACTCATGAGGCATTCCCAGTGGTAGATGCGAACAAATGTATTGCACTTAAACATACCTTCTTGCTCGTGATCTGTTTCTACTTCCTCCTTGTTGAGGGGGATCCAGCAGACTTTGCAGCAAGATTCTTTCAAATCCGACTTTGCAGCAAAGATGTTTCAATCCTTTTGAGTAGCTGCTCTGAAAGCCCTGTGGTCCTTCGGGACATGTAAAGATTGGAACGAAAGCCAAGTGGTCCATGGTCAGGCCAAACTCTTCGGGATCACAGGTTTGAATCCGCCTGGTAGCGTGAGTACTTCGTTGTGCGACAGCTTTGTTTCCATTTCATTAATCCATGCTTGTGGTGTTATCACCCATTGCGTGTAGCGTAGTTTAAATTTTGTGCCGCTGTGGGTATTTTGCTTACACTTGAAGGACGCTTTCTCTCATATTCAGGGCCTTAAGTAAATTACTATTACTTGGTGGTAGACAGGAAGGAGCGATATAACTCTTACTAGTAAACAAGTATTGCTTATTATCAGGGCAGGTTGCAGCCCCTGACTGTAAGATCGATGTCTCTCTTTGATCTAATGCGGTTGGTTGGTTCTGGCAGATACTTGATTGTTATTACATATTGTATTCAGTGCTGCAATGTCACAAACAGCATTGTGCCTTTTTTCCCTTACTAAGGTTTTTTTGTAGGTGCTAAAAGTCTGATGCTACAGCAACAATCATCACAATTTCTACATATTTCTCTTACGCAGCCTAGCAGTCGCACGTTTTGACTGACGGATTAACCTGTAAACCTGTAAACCTGCTACAAGTTTATGGCTGGTGCTACAACAAATACTCCTCAAAATATTACAACGTTTTACACACACACAGCCTAGCAGTCGCACTTTTTGACTGATGGCTTTATCTGTAAAACTCTGCAAACTCTGCAAGATTAAAAAGTGATTGTCAGCCATGAACAAAATAGACAAATCCGGTTTAAGCGAGGATGCCAGAAATCCATTATTTCAAGTGAGGACAACAAGAAAAAAAATGGCGTGCTTAATCGCGCAGCAGTTTGCTGCAGGCAGCTTTAAAAATATGCAGGCCTATGCAGCCCAACATTCTCCGCAGCCATCACATCCCAAAGGTTCCATGCAGCGTTCCAACCCCTGTGCATCTGGAGCGCAGGTCGTGTGTTTCCACATACTACTAAGTATGTGCTCTGTGCCAGGCCTGCTGCATTCCCTTCCCCCACCGTCTCACCCCCTGCTTGTCCCCCCCCCCTTTTCCTTAATTAATGTGGGGAGTGGTTTTCACTGCCTGCGTAGTTCATCTTTTCTTTTCTATGGGACACCAAATCCTGACTGTAAATGAGAGCCTTTATTGCAGGGGAGCTAGAGGATTAAGTTCAAAGCAATCCACACACCAAAGGACACCATCTGGGAAAATGCATACCGAGGAAGACACCCTGTTAGTCTCCTTGGTACACTTTCCCGAACGTGGCCAGCTGGAGCTGGTCATAGCTTGCAAGAGCCATTGCGCCACACAGGCCCTGCAATAGGTTGAAAACAAGGAGTGAGGCATGAGTACTGTTTCGAGATGCGTTCCCTGAACTTCTCGTACAAAAAGAGGTGTAAGAAGACGATCACAAGTGACATGTTGCAAGAGGCAGGTAAAATGTTAGAAATCAGGTTTTGGAGGCAGATGCACCTTTCTTGGCAGTCTATCTGCATCTGTCTAGTTTGGCTGGTGAACTATTCAGTACTGACAAAACAAGTTGATGTATGGGTCAAGGTTGTCTCAACCACAGGCGCACCCGGACTATGTTGGCCCCCGCGCCCTTGAAGAGCGAGCGCAGACCCTCTGCTCGGATGACTTCCGCAAAGCAGTGAAACGAATCATTGTACTTGACAGCGTATCCTGATGTCATCATCATGCGCCGTCGTACCTAGGTTGCAAACAAGTGCGTCTTTGTGTGTACGTGCCTTTTAAGTTAGTCAACCTACTTGTCCAAAGTAAGACATTTCATATGCTTGTAAGGCAACTATGGCATGTAATCTGCACACACACAGCACACAAATACACACACATCATCATCATCATCCACACAGGGGCAAGCACGCATTAGGAGCAGGCGTGAGTAAGAAAGCTCTTACAAGAAGAAGCCCTAGCTAATTCATGAACACCACTCTTAAACATTCAAATTTTACTGCATAGCGCACAAATTGTAACCAACTCATTTCAAAAATACCATTCCCCAGTGCAAGCTCTGTGAGGGGGGAAGGCCTTATTACTTGACACAATGCAAGCCTATGCGAGGCCTATTTTCCCCTCTCCTTATTAAGCAAATTTTTTCTTGTGTACATCATCAAAGGCACATGCAAAAACAAACACGCCTTCAAAAGCCTTTTTGAAGCAAAACAATGGAAAAATAGGAGCCCTAATAGACCTGTCATTTCGTACCAAAACGAGATCTTGGACGCTGGCCGTGGAGGACCACCACACGTACAATGGTTTTACCACAAGTGCCA